>UPTG01002358.1_pt1 | contig 13017 bp, 7 predicted proteins | sample 2160121 | NCBI WGS metagenome assembly UPTG01 (sample SAMN06266255, study PRJEB28933) | marine metagenome | isolation source: Columbia River Estuary | place: USA:Columbia River Estuary, USA | collected 2014-07-27 | reverse complement strand
GCTGAGACGGTTCTTCAAGACGTCACGTTAACAACGAGCAGTTTAGGCGATGGTCCCGGGGGAGAGATTCAGATCTATTCGATCGACTCGGTCACGATTAATGGGGCGACACTAGATTCCCAAGCACGCGGTAACGGTGCCGGTGGAGACATTGATATTCGCACTGAGGATCTCCAACTGCTTGGCTCGGGGGCGCTCAATGTCGCTGGGTTTGGCAGCGGTAAAGCGGGCCACATGGAACTCTCTGCCTCAAATGTCGCCATCGGTGGGGAGGCCGCTCTGATATTGACGGCATCAGGTGACGGCGTCGGAGGAAAATTAACCCTCGATGCAGACACCTTTGTTCTATCAGAGAATGCTGAGATTACGGGCAATGTATCAGGTGCAGGCGATGGCGATCTATTACAATTTAATACCACATCGTTTGTCCTAGAAGACCAAGCTGAAATTACCTCCAATACGAGCGGCGCAGGTACCGGTGGCACCATAGAGGTGAATAGTACGGACTTTCGAATTCAGGATCTTGCTGAAATCACAGCAGAAACCCTTTCACCCGGTGAAGGCGATGCAGGCTTGGTTAAAATAGCCGCATCAAATTTCGTGATGGCAGGCGGCAAGATAATAACCACAACGGACAGTCCTGGTGTCGGTGGGATAGTTGATGTTCGAGCGGATAACATTCGTATTGAAAATGGCAGCGCCATCGAGAGCGATGCTTTAAACAGTGGTCCTGGTGGAGCCATCATTCTAATCGCGAGGGATTCGTTTCTTTTGAGTAATGCGCTTATCGAGGCAGAGGCAAAAGGCAGCGGTAGCGGTGGTCTGGTTCAGATTGAAGCCCCTGATATCACTCTTGGAGAGGATGGCGAGGTCAATATCTCAGCCTTGAGCGGCACCGGAGACGCGGGCGAGTTGACCATCAGAGGGGAGAACCTGACACTCGACAGCAGTCTGATCGCGACCGAAACTTTAACCGCTGGAAATGCCGGACATGCGACCTTGACTGCGGATACGATTATCGCAACCGATGCCATTATTCAGGGCGAAACCCTGGGTGCCGGCCAAGGCGCTGATATTACGCTACTGGCAGACGATATTGCCTTGACCGGGACGATCGTCAACAGTTCCACGGAGAGCGACGGTGATGGCGGCTTTATTCTGATGAGTGGCGAGACCATACTTATTGAAAGCGGCAGTGCCATCGAAAGTGACTCATTTAGCGGTGGTGATGGCGGTGAAATCATTTTGAACGCGAGTACGTCCTTTGACCTCAACAACGCCATTGTAGAGGCTGAGGCGCTAGGTGATGGTGTTGGCGGACTCATTGAGATTTCGGCGCCTGACGTGACCCTCGGTCAGGATGGTGAGATCAACATCTCCGCACTGAGCGGTACGGGCGACGCGGGCGAATTGACGGTGACAGCGACCAACCTTGTTTTGGATAACAGTTTGATCGCTACCGAAACCTTAACAACAGGAAATGCCGGACAAGTCATTCTGTCCGCAGACACGATTACCGCAGCGAATGCGATTATTCAAGGCGAAACACTTGGCGCTGGCAAGGGTGCCGATATTACGCTGCAATCTGCTGACATATCTCTAACTGCGACCAGAGTCGATAGTTCCACACTGGGTTTAGGCGAAGGCGGGTTTATTCGGCTGAACGGAAGTAACGTCTTAGTTGACGGGTCCACCCTTGTGACTGAAACCGAAGGCTCGGGTCGTGGCGGTACCATTTTTATTTCCGCAGATCAGTTAGATATCCTTAATCAGGGTAACCTAAACGGTCGTTCCAGTGGTGGTAGCGGCGACGCCGGAAGTATATCGATCTCTACCAATGACCTGAACATTGATGATGGTTTGATCACCCTAGTGACCAATACGCCCGGCTCAGGCGGCGACCTCATTATTACGACTGAAACATTTATGCTCGATCAGTCGACGATAAGTGCATCCGCTAACAGTGATGGTAATGCGGGCCGAATCGAGATCAATGCAACCTCAGGAAAGCTTCAAAACAATACCATCGTCAGTTCGGACACTACAGGAAGTGGCGTCGGCGGCGACATTCTCATTCGGACAAACACGTTAGATATTTTTTCCGAAGCGGCTATTTCTTCCTCTGCAACCGGGATTAGTGACGCGGGAGATGTGACTTTGCTCGTGCCGGAGACGCTACAGATTGTTGGCGGTGCCATTCAGACCACGTCAGCGCTGAGTGGCGGCGGCAGCATCGATATACAGACACAGAACCGAATCCGAATTGATCAAAGCATCGTTTCGGCATCAGCAAATGGTGTGACCGAAAGTAGCGGCGGTGGCAACATTAGCATTGATCCAGAGCTGTTTACGATACGCCAGAGTCAGATCGTGGCGCAGGCGAATGCAGGCACGGGGGGTAATATTGATTTGGTGGCGAATAACTTCGTAGCAGATACGGAAACCCTCATTTCAGCTTCGTCCAAACGAGGCATTGACGGTACAGTCGAGATTGAATCTCCTAACCAAGCAGTAAATCCGATCAGCGCAGAGCTGAATACAGGTTTTCAGGAGCTTCCGGAGTTCATTTCAAATAATTGTGCATCCTCGGGCTCGCAAGATCGCAGCTACTTAATCGTTGACAACATGAACCCGGTTCGACGTGATCCGGCGGACTACCTACCAACCCCGAGGTCAGATGTGTCTGCCGCCGCTTATGGAAAAACCATGACTGACGCCGGCAAGCTCATCAACATACCTGGTTGCTAGTGACGGATAAGCGCTACCAAGCGCTGTCGGCATATATTCATCGGTTGGTATCAGCATGCCAGATAGAGCTGCGCCCCAGCCTATATCGATTAGCTATTAGGACGCATTCGCGCCAAACTCCCTTAGGAAGGTTCAGCACTCTGGGCCTTATTCGCTTCTCGTCTCTGTTCATCAACTTTCTTGACGCCGTCTCTGATCTCTGGGTAAGTCGAGCAAATCCTATCGAGATCAGAACGTTTCAGTTCGTACATCGAACATGGTGTCGCAGCGGTTGCCGTAGCATTCCTGGCGGTATCATTCAGTAATGCCGATTCACCAAAAAAGTCACCGGCATAGAGCGTTGCAAGATCTTTCTTCTCGCCATTAGTTTCAACTGTCACGTGGGCAATACCCCGTGCGATTAAAAACATGGAGTCACCCACTTGGCCCTGTCGGATAATATCAGTTCCCCTTGTCACCGTCGCAGCGCGCAGGTAGTTGGCAATCACACCATACTGACTCGGATCGATCTCGCTAAACAAGGGAACCTTAGCGAGCAATTCATCTATCTCGATTTCAAAACAAGCTGTCATGTTGTCCTGAGCGAGCGTGCGTAGCCGTTCTGACTGCTCCTTGATGATGGCACTGGCAATACCTGACTGAATAATGCCAAGCTCTTTTGCATGGTGGACTGAATTGTGCTCCGAGATCAGCATGAGCCGCTGCCCCAATTGTTCCTGTGTGGTTTCGACGAATTCAGGGTACTGTTCCCCAACTTCATCAATCTGTGCTTTTGCGTCATTTGAAATACCCTCGTAAATAGCGCGTAGGCGCTCGACAATATCTACGTCGTATTCAGTACCAGCTGTTTTTGATAGCTGCGTTAAGACGGTTTGGCTCGCCCTATGTCGCGCCCAAACCACGCCGTAATTTCGAACAATCCATTGGGTACGCATTGCCTCTAACGTGCGATGCATACCGGGCACAAAACTTATTAGGGACATCAGCATAAAACTAAAACGTTTGCTGATAGATGTTTCCATTTCTGCTGTGGGCAACCCACCACCATGGCGCACGCCATCCATCTGCACTTCCATGGTGTAATTCAACTCACGGTAGGCCCATTCGTTGATCAAACCCTGTGAAAAAAATTCTCTATAACTTGATTTTTCACGCACAATACAACGCAAGGCCAAGTTTGTGGTTTTCTCGCCGGCATCCATTTCTTCGTGAACATTTGCAATCTCTGATTCCAAACCAGATATTTGTCGCTCACCCTTTTCTTTAATATTGTCTGCGATTCGGTTTGAAAAAAGACCGCCATTGGCCAATTCTTGCATACGGGTCAAACCCTCGGTGCGCGCATCGCGGTCCCCTTCTAACTTGGCTAACTGATCTGCGAGGCTGAACTGGTCTAATTTCAAGCGCTTCACAAGCGCTTCAATAGAGAGACCTTGGAAGATCAGCGTAAATACTACGGCCCCCATAACAACCGCTACTAGCGTGTCTTTATGGGCAAACCCCTCAGGCAGTGCTAGCACAATAGCAAGTGCGATTGCCCCCCTCAGACCGCCCCAATACATCACCATTCTATAGGGCATACCGATAGCGTCCTGCCCAGGCATTTTGCCAATTAACGGGACAGCACCGAAGACGACGACAGCCCTAGAAAGCAGCATGCATCCGAAAACCAGAGCGATAAGATCCAGCGACGCCCAAAGTGCGCCTAGGTCGATCTGCATCCCGACCATTAAGAAAATCAGAACATTCGCGATGTAGGCCAGGTATTCCCAGAAATGCTCCATGAATTCTTCCGTAGAGGGCGAGATCTTAGTCTTGCCCCACGAGCCCATCATTATGCCGGCGGCCACGACCGCCATAATGCCACTCACATGGAAGACATGTTCGGCAATAATGAACGAAAAATACGCAAGAATAGTTGAAAGTGTAATCTCTATATCAGCGTCCGACTCGATCGCCCCCAACATATGTCCCACCGCAAGCGCTAATATCCAGCCAACAAATGCTCCGCCTATAAAGACGACAAAGAACTCGCCTATACCTGATATCACGACCCCGCCTGAAAATTCGCCAGCGCCAGCAGTGATGATACCGATGAGCAACGTGGCAAGTACTAAAGATGTCGCGTCGTTAAATAGGCTTTCCCCCTCTACCAACACAGTCAGTCGTTCTGGCACACCCAGCTGCTTGAAGATAGAGATCACGGCGACGGGATCCGTTGCGCTTAAGATAGCGCCGAGGAGCAGCAACACTAATAAATCAAACTCCGTAAAGATCGACATAATGAAACCAATTATCGCCGTAGAAACTAATAAACCGGGGACAGCCAGTGCGAGAATTGGGAGAATATTTCTGCCTACTTGGCGCGCATTTAGGTTGAAGGCAGATTCAAAGATGAGCGTCGGGATAAAAACAAACAAGACAAGATCTGGCGTTAGCGCAAAGTTCTTTAAGGACCCAAAGCCAAGTATATTCTCAGAGGCATAGGATACAGCGATTCCTACAAACACCAGCCCAATGGTTAGCGGTAACTTGTCAATACGTTTGCTCAGCATTGTGGTGACGGCTGCCACCAACATGAGCAATGTAATGCCGGTCATCAATTCAGCTATATGAAACTCTTCATGTGCCATAGCGATATCCCCTTTTTATTTTTGTTTGCTCTAAGCAGCTAGCAGGCAAACGCCTGCATACTTCTTACTATACTCAATTTTAAGGTAAATTGGTGGCGATGAAAGCTTGTTATACAGAAATTTTTTCGCCGATAGGAACAGTAGCATAATGTCAGATATTTTCCTCTGATGCCAAATTCACTCTGCCTTTCTGAGCACGACAAAGCTACGGAGGCTATGCTCCCCTGAACTAAAACACATCTCTGTGCAGGCAAAACCGGCAGATTTACTGTATGGAAGAGCCAATTGGCACGCGAATCAGTCTGCCAAGGCGCTACTCAGGCGCGCTTTTCAGCTTTTCTTGACCATGAGGCCTCATAGATTATAGCCTCAAGAAACCACCTTTTTTGGGTGCGAAGGAACGAAGAAAAACCTCCGGGCCGGCGCAGCCCGGCTGCTTGATCACCGCACCATCGCCATGCTTGAGGATCGATGTGGCGACCGGCGGGACCTTATTCAACATCCGTTTCAGCATCATTTCCCCTTAGGATCGACCCTAACGTAGGTTTCGCTGACCGAACGCCCACCACATTGGTGCCAGCCTGACTAGCCGATTGGCTTATGTCCAAAGAGGTAATGTCCAACGTACCACTCCCTTCCGTGGTCGTACGCGAACAGCTCCTCACAGGCCATGAAGAACATGCGCCAGCGGTTGATTAAAATAGTCGCATCAGTTGGATCGTCGCTGTTTTCGAAAATCTCGCGAACCCGATCGATGTGCTCGTCCATAAGATCCAGCCAAGCCCTGGAAGTCTTTGCATAGTGCTCCCCATTCACCGCCCAACGATTTTGAAGCGAAAGAGGAGACTTTATTTGTGTAGGCAGATCCCAGCTGGGCATCAACCCGCCCGTAAAAAAGTGCCGCGCCATCCAGTCCGCCTCGCCGTCATCTTGAAAGAAGTAGGGCATGTTTTTGTGGCAAAAAATGTGAAACCACAGTTTGCCGGTCGGCCTTAGCCACGTTGAGATGCGCTCAAATAACGTTTCATAATTACGCATATGTTCGAACATCTCGATGGAGAGCACCCTGTCGAAGGTCTCGTCTGTTGCAAAATCGTTCATATCGCAAGTGACGACGTTGATGTTCTTGATGCCTTGTTCAGCTGCTTTTCGATCAATGTAGATTTTTTGCGTCGTAGAATTACTGACCGCTGTCACCTTTGCCTGTGGGTAGTGCTTTCCTAACCAAAGCGTTAAAGATCCCCAACCGCAACCGAGTTCCAGAATCTGCATGCCATCTTCTATCTCAGCGCGCTCACAGCTGACGGAGAGCATGCTCTCCTCGGCAATCGACAGATTATTTACATTCGCGTCGAATAAACAGCAGCTGTATTTTTTGTGCTCGCCGAGCGTGAAGTCATAAAACTCAGTTGGCACTTCGTAATGCTGCTCGTTTGCGTCGTCCGTGTTAAGGGCAAGTGGACTTGCTGCCATCGACTTGAGTAATTCCTCCAGTCGACCTTCTGTGCTGAAATTTCTTCTTTCTTTTTCAAGTCTTTGGCCCAGTATGCGGCGGATGCCGAATCGCGTTAGAACATCTGGCACATAGCCTTTTTCAACTAGATCGATGATACCCATGCTAGACCCTATTTCGCGTAAGTCGGTTTTGTGAATTCTGCCTGAACGCAACCGATGGATTTTTCTTCGAAACCACCCTCGCAATAACACAGATAATATTCCCACATGCGCAAGAACCGGTTGTCGTATCCGAGTTCCGTGATTTGCTCAACATTAAGATAGAATTTTTCACGCCATTTGCGCATTGTGGTTGCATAGTGCCCAGTGATGTCCTCGAGCGCTGTCATGCGCAAGTCGGTTTTATTAGTTGCAGTATTGATAAGCGCTGTCACCGAGGGTAAGGCACCACCGGGAAAGATGTAACGTTGAATGAAATCAACGTTACGCTTCGAGAATTCGTATTGTTGATCCGCAATTGTGATGGCTTGAATGAGCATTTTCCCCGCTGGCTTCAGCAATGAAGCGCATTTCTCAAAGTAGTTGCCGAGATAGGCAAGACCCACCGCTTCTATCATTTCGATCGAAACCAACTTGTCGTATTGGCCGGTGAGGAGGCGATAATCTTTCTTAACAATTTCAATTCGGTCCTGCATTCCTGCGTCTTTAACCCTTTGACAGGCTAACTGATATTGCTCCTCACTGATCGTGGTTGTAGTGATTTTACAGTTGTAGTTTCTCGCGGCATGCAGAGCAAATGAGCCCCAGCCAGTACCAATTTCGACAACATGATCCGATTCACTCAGTGCGAGTTTCTGGCAAATCCGATCTAGCTTGGCGGTTGACGCTTGCTGCATTGTTGAGTCAGATTGCTCAAAAAAGCCAGAGGAGTATGTCATCGTCGGATCAAGAAAATTTTCAAAGAGCTTGTTTCCAAGATCATAGTGCGCTGAGATGTTTTTCTTAGACCCGTCAACAGAATCTCGATTCATCAGATGGAGTAACTTATAAAGCGGCTTTTTATAGGCAGCGTTACCTAGCCCACGCAGTACGGAGGTGTTGCGAAGTAGCACTTGAACAAGCAACGTAAGTTGATCGCAGGTCCACATGCCTTGCATATATGCCTCTGAAGCACCCACCGCACCGCCAGCAGCAAGGGTGGTATAAAACCGGTCGTCATGCACGTCCACGGTGGCTGCAGGTTCAGCGCTATTTCCGCATTGCAGCGTAAAATCGCCATCGATAAAGATAATATTGCCATGCTCTAGGTTACTGAAGTTGGCGTAAAACTTTCTCTTGATGAGTGTGATCAACCAGCCATCTTTGCGTCTAACTGATTCTGGTAAGTAATCAAGCGTAAGAGTTTTCATTCGCTGTGTTCCTGCCGTTTTATTTTATCCGGGTGACCGTAGAATGGTATTTTTTTCAGCCACAAAACAACAGCTTGAAAATAAATAGCGCTGATTGTGAGAAACGCCTGTCCAACCAGGCGACGGGTACTACGAGAAAGCGTGTCAGCATTCATGGGTTGTTTGACCATTGACATACTTGCCGTGAAAAGTGGTTTGGAATGCTGGTTTACTTCAATTGATACGTTCATTCGGTCGTTCGGATCACTGATAGCCCATTTATAGGTTGTATCCATCGGCATGAAAGGTGAAACATGAAAGTTTTTCTGAGTCGGATTAAGAAACTCGGGACCCTCCAATAAATAAGCGTGGCGTTCGTCCCAAGGTGTATTGTGCACCTCTGCGAGGACATATTTGAGTTCTTTTGGCCCACCTTGTTCGGCGTGATAGCAATAAAAGAGGCTAATCGGGTTCATGCAATGGCCCAATCTTCGTGGCGTCGTCAGCAGATAAGCAGAGCCATTAAATGCTTCACCACCGAGATCTTTGATAGTTTTCTTCACCTGCTCTGTGAGCGACAGCTCGCCTGGGAGATAATCCTGACGTTTAAAACTGATAAGGTTGAAGCGTTCAGCGGACCAAAATGAGGACTGAGAGAAGACGGTTTCTATCTCCGAGAGTTCGAGAAACAGGTAATCCATCCGGTATTGGAATGTGTGGACGTTCGGTTTGAACCTTTTGTGAAAAATAGTGCCTTCATAGATGCAGGATTTCACCACCTCACTCCTAATTCCTGACACACTCGCAGCGCACTTTTTACGCCATCCTCGTGAAATCCATAATGCCAATAAGCGCCACAATAGTGGGTGCGATTTTGTGCAGAAATTTCTCCATGCCGGTCTTGTGCCCTGACCATGTGAGCATCATAAAATGGATGAGAATACTCAATCGTCTTAATGACCCTATCAGGCTTGATATCAGGATCATTCAGCGTGACAAGCACCTGTGTCAGTGACGGTATGTGTTGCAGGATATTCATGTTGTAAGTCAAGCGCGCCTGATCTGCTGTTTTGTTTCGAGGAATTGAGTAGTTCCAACTTGCCCATGCCTTCGGCCGGTTTGGTAGGCGAGACCTATCGGTGTGCAGGTAAGCTGTATTTTTTGAAAAACGTATTGCGCTGAGAATTTGTTGCTCCTCACGAGAGGGCTCTGCCAGCAGTTTAAGTGCTTCATCACTATGACAAGCCAAGATAACCTCATCAAACGCTTCAGTATTTGCCTCGGTTTCTATCAACACTGCAGAGGTACTACGAACAATGCGCTTGACCCCGGTAGAGAGCCGTATATCTTTGAGGTGCGGCAGCATGGCATTGATATATTGATTCGACCCTCCCTTCACAACAAACCACTGAGGCCGATTTTTTAGATCCACAAGACCATGATTGACAAAAAAATCGATTAGTGACCGAATGGGAAACTGACCAATCGCTTCGTCGCCGGTGGACCAAATTGCGGCGGCCATTGGATAAAGATATCGAGATGCGAAAATCTTGCTGAACCTATGCTCAGCAATGAATTCGTCGAGGTTTTTCTCGCCCGGGTCGATAGTTTTTGCCATTTTGTTAAACCGCAAGATGTCTCGAATCATGAGCCAAAACGAGGGCCGAAATAGGTTTGTTCGTTGCGCGAATAAACTGTCAAGGTTGTGGCCATTGTACTCCATATCCGCTGCCTCATCCCTGAGCGAAAAACTCATCTCGGTGGGCACTCCAGCGCAATCTAGCTCCCGTAGCAACTTGATAAAATTTGGATAAGTTCGGTCGTTGTAAACGATAAAGCCGGTATCAACTGTCGTCGGTAAATTGTCTATTTCTATCTTGTGGGTGTGTGTGTGCCCCCCTAGATAATCGTTTTTCTCAAAAAGCGTAATTTCGTGGTCATTGCGCAGAAGATAGGCACAAGTCAGACCGGAAATCCCGCTACCTACTACAGCCACTTTAGCCATGATGGATTGAAATCCTGTTCATAATTACCCTTTCTTATGCCTATTAACCTGTCGCCTTATGTCGCTGAGGGCTGGCAGGGAAGCACGAAGTTTAAACTGCATTTATGTTGGATTCCAAAAGTATCTTAATCGGTTTTTTGCGACAAGAATTAAGTGAAGTCATTTCTCGCTAGAGGATGGTTGATGTCTGAATAACCAATGATCCATTGTCTTCAGGCGCCTTAGATTACTTGGCGAAGAAGGCACAAGTATCGCTAAATTATCGCTAAGTAGATCTGAGAAATAGGCGACGCCTACTTTCAGATAACATATACTCGCCCGCCTTATCGTTTGTAGGAAGGACAGTGAAAACATTAAAAATCGCACTACAGATAGTTGGATTGCTTATCCTTATTGGTATGGTCGCTATCGCAACACTGCGTTTTCAGCGCAGCAGTGATGACGGTGCAACAATTGTATTCCCGGGTGGAGAAATGATTGCGGGAGATTTACACACGGGTGTTGAGCCCGACTGGCGTTTCACCGATGAAATTTTTACTGTCGAGTTACAGCTCAATGATCCCGTGGCGACACGGCGTATCTTCATCATGGAGAGCGAAGGCAAAATTTACGTGGGCTCAGATTATATGAAATCTCTGCTGGGCAGAATTTGGAAAGAGTGGGCTTTTGAAGCCGACAAAGGCAACAACGAGGGCATTTTGCGTGTTAACAATGTCCGCTACCCTCGGCAGCTGATTCGAATTAAGCAGGGCGATGTACTTGATGGCATTGCCGCCAAAATGCTCACGAAATACCGTGGAGTGGCTACTCCGGTATCCCCCGAAGCCATCGCCGCTGAACGCACCAGAATTGAAGATGGCATCGTATGGGTCTTCGAACTTGTCCCACGCTAAGACTAAAGGAAACGTACCATGAAATTACGAAACTACCTCATTCTTTGCGCTGCTGGATCGCTACTTACTGTGCTCACCTTAGTGCTTGTGCCCAGCGTGGGAGTAACTATAGAAAGTGAACTGATCGCTTTTCTTTCCACCAATGCAAATTAGTGAAGCCTTAGCGAGATCAAAGGAGAAAGCCGGTTTTGTTGACGACGTGCCGCGGGGCACGTCGACTAAACGGACTTATCGGAACTGAATACCGCAAGCCCACACAAGTGTTAGAGCAGAGACTAACCATCTGACTTTAGTCAGCTGTGGCTCGCGATATTTCGTGCAGAAAAGCCAACGGTTAAGTTAGCCTTTTTCTCTACGGTTAAACATGATGTTGATTCTGCTATTCGAGCTGGTTTGATGTGCCTTGTGAGAAAGTAAAAACTTACTTAGGGTAAAAACGCATCTCTACCGTATCGTCCTTTAAGTTCATTGTAGTAATACAGAGGAACTGATTTCCGTCACTCACATCATCGAGTGAATAGAAAGAATAAACATGTCCTTTCCTGCTCCAAACCCCTTGTCTTGAAGCACTTACTCTTATGCCGTCATTATTTATGGCAACCGCTCTTCCTTGAAAAGATCCTTGGTCCGGCGAATTGGGATTACTTAATTTAACATTGTAGGTTAACCATGTTTTTCCGTATTTCTCGTTATCAGAAACCACATCAATCACCCCACCTGAATCAGTCAATGAGGTTGAGCTTATTTTTCCAGATAGGTTAATCCTTTCCCCGGTTACATCAAAACCATAAGTCGTCATTGAACTGAAGATCAGAACGAGAGCAAATAAATTTCTGTAGGTATGTTTCATAGCAATAATTTCCTCATTTTGGATCAGTCAAAATAATATGAATTTCCTGTAAAAGTAAATCCGAAAGCTTAAATTTTTTCTAAGCGCGGCTGGACCCATCAAGTATTGAATTGTTTTAGTTGATCTTTTACGAGAAGAAGTAAGTGCTGTTATTTTTCGATAGGGACGGCCAATTCTCAATAGTCCACCAACTACTCTATTGAAGGCCGCCGGTTTGGTCGTTGAAATAAATTGTTTCGCGCAAACTTAATTTGGCGGTTTATTCACAAATGTTTTGTGGGTGGTGGTTACGCCGCAATGTAATCAGAAACAGCGCGGTCAATTTTATGCGTGGGACGTAAGTATTTTGCTTGAGGATCTAGGTCGAGTATCGGGATGTACATCCAGCTGATTGATACGACAACCAGTCGTGACTTCCACGTTTTCCGAGCGTTCTTGTCCGAATGACAATGCACTACGCGAGGTGAATATCGGAGAGGAGGACTTATATCAAAGGGCGTATTTACAAGTGCTTATCCAGGTAAGCTGCCGGTAATACGCCCAACAGTTTCACGCTAACTTAGCGTGATGTTGGTTCCTTGATATAAGCCGCCATATTGGCGCGTGTTCTCTCGTTATCGTTCAAACACTGTCGCTATTAGTTAACACTACCCCTCGTTTAATCACACGATCCAAACTGACCAGAAGGGAAAGGTGCAAAGAGGCTGTAAGTTATTGAGAAATTTACATCCGCATCAGTGATCTGTTGCAGGTCGCCTAAGCTCTGAAAAGCACCACATGCTTCGAATGGACCACAAATCAAGCCATCGCCGTCCGTGTCTGAACCTGCGAGAGCAAAATAGTCCCCTGAAGGAACTGAATCAAAGTTTGCAGAATAAACACCATCGACAGGAGAAACCAAAGCGCAACTTGTTTGCTCGAGGCTAGAAGCATCCAGCAAAATTACATGCATTGGTCCAGCGTTTAAAGGAGCCGCAGGAGGCACATTTCTGATCGATATAGGCACAGACAGGGTTGATACATTCGAAGTAACATCAAGTGTAAA
>UPTG01002354.1_pt1 | contig 13029 bp, 35 predicted proteins | sample 2160121 | NCBI WGS metagenome assembly UPTG01 (sample SAMN06266255, study PRJEB28933) | marine metagenome | isolation source: Columbia River Estuary | place: USA:Columbia River Estuary, USA | collected 2014-07-27 | reverse complement strand
CGCATATAGACAGACATATTAAGCTTATTGTCTAGTACTGTAAACTGAACAGCGTACGTACAAGGTGTATCGTTTCTGTATGTATCAATTTCTTTACCGTCATATATACTTATTGCTGCTTGTCTAGTTTCTGGGTTGTCTTTTAGCATTGCTACGACTTTATCTATTTGATAATTACGCTGCCATTGCCAACCATAATTAGATCTTACATCACCTAAGCTGTCAGCCATACGTTTCCATATTTGAGGTACTTTACCGTATATCTCACCTAGCTTTTCAATACTAGGATCACCAGATAAATACCACTGCCATTCAGCCTCGGCATAATCTAAACTCCAATTACGTTGCTCGTTAGTTATGTGATTGTTCTGAGGGTCTCTAATATAAAACCCACAGTTAAACAAAGCTTTAGTGTTATCAAAGTCCATACCGTTTATAACGACTTCATCCAATAACGCTTCATAAGCTTCATTTGCATTGTCAAAACTATTTCTCATATTTATTGTAATAATATTTATAGTATTCATAAATCTTAATCCATATGTCAGCTCTAGTATAGCTATTAGGATCTTCGTTGGTTTTATTATTGTTAGTTATAACAATAGACCATCTAGCTTCAGTTAATGCCTTAGGAGCAATATATATGTTGTTGTTAATACACCAGCGATAAGCTTTAAACTCTAGCTCATCAGGCGTGTAACTACCCATATTTACTTTACCTTTTTTAGCCATTATTCCCAGGGCATTTTTTCAGCACCGATATTTATAGGTTCATGAGGTACAAAACAACCTGACTTAGGCTCCCACTTAAAATGAGCTTCTTCACCATTTTGTCCTAGGTTTTGAAACTTTACTTTAAGCACCTTAGCTTTGACCGTTTTTTCTTCATAATTCCTATGCACCAATATGCCATGATAACTAGCGTCATACCATTCACCACCGCCTTTGATATTATACATCGTAGGTTCCTCAATTTTTCCATCTTTATCTTTATACATTTTAGTTGGGTGAGCTACTACAAAAACTAACACATCAAACTTTTTAGCAAATGTTTCGATTTTAGTTAGATACTCCATCGTATACCTGTTAACGTCCTCTGTCTTACAGTCAACGTCTCTGACTTTATTAAACGGATCAATAACTAGGCATTTAATGCCTTTACGTTTAACTAGCTCAGCACCTTTTTTAAGCACTGACTCTAGAGTATAACGTTCCATATCAATGTGAAAGTAATTAGTATTACAATGATCTGCTATTTGATTCCATTTGTCTCCACCAATATCTGCTTGAGTTGGCATACCTTGCCAAGTCTTACGCATTAACTTGTGAGCGTGGAGGTAAGTCGGTACATTTTCCGGACTAGCGAACGCCGTTTTCCAGCCATACTTTTGGTTATACCCAACAACCATCTGGTCGACAAAATCTGATTTCCCGCTACTCGGAATACCAGTAACAGTAATAAACTGACCAGTGTAAGTAGAAAAGATTTCGTCAAAATTAGATAAGCCAATTTGATATCCTGGTTTAAACCCGTTACGAACAAAGTCCGTGACTTCGTCCTCAATGTCCCTAAATGTCGTGACATTTTCAAGCGGTACCGGTCTCGCTCCGGTAATACGCTGTACCAGTTTTTCTGTTCCATATTTAATTAAGTATTCGTTAGCGTCTTTACAATCGTCAAATGATGCTAAGTAACAAACTTCAGAACCTAATCGTCTTACAAGTTCAGCTTGCAATGCTTGACCTGCTTCGTCTGTGTCGACTGCTAAAATTATTTTTTCTTTATCGTCAAAATAATCTATGCAGTTGTCTAAGTATTCTAAGTTGTTTGTATTTAACGTAGCTCCATTTGGAACTGATATAGCGTTTGTAACACCAGCTTCATGTAAAGCTAGCACATCCATTTCGCCTTCAACTATAACACAATACTCATAGCCAATAATGCTATCAATATTGTAGAATACTTTTTCAGCACCCTTATATAATTTAAAGTTCTTTCTTCCATCGCGATACTTAACATTAATAAGTTGATCGCCCATAAAATAGTTAAACTTTATAACGTTCTCGGTTTTACCGGTCTGTGGCATATACTCAGGACCCTCACTGATTCTAAGTTCAGTAAGAGTCTTCTGAGATATTCCCCTAGTCTTAAACCATTCAACTACTTTGCTAGCTGGAGGATTATGTTTGATCTCCTCAGGTCTTACATATACCTTTTCACTAGCACCTTTACGTTGATACGTATGCAGTTGAAATGATGTATTACAATTGTGACAAGTACCGAGACCACGTTCCCAATCGTATGAAGCACACTTTAACTTTTGCTTCTTGGGTTGTCTATCAGAAGAACACAAAGGACAAGTCCCTTGTTTTTTTCCTTCTTCAAGCTTATATTGATTGAACTCATCAATCAAGAATCCATTGATCTCTGTTGTCTGCATTTAATTTAATTCTAATATTGCATTCATAATTTTCTTACTAGTCTGCCCTTCTATTTTAATAGTGCTTCCGTCGATTTCCATTATATATGATGTTGGATACCATTTAAGACCTTCACAACTCTTTTCGTCTGTGCAATCAATATTTACAAAATACATTTTTTTATTTAATTTTTCTGCATTTTTCTTTAAAAACTTTTTAATTTTTTTGCAGTTTCTACACCAATCGGCGCTATATAATATAAAAATAGGTTTTTGTTTTACTTCAAAAGCTGCTTCTGCTTGCGCTTCAGACATCCAGTTTATTTCTTGAGCTGTTGCCATATTTAATGTTATCATTAAAATTATACTAAAACGGTAAATCATCATCTTGGGTTTGTGCTACTGCTTGCTGCGTTAAATTCTGTGCTTCTCTAGGAGCCGCGGCTACGTTATCGCCATTTGTCCATACGATTTTGACATTTCCCAAATAAACTTTTGGTACTTTAGCCTCTCGCTCTTCTTTTGTTTGTTCTACAACAACTGGACCTTGTTGTCCGTAAGCATCAACCTCATCGTTAATTGTAATAGTGATAGGAAGATACTTTCCTTTCTTACCCACGTAGATTTTATCTTTAGGGATTTCATTCAAGTTAATACTTGCTTTAATAATACTTGCCATAATTATAGGGTTTTGTTAATAAAATGATTTTCCGGTTTAAAGTCCGGATTCTTAAAAAATAAATTGTAAGCTTCGCTTGCTTCTTGTACTTTGTCTTCACCGAATGATAAAAACTTATCAGAGCAATCATATATGCCAATTTGATGCGTGTTCTTGTCAATAACCATAAAGATCATTTCATAACCAAACAGCTTTTGATATATATAAGCCTGACTGTTATAATTGTACTTTGAAGCTGAGTATCTGAATTTTGAAATGTCAGCTGTAGTTTTTAAATCAATGATTAATTTTTCATCATGATTTATAATATCAGCTTTGCCTTTCCATTGATTTCCAAATATCTCTGCAATGCCAGGTACTTCATATTCTACATTTTCACCACGGATTAAACTTTTACATATGCTGTTTGACATCATTTTGTCTACAAGCAATTCAGTTTGATCTACTTCGTGTTGTAATAAACATAGCTCTCCATTTGAGATCTCTTTGTACGCTTTTGTATTCCTTGTTGTAGCTTCTACAATCTTAAAGCTTTTAAGTTTGTGAGGCTCAAGAATGGCTGTGTGAAAGTAACCACCAACTAAAAATGCTGGTATAGGCTTCATTGGTTTGCCAAGCGCTAAAGGATTTGTTAATAGCGTTGAAATGTCTGAGTTGCTTAGAAACTGCTTTCCAAACTTACCGTAGTAATGCTCATCGCTTTTCAACTTATTTAACTCTTCTTTTCTTTTCATTATAAAGTATTTAATACACCAGCTGGAACGTCATATTTCTTTTTAATAGCGTCCACTGTGCCACCTGATTTGATAAAAGCTTTAGCTTTTGTTAATGCCGCTCCTTCTAATTTAGGCTTTGCGGTATTGCCTCTTCCGTGGTTGTTCGTTGCATCACTGTCTGCTGTGTCATCAATTAAGAACAAGTTGCCTAACGCATATTTTTTAGCATAAGACGACGCTGAACCAAATTGTTGAGGTACATTCATACCCTTTTGATTTAAGTCAACGCCAACGATTGATGTAGCAGTTATTGCATGCTCACCGTCACTTACTGTAGCTGTAGATTCCATTATAGGTAATCCTGCAACTTCGCTTAGTGTTTCGTTGATTGTTACTGAGACTCCTAACTCTAAGAGAAAGGGTTTTGTAGCTTCTAGGATGTCTTCGGCTGACCGGAAGTTATACTTGCCGAAGGAGTTAAATCTACTCTTTTTCGATTTAAACTTTGTCTGAATTGTTGCTAACTTTTCGTTTATGGTCATAATAATATAATTACATATTTAGTTATTGATTTACTGTCTAATCTATAATATATCAAGTACTTGCGTCTGATCTACATTATCAATTAGTTTTTGTACCGCTTGCTTTTTAAGCTCCGATACTCTTACATAAGAGCTCACACCTTGTATGTTTAAGATGCTTGCAATTTCTTTAGCTGAGTGCTTGTCACAGTCTAAACCGTACGACAATCTCAACACTTCGTATTCATTACCTGATAGATGCTTTTCCATCAGACCTTTCAAATATACATTCATTAATTGTATGTTATAAGGTTCTGATTTATCAGGCACTTGGTACAATAGATTTTCATCATCATCATTTGTTGCCTGCGCATCAATACTTAAAAATACACTGTTAAAAAACATAGCAACCATTTTCTTGTCATTAGGATTGTTACGTATTTCATTTAGTTTATGTTCAGGTATTCTTATATCACCTCTATTTTTATCAATAGCACGTCTGATACCACCTTTAATACGTTTAGATAAAAAAGACTTTAAAGTTTTAGTTTGATCGTCAGATTCTTCTAGTCTTAACCAGTCTATTCTACGTATAGCTTTAGTTAAGTTTAAATTACCTTCTTGTATTATATCATTAATACTCATAACACCTGATGCTTGTTGTGTTGTAGCAAACTTACGACCTATATTTTCTACAAGAGGTAAAAACTTATATGTTAATTGTTTTTCTGTTAGTTCATTTAATGGTATTTCTTCATCAGGTTGACAAGCAATAACATCTTTTTTATATCTAACATAATTAGGTACGTTATATTTTTTCATTTTCCATATTTAAAAGTTCTTTTTCTTTTTTAAGTTCATAGCCCATATTTCTATGTATTGTTCTAACAGAACATTTAAGTGTTGAGGCTAATTTTGTAATAGTTATTTTTTGGTTCATGTCATTAATGTCTAACATGCATTGGTATATGTCATCTTGATGTATACGTTTAGTTTTGCCTATTAACTGTCCAACTATAGTTAGTTTTTCTGACAAGTTTAAACCGCTATTGTCATTAAATATTACTTTTCTTAGTTTGTTTTTAGGTGGTTCTTCAAGATCACACATGCTAACATCATATATCATTCGTTTTAATAACTCTGTAGGTATATCAAACGCAATAAATCCATATTTATAATTAGCTATAGTTTCTGCTAGTTCAGTAAACTTATTCATATCAAGCTTAGGATTTAAATACCACAATACTAACAAATGCCATTTTAAACTTTTGTATGTAGTTATTTTAGCTTTACTACGAAACAAATCATAGCATTCGTAAGTGCCATCTTCATAAAACCTACCTTGTTCAAACTGCAAAGTAGGTTTATCAGTGATAGGGTTACGTCTGTATACAATCCGCCTCTTGTTTAGATATTGTAAATAACGCGGTATTGATACGTAGTTGTGTGACATTAGCCTTTTACTCTCTTATTATTAGACCTATTGTCACGTTTTGGCTTTTGAAAAGCTTTAACTTTTGTTTTTATTTTAAAAACATCTGATGACATTAAATGTTTTAAATTAGTTACTGTGCTCATATAATTTTATTTTTACGTTAGTCCATTTACCTCCCTTCATTGTCTCGTCGACCAGGAAATCTATTCTATTTGTCCATCTTTTATTCATTCTATCTCTTATGACCCAAAGGCCATTCATATCACCTGCATTACTTATGACAACAACTGTATTCATTTTAAAACCTTTAGCTTCAAGATCCCGAGATACAGCAATTATTCTGTGTATCTCAGGGTTGTTCATATTTATTTTAAAATTTGTAGCTGTTCTATCAGGCGTACTGTCTGTCTGAGACGGTGTCGCGTGATATATCGTAGCGGTCACAGTCAAAAGGGTACTTAGTATAAGGTTTTTCATTTTTATTAATTATAGTTTTCTTATCATTAATATAGTAATTCCAATAAGCTTTAACAGAATTACCTTCAACTTTATATTCATCAGGCATACATTGTGGCGGTTGTGTAAAACCGGTATGTAATATACCACCTGGATATTTAGCTAATGGTTTTTTACATTTAGTAATAGTTAAATGTGTTTTACCATAACGCTTAGTATACTCATCGCCAAGTGCAAGCATGTAATGGTATAGCCAATAATAGTTTTGACCAGACTGTCTAGCCCATATGGTAGACGGATGATTTACATGCGCTTTCTTGTAAGGTATATCCTCACATTCATAATCGAGGTTATACATGCGATGAGCGGTACATAGCATTTGTGCTGCTTCGAGTATCATTTTAACTTTATGTTTGTCATAATGATAAGCGGCAGCTTCATAAGGATCAGGGTGTAAGTAAAATATATTCATAATTTATTTACTCTGTTATAATGTTGATCAAGTAGCATATTGGCAACTTCTATGCTGATCATATTGTCGTTATACAATTGCCATACTAACTTATTCATAGTTACGAATAGTTTTAAACAATGGGTGTCTGTAACTACCGTACTGAGTGCGTTCGAAATAAGTAAACGTAGCTCGTTTGCCTATATAGTCATGAATATTGTTAAGTATATCAGCTAGATCTTTGTAGTTGTAGCCTTTACCTGGAGGACAACCAAACTCTATGCCATCATCATCTTGCATTAAAAACTTGCCAAGAGTACCTTCACGTTTACCTTTGCCTATTTCGTAGCCTATAATTGTAGCTTCGGTGTCATTGAAGTCTTTAAACTTTTGTAAGTTGTAAGATCGTTTTTGCTGATAAGGTTTGTCTAGACGTAGTATAGAGCCTTCGTAACCGTTATTTAGATTATACTGATGTCTTAACTGTGCAGAGTCTTTAGAATTAACTAGAGTAGTTTCTACGTATTTAATACAGTAGTTATACATATCAGAACAAGCTAGTTGATCAGATCTGTAACTGTAAGGCTTGTCCATAACTGTTTCTATATAGTCATAGCAATGAAACTGTATTAGCCTTTTAGCTTCAGCTTTATCAGCATCAGTTGGTTTTTGTTTTCTAACTAATGATATAATCTTTTCGAAGTCATCTTTAAGATCATGGTTGTATAATTCACCGTCTAGTACAACATCTACATTAGCATAGTCAAAGAAAAATTTGTTTAACGATAGTTTAATGTGTTCAAGATTGTGAAATTCTTTACCTGTACGTGAGAAACATCTGATGTTTTCTTTGTCGTCGACGTATATAACACACCTTACGCCGTCAAGCTTAGGTTGAATGTATACTTTCTCGGACCAGTCGACAGGTTTTTTGTCTACTTTGTATGCGAGCATTGGTTTAATCATAATTTATCTATTTTATTTTGTAATTGGGTTATTTTTCTTTTCATTATTTCAGCTTTTTCGTATTCTTCATCGTCTACATACTTATTTTGTATAAGACAAAGTCTACCGAGTTCATCTTGCAAGATTTGCCTGTCAGTTAATGATTCAGGTGTTATCTCATCATCTACATATTTAATACCATATGTAGCAGTGTCAGGGTTGATAAACTCTTGATATAGATCGAATTTAATTCTATCTAGTAGCTTTTCATATTCTTTTTCTGTCATTAATAAGGTAATTTTTTAGGATTAGCTAAGAAGTATCTTATATCAGATAGTTGTTCTTCTAATGTTTCAATACGTACTAGCATTTGTTTTAATGTGTATTTTTCACCGTCCATATGTGATTTAACACCACCTGTAAGGTTACCTATATCCACGATTATATCTTCTTTAAACATATTATTATTATCCATCATGTTTCGTATTTAGTTTGTAATTCTCTTCTGCATGACTATCTACTAAAAACTTTTCAGTCCAGTTAGTGTAACCCATGTTTTTCTGCTTATATCTATGTATAAGTTTATCAGGCGTGCCAACAAATTCACAAACGTTAGTGTATTGATTGTAAGCACTTAACCATACATCAGGTTTACCTATCCATATAATCCATGTATACTCATGATCTACAGAGTCAACATTAGGATACAAGTATTGAGCATTGTAATGAAAGTCGTGTACTAAATGTGATGCTATTCTTGAACCATCAGCAAAGTTAGTAAAACCTCTGTACTCTTGCATGTGCTGAATCCAGTTAGCAAGCTCTATTCCTCTCCACTCAGGATAACCGTCGTGGTGCAGATACATATGAACATAAGCTTTATCACTTACCAATTGAGGTTTAAGTGCAAAGCCTGCTTCATGATCTTCTGCGTGTGACCTATCGATCACTAGTGTCATATTTCTAGTACTCATTATACTAATTCTTCACCTATGCTGACTATTTCAGCGATTATTAATACTGCTACACCTAATGATATAGATGACATTAGGATGCTAAAGCCCATGACTCTTATCACTGACTTAGCTAAACTCACCTTAAAATGAGGTGTAAGTTTACTTTTAAATCTACTCATATTATTATTATTTAATGTTAGTTGACTCGCCAGGGCTCGAACCTGGACTCTTCTGGACCAAAACCAGACGTGTTGCCAATTACACCACGAGTCATTATGCTAATCTAATAGCACTTGGTAAGCTTTAGGATTAGCTTTTCTAAACCAATCTAAGCCTTTTCTTGTTAAATCGTACTTTTGTACGAGTTGTGAACCCATAATTAAGTCATACATACTTAATTCTAAGTTGTTTAGTTCGTAAGTGTCGCCTGAAAAAGGGTTTGTCACTGTTTCGCCTTTGTCGTATATCGTACCGTCGAACCATTTAGGTAATGTTGTTTTGTTTTCCATAATCTAAGTAATCTATTCTTTCGTGATCTATTTCTATTAATTTTGCTATATAATCCCACACTTCACGTTGTTGTTTTGTGTGTCTCAATACACCTTCTAGTTGGTCTATTGTTATAAAAGGCGTATTATCATCTTTTATTTCTTGCTTTAGCCTGCTAATGTCAGTGTCTAGACTGTATACATTAGCAAATGCTTTGTCGTGTGCTAAGTTTTTTACTCTTGTAGTCATACTATTTATTTATAATATTATTACCATATAGAATATCTTGAGCTGAAAGCTTGAAAGTATAAATATCACAGTATGTAGTCATACTTGATAATTCACTGATAGCAAGATCTTGCCATGATGTTTTAGACATAAGTGTATACTTTAGTCTTTTAGCACTAGAGTATTTTCTAGCGTTTGCGTTAAGCTCAGCTTTAAATTCTGGCTTTAAGTTGTCGTAAATTGTTTTAATTTTGTATTTCATATTTATATTATCCGTATTAGTTCGTATTTAGTCTGTATTATGTAATACTCTTGACTTTGTTAGTAAATCTTCTATCTCACTTTCTAGGTTTATAAGATCCATAGCAAGCATTTGCATGTCTTTAAGACCATTTACTTCATACATACTTAAGTTTTCACTTACGTCATTGTCTTCAATAGCAGACACACAGTCGGCCATTGCTCTTGCAGTATTCTCGAATCTGCAGTAACTCATGTTTGGCATATTTAATTTATTTAATGTTAGTTGCGGGAGAAGGAATCGAACCTCCGACCTTTGGGTTATGAGCCCAACGAGCTACCTCTGCTCTATCCCGCATTTAGTGGAAGTGGGCGGAGTCGAACCGCCGTTACTGTATATGAATTGGTGACCTACTAGCTCGTAGAATTACGGGCCAATTTCCAACAGTCTTACCTTATCACTCCCTATTGTAGCAGGCAATTCACTTATGTGTCACCTTTGCTTACGCCGCGGTTAACCTAATTAAGCTACTCGTCCTGCTACTTTCTACGCCAAGCTTTGTGTACTTGATCACTTAGTTCTTGACTTACTATTTGTATTTCTAGAACTTGTTTGTTAGCAATAATAGGTACATAGCTATATTGCTTTGTTGAACTACAGTTTACACAATTTGAATAACCTAATGCTATTCTGCCTGCCGGTATTTTGTTATTACATTTACATCTCATATTGTTATTATCCATCTACAATCGTATTTAGTTTGTAATTAAATCGTCTGTAGTATTCTACTTCTAATCTTTCCGCTTCATACTTAGTTATTTTAAGTAGTTTAATGTGCTTATGTCTTAGTTTTCTAGTCTTCATCTAATCCTGTATGTAATTTTTCTACTGTTGCACACATAATCATGTGCATTAATTGGTTGTATTCTTCGCCGTTTAGCTTGTCATGATCTAGTTCTGAACCATCAATAGCCCACTGAACAGAGTCATACAATGCTTCTTTGATGTAAGAGACTTGAGCGTCTGCTATTTCATCTATAATTTTCATTTTACTCATGCTTTATTTATTAATTTTAATTGTTTTAAGTCGTATTTCTGTGTATTATCACGCCACATTTTGTGCATTGTGTACTTACTTGATTGAGTATACGATGTTTTACCGCGTGTTTTTACATTATTCCATTCACGATCAGTCAAACCACTGCATTCACCATGTATTTTATTGATTTCATAGTGCTGAAATGCTTGTCTGCGTCGTCTAGCTTTAGAGTAAGCGAGTAATTCTCGCATATTCTTACACATATATTCTATCATTTATGCGATAAAACGAAGTATATTCTGTGTACTCTATGTTTTGACGTAGTGGAGTAAGCACTTGGTAACCTTTGTCTGCTTCGAGCAGTACATTACCTGTTTCTTGATTAAATTTGATTTTTTTCATACAATTATATTATCCTTTAGTGTTCGTATTTTGTTTGTAATTTCTGATATAAAAGTCAAGCATAAATTTCATTCTTGCCATAGTATTCCAGATTTTAGTTCTAGCGTAACCATTATAGATATATGTTTTAAGTATACCTTCGTCAGTTAGAAACATTTGTCTACTCTCTGATTTGTAAACTGGATTTAGTTGATAGTTAGATGAGCAAGAGTTTACATTTCTTACATAACCTGACTTATAACAAGCAAGTCTTAGTTTGTTACTATTTGGCCATCTTTTTCTTGATGGTACAGGGAATTCAAACTCTCTTGTGCCATTTATAGCTTGACGCTGTGTTGTGACTTCTTTGATATTATACTCGACTAGTAGTCGTCTAGCGAACGCATTTTCAAGCGATTCTTGTTCGAGTTTCCATGTTTGATATGCCATATTATATATTATTTAGTAATTCATCTTTGTCGAAACCTTGCTCTATTGCAAACTCTAGTGATCCTTCACCGAACTTTTCTTCGAACAACCTTTCTAATTCTTCTGTATTATTCATTGTAATAAGGTTTTAAGTAGTTAGTGTTATAATTAATTGATTTTGCTACATTTTGTCTGAATTGCCACTCGTTTTTTCTGTATTCATAGCTTTGACACCATTTTTTCGTTGCAGTTACTTGTGGTATTGCACCGTATTTGGCTTCGTAATCAAGACATTGTTGCAGTTTAACGTCAATCAGGTGTTGAGGATAGTCTTTAAATTTCATATTATAGGTAATCAATTATTCCGAATGTAGCATTGTCCATTGCAGATGGGTTAGTTATTAAGTGGTATAGCAACTGAGCCATACCGAGTACCCACATTATCATTAAGATTGCAGTGGTAATTTTCAAGATGATGTCTACTATTTTGTAGTCACTCATTTTTGATGTAAATATTGCTTTTATCATAGTTATTATTTTATTATATTATCCGTTGTTGTTCGTGTTTAGTTTGTAAGTCACACCTGAGTTGTTATAGTTCCATATTGTAGTATAACTAGGTTTCTTACGTTTACTGTAGTTGCTTTTTTGTTCAACTCGGTATCTTTTGTTACCCATACCACTGCAAGGTCCGTGTACTTTGGCCATCTCATAGTGAGAATGAGCTCGTTGTTTTCTTTTTGCTTTGGTAAATGCGAGGAGTTCTTTCATCGTCTTACATACATAGTAGGTTTTATTTGTCATAGTATTCAAGTATTTCTTCGACTGCATTACTGAAGTCATGGTGATCAATTGTTTCGTCTCTTAACATTTTAGCATGGAAATGTAGTTCGTTAAGTAGTTCGCGTAAGGTTTTATCTAGTATCATATTCAATTATATTATCCGTTAGTTGTCGTATTTAGTTTGTGAGTTTCGATTATACCTAGAACATCTTCTCTAGTTAACTTGTTTTCCATTTGTAGACCTATTGCCCACGTCATGTCGATTTCACCGTAGTGAGTATTTAATGTGTATTTCATATTATTATTTTTTATTTATTATATTATCTACAATTTCGTTTATTTTATCTTGTAGTTCGTCACCGTCATATTCGTATTGTAAGTGAGAATAGTCTTGTATTACTTCATTGTATATTTCTTCTCTATCCATTTTATTTAATTTTATTTAGTTTGTTTATTAATTCACTTAGTAATTCAGTGTTAGTGTACTTTAATCTTTCGTCAAACCAATCTTGATTTACTATTTCATAAGTTAGAAAGTAGTTGAATATTTCATTTTCATTTTCTATATTTTCAATAGTTCCACAGTAGTCTGGGTTTTCATTTAGGTTAGTAATTTCTTTTTGAATTACATTTTTAATTAGGGGTAGAGTTCTTAACATATTTATTATTTTTTTATTACACTTATATTATACAATTAGATTCGTATTCGTTTAGTGAAATTCATTATAGATTGCTAATACCTTTCTTTGTTCTTCTTTAGTTAGGTTGAAGACATTTTTGTTAGGGTAAAGTTTATTAGAGATTCTAATTAAAGCTGAGTGATTATACATAGTTATTATATTTAAAAGTTATTGACAACA
>UPTG01002349.1_pt1 | contig 13043 bp, 19 predicted proteins | sample 2160121 | NCBI WGS metagenome assembly UPTG01 (sample SAMN06266255, study PRJEB28933) | marine metagenome | isolation source: Columbia River Estuary | place: USA:Columbia River Estuary, USA | collected 2014-07-27 | reverse complement strand
ACCTAAAGCGGGCAGGGGGAATCGAACCCCCATCATTAGCTTGGAAGGCTAAGGTTTTACCACTAAACTATGCCCGCATATATTAATTATAAATTTATGCGGGTATAAAAAGCAATAAAGTGTTATAAATTTTCTAATTTTAGGTCTAGAAATTTTGCTAAATCTGCAGCATTCTCTTCTAAATTAGAAATAGTACTTGGTTGTTCTACTGGTGTTAATGGAATTTTTCGTTCATCTTTTAAACATAAATAAATAATTCGTTTCGGATTTAAACCTTCCGAAATTTTGATTCCAATTGCTCGGATATTATTTAAAGGGTATGTTAAAAGGATTTCGCGATTTTTTCCAGGAAAACCTCTTCGAACAATTTTTACAAGATTTTCAATTTTATTATATTCATTATACCCACTACCAATATCCCAGATTACTGTTAGTAATGTATAAATGCTAATCGATAAACTTAATGTACCATAAAACATCATAACAATACCTTGCGGTATAAATACTAACTCAACAGTATTGGCAAAAGGTAATAAATTAATTTTTAAATAACTTGAAAGGCCTGCTAACAAGAAACTAATACCTCCAATAAAAAGAAAAAACGTCCAGAAATAATTACTAAAACGTCGAGATCCTAAAATTTTATCTTGACGAATATCTTTATTCATTTTTATGTTTTGATTAAATATTAAATTAACTTAATTGATTTTAATCCTAAAAATAAACCAGATGCCATAGCAAAACAAAATCCTAACAGTAAAAAGTAATCAATAGTAACGATCATAATATCTTTTTGATTTATAAAAATGAAGTTTATAAAAATTTTTATATATATTAATATATATTATATAGTAATCTATATTTAAATTTTGGTTGGTAAAAATTTTCATGGATTTTTAAATACTTTCGACTAGTTAAAAATTCTACTATTAATTTCATTAAAACTTAGGTTAATTTTATGGCTAATTTTATTAAACCCTATAATGATGATCCATTCGTAGGCCATTTAGCAACGCCAATAACATCGTCAGCAGTAACTCGAGCTATTTTAAAAAATTTACCTGCATATCGATTTGGTTTAACACCTTTATTAAGAGGGTTAGAAATTGGTTTAGCGCACGGTTATTTTTTAATCGGACCATTTGTTAAGTTAGGACCTTTACGCAATTCTGATATTGCTTTGTTTGCAGGTTTCCTTTCAACAATTGGATTAATCTTAATCTTAACATTAGGATTAACAATTTATGGCGTAGCAGCATTTGGGTCAGAAAAAACACCAAATGCAGAAACTTCAACTGAATTACAAACGAAAAAAGCATGGGACCAATTTAAAGGTGGTTTCTTTGTAGGAGCATGTGGAAGTGCAGGCTTTGCTTTTATTTGTTTATCAAGTATTCCAACTTTTTAATTTAGTTAAAATCTTTACGTTATGTTAGTAAATCGGTTAAACTTTAACCGATTTACTATATAAAAAGTTATAATTTTAGAAAACTATATACATTAAATAAAATATATGAGTACAGCAACAGTTAATTTGCAAGAAGAGTACACTAAAACAGAAATTGCTAAAATTTTAAATTTATTAGATGAAGAGTTAGTAGGCTTAGCACCTGTAAAATCTCGAATTCGTGAGATTGCTGCTTTATTATTAGTAGATAAATTACGTAAAAATTTAGGTATTACAGCTGGTAGCCCTGGTTTACATATGTCATTTACGGGTAGTCCTGGGACAGGTAAAACAACAGTTGGTTTAAAAATGTCTGATATTTTATTCCAATTAGGTTATGTTCAAAAAGGTCACTTATTAACAGTTACTCGAGATGATTTAGTAGGTCAATATATTGGGCATACAGCGCCAAAGACAAAAGAAGTCTTAAAAAAAGCTATGGGTGGGGTGCTATTCATTGATGAAGCTTATTACTTATATAAGCCAGATAATGAACGTGATTACGGTTCGGAAGCCATTGAGATTTTATTACAAGTAATGGAAAACCAACGAGAAGATTTAGTTGTAATTTTAGCTGGTTATAAAGAGCCTATGGATAAATTCTATGAATCAAATCCAGGTTTATCTTCTCGAATTGCTAATCATATTGATTTCCCAGATTACACTACAGAAGAATTATTAAAAATTTCAAAAATGATGTTGGACGAACAACAATATCAATTAACACCACAAGCAGAATTGGCTTTAACAGATTATATTAACGTACGTAAAACACGTCCTTTATTTGCGAATGCACGGAGTGTTAAAAATGCTTTAGATAGAGCACGTATGCGTCAAGCAAATCGAATTTTTGATAGTCGTGGTCAAATCTTAACGAAAAAAGAATTAGTTAATATTGAAGCACAAGATATTTTACAAAGCACAATTTTTGCTTAACGAAAACCTAAATATAAACAAACGAATTTTTTAGAATTCTTTAACAAAAAAATTATTAATATATGAGTTTACTAATTGTTGGGGGTACGGGAACATTAGGTCGGCAAGTGGTACTTCAAGCATTAACTAAAGGTTACCAAGTTCGTTGTCTTGTTAGAAACTTACGAAAAGCTGCTTTTTTAAAAGAATGGGGAGCAGAATTAGTTTATGGTGATTTAACGAAACCTGAAACCATTCCTCCAGGTTTAAGAGGGATTACTGCTGTTATTGATGCGTCTACAAGTCGACCATCAGATTTATCGACTATCAAAGAAGTTGATTGGGATGGAAAATTAGCTTTAGTTGAAGCTTGTCAAACAGCCAATATTCAACGCTTTATTTTTTGTTCAGCATTAAATCTTGAACAATTTTCAAATATTCCATTAATGGAAATGAAGCAAGGAATTGAAATCAAATTAAAAGAATCGAAAATTCCTTACACGATTTTCCGTTTATCTGGATTCTATCAAGGTTTAATTGAACAATATGCTATTCCTATCTTAGAAGATTTACCTATTTGGATTACAAATGAAAATACAAGCGTTTCCTATATGGATACGCAAGATATTGCCAAATTCTGTCTACGAGCGTTACAGTTACCAAAAACAGAAAATAAAACATTTTTCTTAGGAGGTCCTAAAGGTTGGTTATCTTCAGAAATAATTAAACTATGTGAGCAATTAGCAGGTCAATCTGCACAAGTTAAACGAATTCCAATTTATCTATTAAAATTATCAAGTAATTTTTTAGGGTTTTTTGAATGGGGTCAAAATATTAGTGATCGATTAGCTTTTGTAGAAATTTTAAATGTTGAAAATAATTTTTCAAAATCGACATTTGATTTATATAAAACGTTTAAAATTGATCCGGGTGATATTATGCAATTAGATGATTATTTCCTAGAATATTTCATCAGATTATTAAAACGTTTACGAGATATTAATTTTGAAGATGTTCAAAAACAGAAAAACTTAGTTATTTAATACAATTAAGAATATTTGCTTATGAACTATAGTACGTTTATTGTTAAAATTATTAAAAAACCGGTTCAGAGTTTTTTTAAATCTGATATTTCATTAACTGAATTCGTAGGTCAGTTTCCTCAAGTTCGGACTAAAAATTCTATAAATACTATTCGATTAACTGTTTGGGGAAATCTTTCTTATGATGTTATGAAATATTATCAACTTAATGATTATGTCGTAATAGAAGGTTATGTTTCCTCTCGAACTAATGGTCGGAATAATAAGCAAATTGAAATTTCGGTTTTTAAAATTTATCCTTTTCTGTTAAACAGTATTGAAATCGATACAAATTTATAAATAATTTATTTATGGATTAAGCTGAAACTAAATTAAATTATTCAGATTTAGAATGTTTTAGTATAATTAATAATATTAGAAATAATTCCTAGGAAAAATTTAATGTTAACTTTAAAAATTTTAGTTTATACAACAGTTATCTTTTTTGTTTCTTTATTCATTTTTGGATTCCTTTCAAGTGATCCATCAAGAAATCCTAATCGAAAAGATCTTGAGTAATAAAATCCAATCATTAATGATGTAATGATTTCGTATAAGGATTCGTCAAAAGTAAAATTAATCTAATAAGTGTTACTTTTGACGAATCCTTATCTCATTGATTTAACAATTCGAATATTCTTTCAAATAGACGCTATTTTATGAACTAAAAAATTTTTCGGAAAAATTTCCAATTTCCAGTGATTTAACTTTCATCTTGATTATTTTCTATTTAACTTCATTTAAAAGCAACAAATATAGATACTTTCTTTAATAAATAAAACACACTAATTTTTCATAGTATGTTTTATTTATTATAATTATGCGATATCATCATTTTGTGTGTAAATGAAAAATAATGCCATGCTAAGAGCGGGGAAAACAATACCAACAATTGGTACGAAAATGGAAGGTAAAAATGCTGCTGCCATAATTATTCTTTATTATTAAAATCTTATATTAGTATTTAATTTTATTAATACTACTTCTTAATTGTATACGAAAAAAAGTGAGATTTAAAAAAATATGCGTATATAAATCAACTTTTTAATTTTTTTTATAGTAAAATTAATAATATTAAATGTTTAAAATTTAATATTATTAATTTTTATATACTTATAGGTCTTAATTATGGAAAGTTTACTTTTAGCTCGATTACCAGAAGCGTATGCTGCTTTTAGTCCAATTGTGGATGTTTTACCAATTATTCCTGTTTTCTTCTTATTATTAGCTTTTGTTTGGCAAGCAGCAATTGGTTTTAGATAATTTCAGATATTAACTAACAAAATTTAATTTATTTGACACAAGGGTATATTTTAATTCAATAGAATTAAAATTAATTCTTGATCGTGGTATACTATATACTATATATTTATATTTTAAAAGTAAAGATAAATGGTAGAACCGTTATTATCAGGAATCGTTTTAGGTATGATCACTGTAAGTGCTTTTGGACTTTTTGTTGCAGCATATTTACAATACCGTCGTGGGAATCAATTTGATATTTAAAAAGAAATATAACCGATTATTTAAATAATCGGTCATATTTTTACCAACTCGATTTTGTAACCCCTGGTAAAAGACATTGATGTGCCATTTCACGTAATACATGTCTTGAAACTCCAAAATCACGATAGTATCCACGTGGTCGGCCTGTTTTCCAACATCTATTTCGAATACGAATTTTAGCACTATTACGTGGTAACTTTTGAATTTTTGAATGAATTTCTAATTTTAAATTGAAATCTTTAGTAGTCCGGTATTCATGTAATAAGAGATTTCTTTTTGCAGCATATTTATTATTTAATCTAATACGCTTTCTTTCTCTCTCCACCATGCTTTTTTTTGCCATAATTATATCTTAAAGTTTATGTGAGTTTTCTAGACAAATTGAAAACCTAGAATTTTATTTCTCTTATTGTATCTTTAGAAAAAGTATATAGCAATAGTTTTACCTATTATTATATATCTAATAGAATACCACAAATTCAATTTTGTTCCTATTAATAAATATGTTTTGGAACGATAAATTTACTACTTTAGTTTCCTAACACTAAAGCTTTTCTAAATCCAAGAGTTGATTTCAATACAAAATAGTAAACAAATTTCGAATTCTATTCCCTGATTTTTACACTTCAAAGAGACTGTTTTTTTAGAAATTTTAAAATCTCTCTATCTTGTTCGATGGAGAGATTTTAAAGAAATTTGAAAAGTTTAGAAGTAAAGTTAATTGCGACATTTAATTAACTAAATTTTGAAACATATGGAGCTTTCTTGTCTGGTAAAACTGTATATGTGCCAACTAATTCACGGAATTCTGCACCATCTAAAGTTTCAACATCTAATAAACGTTCAACTGCCAAATCAATTACCACTCGATTATCTAAGATAATTTCAATTGCTTTTTGTTCACAATAATCGATAATTTTACATACTTGATCATCAATTCGATCAGCAATGCTTTCAGCATATGTGCTACCATCTTGACCCATACTTGCACCTAAGAAAACTTGACCATTATTTTCATCTTCTAATGCAATTGGTCCGATATTTGACATACCGAATCGAGTTACCATCTGTCTCGCTAAATTTGTTACTTGTTGTAAATCGCTACTAGCACCTGTTGTTACTTCAGGAGCACCGAATACAACTTGTTCTGCTGCACGGCCACCAAGAGTTGTGATTATACGTGATAATAATTCAGAACGTGAGATTAAACTTTGATCTTCGTCTGGAGTAAACCATGTTAAGCCTTTAGCTGCACCTCGAGGTACTAATGTGATTTTCTCAACTTCATCATGCGACTTTAATACAGAACCAGTAATTGCGTGACCAACTTCATGGTATGCAATTAATCGTTTATTTTTGTTATCTTCCATTGGCGTTCCAGCGATACCACCAATAATCCGATCTGCAGCTTCATTTACTTCATTTTTTGTAATTGAAGTTTTCTTATAGCGAGTTGCTAAAATTGCAGCTTCATTTAATAAATTCGCTAAATCTGCACCTGAAAATCCTGGTGTTCGATTTGCTAATTGAACTAAAGACACATCATCGCCAATCGGTTTGTTTCGCGCATGAACTTTTAGAATACCTACACGTCCTAAACGATCTGGTAAATTAACTGTTACTTGTCGATCGAATCGTCCAGGTCGTAATAATGCTGAATCTAAAATATCTACTCGGTTTGTAGCTCCAACAACAATTACACCTTTATTCTCTTTAAAACCATCCATTTCTGTTAATAGTTGGTTTAATGTTTGTTCACGTTCATCATTTCCACCACCTACACCAGCACCACGTTCTCGACCAACAGCATCAATCTCATCAATAAAAACGATACATGGTGCATTATCAGATGCTTTTTTAAATAAGTCTCTTACACGAGATGCACCAATACCAATAAACATTTCAACGAATTCTGAACCGGCTACACTAAAGAATGGTACATCAGCTTCATTCGCAATTGCTTTAGCTAAAAGAGTTTTACCAGTACCTGGAGGACCTACTAATAAGATACCTTTAGGAATTTTGGCACCTACAATTGTATATTTATCAGGTTGTTTTAAAAACGAAACGATTTCTTCGAATTCCGCTTTTGCTTCATCAATCCCAGCAATATCATCAAAAACAACACCCGTATCTGGACGTTTTTCAAATCTAGCTGTAGATTTCCCAATATTCATTGGAGATGAGCCTGATCCACCTGGGAAATTTTCAGAATTTTGGAAGAAATAAAATAAACCACCAACAAAAAGAATTGGTAATAAGACATTACTTGCTACTGTAATCCATAAATTTTTATTTTCTGCTGGATGGGCATCAAAATCTACATCATATTCTTTCAATTTTTGGATTAATTGAGATGCTCCTACTGGAATTTCAACTCTAATCGTTTGAGAGCGGTCGTCTGATTCAGGACTAACAGCAACTACAATAGCATTTCGACTATTATCGTATAAATCTACTTGTTTAACCCAACCCATTTCTAAATATTCTAAGAATCGACCATAAGTCATTCTTGAACTAACTACATTTTGATTTACTTCAACATTATTTCGGACATTTGTTTCAGGAAGAGCCTCACTTGGATTGAATTTTTTTACTCCAATACTAGTAATGCTTAATAAAATTATCCCAAACAACGTATTTCTAAGTATGTTACGCCACATATATTTGGTTCGTTTAAATTTTTATGTCATTATTGTTACTTCTGATTATAACATGTTTGAAATCTTAAAACCAATTTTTACTAAAAAATAATTTCGGATCGATATTTTTATTTTTAATTAAATTTTTATGATTAATATTTTTATATTTTTATATTATATCAATGTAACAGATATTCATTAAATTTTTATCGTTTTATGGTTAGTCGTGGTTCAAAAGTTAAAATTCTTCGTCCAGAATCTTATTGGTTTAATCAAGTTGGAACAGTAGCTACTGTCGATCAAAGTGGGATTCGTTATCCTGCTGTAGTTCGTTTTACAAATGTTAATTACAGTGGAACTAATACCAATAATTTTGCACTTAATGAACTTGTTGAAGTAGAAGCTCCTGCAAAACCTGCTAAAAAAGGGTAGTAAGTTAATTTCCCGTAGGGCAACTTGTTTTTAATTGCCCTACTTATTTTTTTGTGATAATATTTTTTAATTAAATATTCTAATTATTTTGAATACTAATGGTAAATTACCCTCAAATTGGAAAATTAGCCCCGAATTTTCTTACGGTTGGAGTTTTTAATAAAAAATTAGGTAAAATCAGGCTTTCTGATTATCGAGGAAAAAAATATGTCCTTCTTATTTTTTACCCAGCAAATTTTACCCCAGTCTCACCGACTGAATTAATTACTTTAAGTGATCGGATTGCCGAATTTCGAAAATTATCCACACAAATATTAGCTATTTCAATTGACAGTCCTTTTTCTCATTTACGAAGTTTATTATCTAGCCGATATGAGGGAGGCTTAGCCAATTTAAAATTCCCTCTTGTTTCTGATTTAACACAAAAAATTACAAATGATTATAAATTACTTACAGATGATGGAATGGCATTCCCTGGAGTAGTCCTTATTGACAAAGAGGGAGTGATTCAATATTATACAGTTAACAATTTATTATGCGGCAGAAGTATAAATGAAATCCTTCGTATTTTACAATCAATTCAATATCTTAAAGAACATCCAGGACAAGCTTGTCCGGCTGATTGGAAATATGGAGAAAAAACCATATATTCACATCCTTTAAAATCAAAACTGTATTTTAAGGAATTATACTCTACTCAAAAAAATTAAAATATTATGCCTAAATTAAAAACTCGAAAAGCAGCTCTAAAACGATATAAAAAAACAGCAGCTGGGAATTTTTTACGTCGTCATGCATATAAAGGACATCTTTTAATGCATAAAACAAAAACCCAAAAACGCAAATTATCACAAACACTTTGTGTTTCTCCTAGTGATAGTAAACCTATTAAATTAATGTTACCTTATTAAATTTTATGGTCAGAGTTAAACGCGGAAACGTCGCACGAAAACGTCGCAAAAAGATCTTACAACTTGCAAAAGGCTATAGAGGAGCACATTCTCGTCTTTTTAGAGTTGCAAATCAACAAGTTATGAAAGCTTTACGCTATTCGTATGTTGGACGAAAACAAAAGAAACGTACATTTAGAAAACTTTGGATCACCCGTATTAATGCGGCGTCAAAACTAAATGGTTTATCATATAGTCGCGTAATACATAACTTTAAAAAATCTAATATCGACTTAAATCGCAAAATGTTATCACAAATTGCAGTATTAGATAGCCAAACATTTACACAATTAGTTGATCTTTCAAAATAATATCGCTCTATTTTAATTACAGATTCTATGAAAAAGCTATTGTTTTTTGAGAAAATAATTAAGCCTAATCTGTTGAAATAAATCTAACTTTTTAAGTTTATGTTAACTATTCTAGCTATAATATAAACTAGAAAGTTAGAATAAATTTAAGATTTTATGACTGTAGATGAAGATTTAGATAAACTACTTGAGAATTTACCATTTTTTATTCAAGAAAATTTAAAAAACCATTCCAACAAAGATAAACTTATTGAAATTGTTATGGATTTAGGTCGTAGACCAGAAGCTCGTTTTCATACTGGACCTGAGTATTTGTCTCAAAAGATCATTTCCTGGCAAGATATTGATTATACCACAAAACGAATAAGTAAATTTAGTGATGACAATCGCGCAGGAATTGAGCGAACTCTTCATCGAATTAGTTGTATTCGTAATAGACAATCTCTGATCAATGGATTAACTTGTCGCGTTGGACGAGCTATTTTTGGAACTATTAGTATCATTCGTGATTTGTTAGAATCTGGACAATCGATTTTAATTTTAGGTAGGCCTGGGGTAGGTAAAACTACTATAATCCGTGAAATTGCACGAGTGTTATCTGATGAAATGGAAAAACGAGTGATTATTGTTGATACCTCAAATGAAATTGCTGGAGATAGTGATATACCGCATTCAGGAATTGGTCGAGCTCGTCGAATGCAAGTTTCAAAAACAGAATTACAACATCAGGTTATGATTGAGGCAGTTGAAAATCATATGCCAGAAGTTATAATTATTGACGAAATTGGGACTGAGCTTGAAGCTTTAGCTGCAAGAACTATTGCCGAAAAAGGTGTTCAGTTAGTCGGAACGACTCATGGGAATTGTTTAGAGAATTTAATTAAAAATCCTCCTTTAGCTGATTTAATTGGAGGTATTCAATATGTTACATTAAGTGATGAAGAAGCAAAACGACGAGGTACTCAGAAAAGTATTTTAGAACGCAAAGCTTATCCTGCATTTCAAATAGCTATTGAAATTAATGAGCCAAATTCTTGGACGATTCATGAAGATATTAAAGATTCGATCGATTTGTTGTTACGAGGAACTTATTCTGTAACCCAAATTCGACAACTAGGTCCAAATGAAAAAACAAATATTAATTATAATAAATTACAAACAAGTTCTCGCTTATTATTTCAATCTTCGCGAAATTTAAAAAACCTAACCACTTTCAATAATAATGATTGGACTATTTTAAGTAAATATAATGTTGCAAAACCAAGAACTCTAAAAACTAAACACTTGGTAATTTATACATATTCACTTTCAAATAATTTAATGAAAGAAGCAGTATCAAAACTAGGTATTAAGCTTATTTTAACCAAAGAAATTAAAAAAGCTAGTTTAGTTATTGGTTTAAAAAAACATTTAAAACAGAATCTTAAATTAAAAAAATTAGCTTTACAATACAATATTCCGATTTATACTGTTAATCGTGGAAGTGTTTATCAATTAACAAAATTGATTCAATTTCTTTTTCACCAAAAATTATAAATTATTTATTGTTTTATATAATATAATTAAACATATGCTATATTCTTTTTAAAAAGATAACTACATATGTATTAAAAGTATGGACCTAGGATCTAATCTTTTTTAGCTTCGTCCATCTACACCTATTTATAAATTTTTAAGGAACATGATATGACAGATACTTTAGCAAAATTACAAAATATTGTTGCACTTCAATTAGGTATCGAGGCAGACCAAGTTACACCTAGTTCTAATTTTACTAAAGAATTAGGAGCAGATTCTTTAGATGTTGTTGAATTAGTTATGGCATTTGAAGAAGCATTTGAAATCGATATTAATGATGAGGCGGCAGGTAACATTGCAACAGTTCAAGATGCTTTAGACTTCATTGAAGAAAACAAAGCATAAATCCGATCAATCTTAAAAATGGTTTAAATTTTTAAAAAAAAAGAATTTAAATCATTTAAAATTCCTGGGAATTCGTTAATCTAGTCTTTAAATCATGTCTTTAGTGTTGCAAAGAGTTCAAGAAATCTTAAGTTATCAATTTAGTCTGAATGAAACAGAGATTCAGCCAGAAACAAAGTTTGAAATAGAATTAGGAGCAGACTCTCGTGATCTTTTAGAAATTATGGCTGCTTTTGAAGTGACATTTGATATCGAAATTGCATATGAAGATGTTAGTGATATTATAACGGTCCAGGACGCTATAAATTATATTGAAAATAAAAAGAGAGCTAGAGATGAATTATATAAAAATCTATCTTAACTAGTAAAGAAAATTTTTTACTAAATTATAAATTTTAAATATTATTAAAAAGGTTGCTAATACTTAATAAGGTATGTTAAAGTAGAGATGTCTTCGTTTATTACTATTCGACTTTAAAAATGAGAATTTCGTCGGGATATAGCTCAGTTTGGTAGAGTACCTGCTTTGGGAGCAGGGTGTCGTAGGTTCAAATCCTACTATCCCGATAACATTAAATTTAAAGTAGAAAGTTTTAAATTGTTTGAAAATACGAATCAAAAGACTTTATTACTAAAATTAATAATTAAAAGGAAATAAATTCTAATGACGATGATTGAAGTTGATGCGTTAAGATCAGTAACCCAAATAATCTCAGCAACTGGGAGTAACGGTTACCTTGATATATTTAAACCAGACGGTGCTCCTTTTAATCCCCCTCTTGTTTACTTTTATACAGATCCTGTCGAAGGATTTTTTAACTTATTTGTAGTTGAATCGGGAGGAGCAAGTCCTATTTATTTACCAAATTGGTTATCGGAGCTAATTCAAGTAGGAGCAAACCAACAAGTCAGTATTATATTTCTAAGAGAAATTCAAGAATGGAGTTATGAATTATTAAAAATCTTTAAAACTTTATGTCAAATGCGAGCAGCTTTGTGGTGGTGGTTAATGTTTAATCCTTATCAACAACCATTTAATACCTTAAGAGTTTTAACAGAATGGTATTTAACCGCATTTACCGGAGTCTTTCCGGTTTTGATAGGAATTGATATAGGACCTACTGTGGGCTTAGCATTACTTGGAAATGCGGTTGATGTTTTAGGTCGACTTGTATTTACTATGCCTTATTTGCCAAGAGAAGGAGAGGCATTTTCTGTCAAAGATTTATCATTATTAGACAATGATAATTTATCGGAAATGTTAACGGAATTTGGTCGTGATGTTCGAATCTTTAGAAATCTCCCTGCTCTCTGGTATAAATACCCAATTCCTGATAGTCTTCGTGAAGATTGGTATATTAATAAACCTGAAGTAACCGAACATCTAATAAAAAATTACTATAATTTAGGCATTGATTTTCTTCCTGATCGGATATTAAAAGAGCTTTATGAAAAAGTAAATCAAGAATCCTTAACAATGAGTTTCAGCAATATAGAGACGGTTTCTACAAATTTAATTTGTTGGGCGAATAATGTAATTTCAAATGGTTCGATTTATTTCAATACGTAAGGGATTTAACTATATATAGAATAGAATAGATATATCAATTTTATATTATAAATTTAATAGAAATTTTATAATTTTTAATTATTTTTCTTTTAAAAATTATAAAATAATTCAACATACGTTATGTCACATAATTAGGTTAACAAATTGTATCAAAGTTTTAAGTCAATTCTTAAAACAAGAATAAAAATTTAAGGAAATTTTAAGAGAGTTTGATCCTGGCTCAGGATGAACGCTGGCGGTATGCCTAACACATGCAAGTCGTACG
>UPTG01002344.1_pt1 | contig 13068 bp, 13 predicted proteins | sample 2160121 | NCBI WGS metagenome assembly UPTG01 (sample SAMN06266255, study PRJEB28933) | marine metagenome | isolation source: Columbia River Estuary | place: USA:Columbia River Estuary, USA | collected 2014-07-27 | reverse complement strand
CCATTGGAATACAGTAACGCAGAGGGACCGCGCACCACCTCAATCTGTTGTATGTGACTCAAGATCGAGTCGATCGGATGATCGGGGCCTAATCCTGATACATCCCTCACCACGGTCCCATTGTTGAGCACTCTGACCCGAGTACCGCTCATGCCTCGAATAATGGGTTGACCCACCGCAGCACCAAAATCGGCTGTCGAAACACCGAGCAGCGCATCGATATGCTCGCCTAATGATTGAGCGCCTGATTGAGCAACTTGCTCGCCATCAAGTACATGAATCGGCGCTGCAGAGGCGCTGTTCGCACCCGTAAATGACGCCGTGACAATGGTTTCTTCGGTTAATGTGTCTTCGCTTCCAGTAGCTGTGAACGGAATGACCGCAACGGCTACGAGAGTATGTGCTGCTTTGCGCCGCATACCCGCCTCCTAACAATAGATTTTAATAAGGGTTCAGTAAACTTAAGGAACAGGTTCAGCTGAGTGGCGGTGCCCGGGCGCGAAAATCAAAGTCATGGCGCGCAAGCCAATGGGGTGTCGATAGCTCACGCGGGAGGGTTGCGACATAGCAGGTCGCCGGTTGGAGAACGTCGCTCGCTGCCGCTTCATCCTCGGCAGCCATCTGACATTGAAGGCACAGTTGCTCATCGCACTCGATCTCTACAAGGTGTTCGGCTGCCAATAGCTGAGCACACGCAAATACAGCGCTCAACGCGAGTATTACGACGAAGCGCCGTGCAGTGTGGGGGAAAGACAACAAGCAACAATCCATGAGGCGATTTATTGAATGATACATTGTATCATATACAGCAAAAAGTGATACGAGCAATTAGTGCTTTGAGTTTTCGGCCGATGGACGCTGATGAAAGGGACGTCTATGACTGCGCAGGCCCGTAACCTGGAATCTCATTATTCAAAAGTGGAGCACCTGTGGTAACGCCCTCCCCACCCCCAGACCGTATACCGGTCAATATCATTACCGGCTTCCTGGGATCGGGAAAAACCTCCGCAGTGCTCAATCTGTTGAAGCAAAAGCCACCAGAGGAACATTGGGCAATATTAGTCAATGAATTCGGCGAGATTGGGGTTGATCGGAGTTTGATGCAGGGTCATACAGTCACACACGATCGTGTGGCCATCTTGGAAGTGCCGGGTGGCTGCATGTGTTGCGCGGCGGGGCTGCCGATGCAAATGGCCCTCAGCCAGCTTCTATTTTTGGGACGACCCGATCGACTGTTAATCGAACCCACCGGCCTTGGGCATCCGGTTGAGGTGTTACAAACCCTTTATTCGGATGCCTACAGTGAGACACTAGAAGTGCAAAGCACCGTGACGCTGATCGATGCACGATCTGTCACCAATGATCGTCATGCCAATCACGCCAGCTTCATCCAGCAATTGCGGATAGCCGATTTAATTTTGGCTAACAAAAAAGATCTTTATTCGGTCACTGAATTGTCACTGATCGACAATCTCGTGCAACAGCACTGCGACCGGGACATCGCTATTTATCCCACCGAGCAGGGAAAGATCGATTTGGCACTCATCACCCAGCCGACTGCGTGGATACCCACAATCGGCAAACCACACCACGCCGAGCCCAACTACCTTCTGGCAGCGGATCGCGTCCTGCCTGACTGCGGCTATATTGGTGCGATCAATTCGACTGACGGTTTCGAAAGTGTTGGCTGGCGATTCAGTGCCGCTAAACCATTCGACCACTCAAAGGTCTTTCACTTTTTAAAGCAGCTTCAGGTGGATCGTGCAAAAGCCGTCTTCATCACCGAGAGGGGTATTTATGGCTACAACTTAGCCGGGTGCACCCTGTCTGAAATTGAGATCGACGACTGTGCAGAAAGCCGAATAGAAATCATCGCAGAGCACATTGAGGCAGATTGGGAGACAGCGCTGCTGTCCTGCTTGCAGTCTGACTAAACAAACTACGCCCTCTGTCAGTAACAATGAGGTGCTAAACGCCTCGAAGGTAGATCTGTGATGACTGATTAACCTGCTTTCCATCGTGCTCACCGCTGACGGTCAGGATGATGGATTCATATCCAGATCCATCTGCAAGCTCATACCCAACGCTGACGCTGCCGGACCGTTCGTCTAGGACCACCTCCTCCACATCGAGAATGACGTTGCTGGTGGCCTTGACCTTCATGAGAACGTTCTTAGAGAAAAAGGGGCGGGTATAGCTGATCGTGACCACATTCTTTTCGCCGATCTGAACCTTTGCCATCGCGGGGTGTTCGACATCAAAGACGGGTTCCGGCGGCACGAGTCCTGCCATTCGAGCGATAGTCCCTTGGACGAGGCCCATCTGATCCGCGTTGAACATCATGTGGTCGTAACAAGCGAGCGTCACGGTGGGGACACTGAAAGAAAGGGCGAAGGCCAAGACTAGTGATTGCTTATTCATCGTTAACTCCTTGAGCCACATTTGCTAAACCGAACGCGCCTTTTCACTAGCGCTCAAAATACCGGGACGCCGTTGTGTAAATCTGCACTGACGGGACCGCTGCAACGACAATAGCAGAAAGTAGCACCGCACCCAAAATAGACAGACCCTCCAACGTCAACAGATCCGCCTCAAGGTAGAGGCCAAAATTGGCAAACAAGGCATCCTCCACTAGGATCAAGGCAACATAGAGGCTGGCGCCGCCGATGAGCATTCCCGCCAACGTAATCAGCACTGCCTCCATTTCTATCAAAAAAAACAAATAATAGGGTGGAGCGCCGAGAATGCGGAGTAGATGTATCTCCTGATTCCGTTCGCGAACTGAGCTGAGCAATACCGCGCCCAATCCCAGAACAGCCGCCAGCAGCACCAATGCGGAAATTAAGCGAAGTACGTCTTCAAAGAGGCCCACCATCTGCCAGAGCTCTGCCAGTGCGACGCCGGGTAAAATCGCCATCAAGGGCTCTTCTTTTAGATCATTGATTTGCCGCTGAACGCCGAAGATGGACATCTTCGATTTTAGTCCCAGCATAAACGCGGTGATGCTCTCCGGTTTCGCCGGGGTGGCGCCGGGCTCTGCACCCGACTTAACAGCCAGATTAGACGGCCCTTGAGGCCAGTCTGAGTGCATTGCGTCGATACCCTGCAACGGGACATGAATCGTTTGATCTACCGGTGTGCCGGTCGGCGCCAAAATGCCCACTACTGTGAATGGCTTGTTGTCGTGCAAACTAAAACTAGTCGTAGCCAGCCCATGGGCAAGTACAATTTCGCTGTCTACTTTGTAGCCCAAGGTCTTCGCAACCTCAGATCCCAGAACCGCGTCAAAGGTGCCTTCGAAAGGCGTCCCTTGAAAAAATTCAATACGCCTTTTCTTGCCGTAGCTAAAATGATCAAAGTACGCGCTGGTCGTACCCACCACCCGATACCCCTCGTGAGAGTCACCCAGGGAAATGGGAATCGCCCACGCAACGGCTGGATCAGCCACCACCTGCTCATAGGTTTCCCAACGAATATTGTCGGTGGGTGAACCGATCCGAAACACAGAATAAAGCAACAGATTCAAAGATCCAGTCTTTGCGCCCACAATGAGGTCGACACCAGACACCGTACTGGCAAAACTATCTCGAGCCTGCTGCCGGACATGCTCTATCCCTAAAAGCACGAATATCGCCACGCTGATGGCCATGAGGGTCATGGCGACTGAACCCTTGCGATTCAGCAAACTCTTTGATGCCACCGTGAGAAACATGGTTTAACAGTGCTCCTGGTTAAACTCAGACAACGCCTGCACTCTCGTAAAATACTGAGCAATAGCCAAATCATGACTCACAAAAACAAGCGTCGTATTTTTCTCGGCTACCAGCCCTAACAGTAAACGAAGAAAATTATCTCGGTTCTCAGTGTCTAACGAAGAAGTGGGCTCATCCGCGATCAAAATCTCAGGGGTATTGATCAATGCCCTCGCGATCGCAACCCGCTGTTGCTGGCCCATACTCAGGTGCGATGTCGGCTTCGACCAATCACTGGGAATAACGTTAAGCGAGTGCAGTAAATCTGTTGCTTCCTCGCGCACACTCGATCGCTGTTTTCCGGCCGCAAACGTGCTGGCCAGTTCGATATTTTCGATCGCATTTAAGTAAGGCACCAAGTTAAACCGCTGAAACACATAACCAACATGGTTGGCTCGGAACTGATCTCGCTGCCGCGCGTTCATCGTGTCTAGTCGCTCTCCCAGCAAGGTGACCTCACCAACACTGCAGGTCAGTAACCCCCCCATCACATTAAGCAAAGTCGACTTACCAGATCCTGAGGGCCCATGAACCAACACCCTCTCGCCCCGAGCAACGGACCAATGATCAATATTCAGCAGTGATTTCGTGGCATCGTTTGCATAAGAAAATGCAACACCATGAAGTTCAATCGTCATTCCACTCGCCTTCACCTAGCTACTCTGAGACCGCGTTGCAATCGCAAAGTGATACTCTATATCATACCGCGACACCGTAAGATGTTGAAATTCAAGGGCCGCTAAATGAAAGCAATCGTAATGTCATGCTTGTGGATGCTTAGCATTCTCGTTGCCGGCGCCAATGCCGCTGACGACTCAGACGATTCTGTGTCAAATGATACCGATAACCTGATTTTTGAAACCATTGAGTGGCCTGACCTGATGCCACCCGAGGTATTAGCCATCCTCTTAAATCCTCCCGAATATATTGCCGAGATTGAAGATGGTTCAGCAGAAGATCAAATCAGTAGTCAGATGAAGAGCGCGGTGAACCAAAGCGAGGAGGACGCTTACCAACAGGCGCTAGTCTCTACCGATGTGAATGAGAATCTTGATGGCGCGATGATAAGAATTCCTGGTTTCGTGGTGCCGCTTGAATTTGACGAGGAGCAGACCATTAGCCAGTTTTTTCTCGTTCCGTATTTTGGTGCCTGTTTACATATGCCACCGCCCCCACCCAACCAGATTATTCTGGTGAATGCGCCGAAAGGCATACAGATGTCAGCACTCTACGATCCCTTTTGGATTGAGGGTCAGCTCAGTACGAGCTTTCAAGAGAATGATATGGCGACATCAGCTTATGCTATGCGGCTGCAACGAATCGAGCCCTACAGCAATTGACAACCGCTGGTATTAAAAGTCGACGTAGGGCCTGTTAATAGAAACCTCAGCGCCGCCTTGGCCCGATTCGGATACCCACATAATATTAATGTGCTCTAGGCCGAACGGCAGTCCATCAGGACCAAAGCGTAATTGCTCCAGCGCAGCACTGTTGTCGCAGTTGAAGTGGTATTGCACAGCGATATCGCTGTGGTCCTCATCGACAACCGCTTCCTCATGAGCAGGCTGCTCATGATCGGCGTGTTCATCATCGGTATGGTGGTCCTCTTCGGCGTCTAATGCGACGTCCGTAATGGCACTAAAATCGACTTGAGTGTCTTCAAGAACGCACTGACCTCCCCGTAAGGAGAAGAGTTGATCTGGGTTACGCAATAACGCATCTGCATCGCTCACCGCTTGCTGTTGCGCCGCAGACACGACTTGACTCTCGAATCCGACAACACTCATCGCGGGCACATTCAGGATGATTTCGACCTTATTGCCTTCTGCGGCCAACATGAGTTCAGCGGCGCCATGCACGTGAGGCCCAGCTTGCGTAACACCGCCGCAGAGCAATAAAGCACCTAAACCCAGTGCATGGTGCGGTTTCAACCTGACCCTGCTAGCAGCGTTCATCAGCACAAGCCTCAACCGACCGACAGAGCTTAAAATTCAACACATGACTGACACTGACCAAAGCAGCTCCAATCAGGGTCATTACTGTCTCGCCGCTCTCTCCCAAAAGATCATGCCCCAAGGCAACCGAAGCGATTAAAAACAGAATACCCAGTCCACCCGTGCCCAGCACATAAAAACTGCGGTGCTGGCGACAACCCAGCGTCAAGGCAAATAAACTCATGGGGACTACCGACATCAGCATCAATAAATGAAACCGCTCATCCTGAAATCCAATCGCAACCAACGCCGGAAAGACTGACAGGAAAAGAGGCAGCGCCAAGCAATGTAGGGCACATAACAGGGATAGACCAATGGCGGCCTTATCGGCCGTTGATCGATAAGTGTTTGTCATTTCCATTGCCTATGCCAAGCCCTATTTTTAACTGGTCTCACAACTATCACACAGCCCCCTAACCTCTAACTGCGGGCTAATAGAACTAAAGCCAGCGGCACTGGCGGCCTTCTCCATTACAGAGAATGCCTCGCTGGAGAAGTCAATTTCCTCTACCTTGCGACACTCGTTACAGATTAAGAACTGCGACTGGGCGTGATCATGACCGCAAGACAAATGCGAACACGAAATGTACTTATTCGCGGTCTCTAATCGATGCACAAACTGTTGATCGCGCAAGAAATCTAAAATGCGATAAACAGACATCGCCGGCATCGGATCATTACTGTCGGCATTGCATTGCTCCGCAATTTCATAAGCTGACAACGCCGAGTCTGCCAACACCAGTGTTCGCAACACTTCCTTGCGTCTGCGGGTCAACCTAATGCCGCGATCCGCACATTTTTGCTCAACATCTGATATCGCTTTTTCGCTATTGACCGTTCTCAAGCGCGCTCCGAGTCTTGCTCATCAAGGCAGTGTAAAAGATACATTATATCTTATATGGGAAATTCGAGGAACTGCAGCCAACCTAGGACGCTAAAACATCGTCCAACCAGCCAGAAACCAGTCATAGCGCAGGGGTACCGCACCCTGACAGGACACTCAGTAGCAGATAGTGACCCGATGCTTCCAGACCCGCGGGGGCTGAAGGCCAATTTTAAGCGCGCAAACCCGTGAGCGGCATTTTGACGACGCGGGTGATGCGTTTCGAGACCTCCGCCTTTGGAGTATTGAGCCATGCGACCGATTATCATCAGTTTCTCGGCAGCTTTTGGGGTGTCACAATGGCACAGAGTTCAGAGGGCAAGGCTATTGACTGCTTAGTGTGGTCTGATGCAGCGGGGTGCCGAACCCTTCAAACCACTTATTGAACACGAGGTCATCACATTGGGGTCAAAATTAAACAGTTGGTACTGGGCGGTCATTACCTTGATTATCTTGGCAGCGCTACCGCACCCACCATCGCAGGCGTCACCCGTATCGACCGACTTAATCGTGATTGAAGAATTGGCGCAGTTGGCACTGGATTGCGTACATCAGGAGTACCCCAATCATCTCTCTCATACCCTGCAGTCCGATGCTGACGTTCGACCTCCTCGCGAGTTAACACCGGCCTTTTATGGTTGCTACGACTGGCACAGTTCCGTGCACGGTCATTGGTTACTCGCGAGATTGGCGCGACTGTATCCACATCGCGATTTTGCAGTCAAAGCGCATGCGGCGTTGGCGCAGAGTTTATCGAGGGAGAATTTATTAGCGGAGAGTGCGTACATAGAGGGGAAAGGCAGGCGATCCTTTGAGCGCCCTTATGGCATTGCCTGGCTGTTGCAGCTGGCCGCAGAACTGGACGCGTCGACAGCACCTGAATCCAAGCGATGGCGGGACAATATACGGCCACTGGAAGCAGCGTTGGTCGCGCGCTTGACGTCTTGGCTCCCCAATTTAACGTATCCAGTCCGCAGCGGAACACACTCTCAAACCGCTTTTGCCCTGGGTCTCACCTTAGATTGGGCAAGATCCACAGACGATAAGGCAGTCGAGGCGTTCCTCATAGAGCGGATCGAGACCCTCTATCAGACCGATATCGATTGCCCGCTTGGTTATGAACCATCGGGAGCTGACTTTTTGTCACCTTGTCTTGCCGAGGCCGACTTAATGCGCAGGGTGCTTGCGCCGGCTGCTTTCGCGACTTGGCTGAGTGATTTTTTGACGATTCCCACTGACGCTGAGTGGCTGGCGCCTGCGGTAGTGAGTGACCGATCAGATCCGCATCTCGTCCATTTAGACGGGCTCAATTTAAGCCGAGCATGGATGCTGGAGGGCATTGCAAGCGGACTTCCGGAAACAGACGATAGAGTGTCGGTCATTCAAAAAACTGCTCTGCTGCATCGACTCGCCGGTTTAGACGGCGTTAACTCCGATTATTACGAAGGCGGTCATTGGCTCGGGAGCTTCGCAACCTATTTAGTGACGCAAAGAGGGCTCGCTGAGTGATGCTGCGGCAGTGTTGTGACAACACACTCCATTCCAACACCAAATAGCAACACCAAATGGTAACGTCACTTGACGATGCCAAACTGCTTCAACACTTTGCAGCGACTCGCCTACGAATAGGTCACTCCCATCGATTTTTGGCAGTACACTATTACGATGACCTATCCTGATTATGATTCGCTGTATGATCGCGCGTGCGCTCGCAAGGGCGGTGAAGCGGCTGTAGAGGGACTGTTGCCGCAGGTGGCTAGTCAGCGGCATCTTGAGCAGTTGGGGTCAGATCGCTACCTTGCTGAGTTCACCAGAAAAATCTTTCAGTCGGGCTTTGTCTGGCGTGTGGTCGATAAAAAGTGGAAAGATTTCGAGCACGTATTCTGGCAATTTGACATTGAGCGACTGCTGATGATGCCGGACGATATGATGGAACGTAAGGCACAAGACCCCGCGATTATCCGTAACTTCAGCAAGATCAAAACCATCCGTGAAAATGCCATGATGATTACTGACACTGAGCGTCGCGAAGAGCGATCTTTCGGTGAATTTATCAGCCAATGGCCAAAAGACGATGTGGTCGGTCTGTGGCGTTATCTCAAAAAAAACGGCAGTCGACTCGGTGGCAATACGGGGCCCTATGCGTTGCGCACGCTAGGGGTAGACACCTTCCTGCTCACACAGGATGTCGAGGGCTTCTTGCGCAACCATGACATCATCGATTCAGGTATCACCAGCCAGCGGGCCTTGCAGTCAGCGCAGGCTTTTTTTAATGACTTACGTGAGCAAAGTGGCCGAAACTTGTCAGAGCTGAGCCGCATCGTGTCATTTGGTTTTGGCCAAAATCGCGTGCAGTAGTGCTTATTGCTGACGCTCGGCACAGCACTCCTCGCAATGACTTCAATCTACTGCGACCCACATTACAAGCAGCGCCATCAACAGCCACGCTGCTTCACTACCGTTAGTGCAGCCTGCGCGCTGGGCGTGATTCGAACGAATAGGCCCTCCAACCTCGGCGCGCCAGTTGATGAATCGACTTATCGCCGACTGTAGGCTGGCTGAATTGCTAGCTGAATGGCGATTACTTTGATCCGACTGCCGTCTCGCGTTGACTACTACTGAAGCCACAGACTGCCGGTCATTCACGACCAAAGGCACAACTCACGCAGTACTGCGGTGGCATAAGCTCCGCGGGTGAGCGAAAAGTTCAGCGTCACTGTCGGTTTTCCTTCCTCCGCCTCTTCCATTGCCACCTCGAGATCCTGCACCTTTAAGCGCAAACTGCGATTACCGGGTTGCACTCGCGCTCTCGCCAGCGCCTTGGCCCACTGCACTGGCTGGCATTCTGAACCGTCTCCGATCAAGGTCGCAGAAGGATGAATGTCCATCGCCTCGCAGCGAGCCTGCAGTACCGAGTCAATATCGGAGAAATCAAAGACACTGCCAGAACCCTCAAGATTCGCTTTATCGCCGAGCATGAGTGTATTCCAAGTCGATTGCGCAACCCGGTCAGACAGTAGGTTATTGAAGTGATAGGACCGCATAGTAGAGATCGCCATGCTGCGTTTCTCTCTTGGCAATCGTTGGCCATTGGCCCAATCGTCAGCGAGTCGGAGATTGCCGCCGTTTCGGCCAAAACGCTGCTCGCCGTAATAGTTGGGTACACCTTGTGCCGATAGCCGGCCGATGCGGTGAGTGATCGCGTCGCGATCCAGCGGCTCTGAGCAACGTAAGACGATGGCGAAGGTGTTAGATCGATGTGCGCCACGGCGGAGCTTCCTCAGGTGTCGCTCACAGCGGTCGATGCGGACTCCCGCCACTTCGAGCAAAGACCAATCCGGGGTATTCCATCGCGGCACACTAAACCACTGCCGCGTCACTGCATGTCGATCTTTCAGACCCGCAAAGCCCACATCTTTTAACGGCACATTGGCGAACTGGGCCAACTGCTTAGCGACCCATTGAGAGTTAGCGCCGGTTTTCTCTAGGTAGAGATAATCATGCTCGCCATCACCACTGAATTCCCACCCCAGTTCCTCCGTGACCTGAAAATCCTCCGGATGGCGCCGTATCTGCGCAGTGAATAGGGGCGAGCCATGCGCGCGATGCCAATCGGGTAACGGATTAGGTGCCATGGCATCGCACCTTAACTATTTTGCGTGTCAGGTCCACGGATATCGATGTTCATCGAATACGAAGTGGCGAAGACCACATAAGAGGCCTTCAACCGTATATTGGGCGATGTCATCGAAGTAGGCCCTCCTCTTCGGAGGATGGCTGACCTGTGCGAAGTTCGTGTTACGCGCTGCACAGTAACGCCGCACCGAGAAGCCCCGGATGTGGGTGTTTGACGATAAAAGGGAGGATGTCATAGGTAACACGCTGCAAACCGGCTATTCGCAAAAAAAAGCGCTCGAAAATCGCTCTGGTGGAGCAAATCAAGAGTGAGCCCATTCACCGTGTATTGCATACGGCTATCAGCGCTACGGAACACCCCGTCCCCCTTAGCGTTTTCACTCGATAACGGATAACACAACGCGCTCGATTGCCTCTTCCGCGTGCAGGAAAGGCTTATCGGGCAGAATATTCCAGCCAGTCACCACAATCACCATGTCGAGATCAGGCAAGATAATGGGACGCTGCCCGCCGAATCCTTTGCCAAGATAAGCGATATAGCGTTTGTCTTGATACTGATACCACTGCGACCACCATTTAAAACCATAGCCTGTGCGCAGCTCGTCGTTCAGTTCAAATGCAGCTCGTAGCGAATCATTGACCCAGCTTTCCGCAATGATCGTTTTCTGATTCCAACGGCCTTTCTGCAAATACAAATAAGCAATTTTCGCGAGATCCCTCGTCGATAAGAACAACCCCTCTTGCGTATCCGCCAAGCCAAAAGGGGTTCGTTTCCATTCGTACTCCGTAATACCCAGCGGCTGAAACAGATACTGGGCGGTATAGGCCTCAATATCGATGCCGGTCGCTTGTAAAAATATCTGACCCAACACGAGGCTCGCGCCACTGTTGTAGTTAAAGCGGGTGCCAGGCTCTCTCGCCATGGGCTGATCAAGTGTAAATTGCACCCAGTCGAGAGATCGCGCCATGACGGTGAACGTGTTTTTCGAATCCGTATAAGGAACATTCTCGTCCCAACGCAAACCCTCGGACATCGTTAGCAGGTGACGCAGTGTCATGGCTCGTTTTTGGTCGTCTACATACGCGGTCTTGTCGACGTCAAAAAAAGACAGTACTGGTGTGTCGAGATCAGGAAAATCACCCCGACTGATCGCGATCCCAATCGTTGCCGAGACAATAGACTTGGTCACTGACTGCATGGAATGAAGCTGGGTATTCTTATAATAAGGATGCCAGAACGCATTAAAATAATTGTAAGGCCCACTCGGACTATTCACGACTAATGGACCCAATGTTTGCGCTTCATCGCCGTAAACAGCACGATAATCATGCTCATAGTATTGTTCAAAGGCGATACGACCATCGCGAATGATGAGCAGCGAGTCGATCCAGCCATAGCGTCCTTGCAGCACGTCGTTATGGAGGTTCAGTAGCGGTTCGGCTGATAAACCGAGCTCAGAAGGCGTGGCGAGTGGCCACTGACCTGTCTTCGTCACAGCATCGGTTGCCGTATCAAAACCGCCGACAGAACCTGGCAGTGACTGATTGGCATCGGAGCAACTCAGTATCCCGAGGAGTAAAACGACTGGGATGACGCATCTCATTGTTCGGATCCCCTTATGCAACACGGTATTAACCGATAACCTCAAAAAAAATGCATCACCACCAAGTGACATAGAAAAACAACAGCGTACAACTCACAACAATGCCCGCGGCATTAAATCCGGTCGTGGTCGCAAAACTGACTCCTGACAGCTCAATGTGACCCGGTTGCGGTTGCGGCTTTGCCAATGACCACACAACTGCAATGACGAGACACAGTAAAAACACCAGCCCGACCCGGTCAATGAAAGGCAGTGTCGGCACCAGTAATTTCATTGCCAAAGATAAAACGGCCGAACCGACCGCTGCTAAGAGCGCACCCGTCGCCGTTGTTTTGCGCCAAAACATGCCCAATAAAAAAATTACCACAATGCCGGGCGTGAAGAACCCAGTAAACTCCTGAATGTATTGAAATGCCTGATCAAAATTGCCCAGCAATGGCCGCGCGGCAACCATCGCAATGATCATTGCGAGCAATGCCGTTGCACGACCACTGAATAGCCGATTGCGCGCTAACCACTCCTCAGAGACCATCGACGGGAGCAAATCGACCGTAAAGATCGTTGAAATGCTGTTACACATCGACGCGAGGGACGACACAATAGCCGCCAACAACGCGGCAAAAACCAGCCCTTTGATCCCTGCAGGCAATAGCGCCATGGCAGAAGGATAAGCCTGATCAGGCGATGTTAACTCGGCGTTCAGTGCATACATGGCGATACCGGGTAACACCACGATGACCGGCATGAGGAGCTTTAAGAACGCCGCAAACGCGATGCCTTTTTGCGCTTCGCTGACACTTTTTGCTGCCAGTGCGCGCTGGATAATGTACTGATTGAACCCCCAGTAAGACACGTTCATGACCCACATGCCGCCAATGAGCACCGAAACGCCCGGCAAGCTCATATAGTGCGGATGATCCTTAGCCAAGATCATGTCGAAACGATCGGGAGCCGTCTCCATCAGCGTGACCAAACCCGCTACCACACCCGCCCCACCTGAAATCTTTTCCAGCAAAATGGCGGCAATCATCAAGCCCCCGGCGACGAGCAATACCACTTGAACAATGTCGGTCAATGCAACCGCCTTGAGGCCGCCATATAAGGAGTAAGACATGGCAAAAAATCCGAGCAGTACAAGCCCTAAGGTCAAGTCGATGCCTGCCACGGTATTGATGGCTAGCGCACCCAGCCACAAAATA
>UPTG01002340.1_pt1 | contig 13082 bp, 10 predicted proteins | sample 2160121 | NCBI WGS metagenome assembly UPTG01 (sample SAMN06266255, study PRJEB28933) | marine metagenome | isolation source: Columbia River Estuary | place: USA:Columbia River Estuary, USA | collected 2014-07-27 | reverse complement strand
GACGTTTGAACGAAGAAAAAATCAAGCCCATACGGGACCTTTGGAAAGGAAAAATTGTATTGAAAGGGGTGGCGAGTGAGGCCGATATGGAAAAAGCCATCGCCTTGGGAATTGATGGAATTATAGTGTCCAATCACGGTGGACGTCAATTGGATGCCGGACAATCCACCATACATGCATTACGCGATTTAAAAGAAAAATTTTCAGACAAAATTACCTTGATGATGGACAGTGGGATTCGTTCCGGTCCGGACATTGCCAGAAGTATGGCGCAAGGTGCTGAATTCACTTTTATGGGACGTTCGTTTATGTACGGTGTCGGTGCATTGGGAAATAAAGGAGGCGATCACACCATGGGGCTGATCAAGACAGAACTCAAACAAATCATGGAACAAATTGGGTGTGAAAACACTTCGGATTTTCATAAATTTTTGGTCAAAACAAAACATTAAAGCGTCCATTGGAATATTATATGTGAATAAAGGACGCAATTTTTTATATTTATAAATTTATCGACTTTGTTTATTAAGTCTGTTTAAAATCATCTTTTTCTAATAAATGATAACCAGAATATCTAATATATTTATATCTCATTACATCATATTTATTACTTTTATTGTACAATTTATTAAATAAATAATTAGTTTTATTTAATCTAAAAGTATGCCAGTTCATGTTTTTAGTGACAATATTAAAAAAAAATGCCAGCTTGTCAGAAGCTGGCATTTTAGATTTTTTTAGAAGGACTATTATTCATTGTTTTCCCCTGCAGCTTCTTGTGGTGTCACGTCTAGTGGAGGTAACGCGTTTTCTATTGCATTTTCATCAAATGCCTTTGAACCAGAATTTCCAACACCACTCATTATTGAAATATTTGAAAGTAGGATTAATGCTAATAAAAGAGTCGCTAGAGTCCAGGTGCTTTTATCTAGAAAATTTGTTGTTTTTTGAACGCCGCCTAATTGCTGCGTTCCACCACCACCAAAAGAAGAAGATAATCCGCCACCTTTAGGATTCTGTACCATAATCACTACTACTAATAGAAAAGCTACAAAAATTATTAATCCTATAAATATTGTAAATGTGTTCATTTTTAAATTTTATTTATATGTTTGTTTATTGCTCGAATTTGGTCTGCAAAGAAACCACTTTTTTCGGGATATTTCAAACTTAATATTTTGTAGGCTTGCAGCGCTTTTTGATAATTGTTTTGCTGTAAGTAAACTTTAGCTAAAGTTTCAGTCATTAAGGCTTCAGAAGTATAGGTAATTTGGCTGGATAAATTTTCTTTATTATCGTATTTAACGATACTTTTAGAGGGTTTTAATTTTGGATTTTCTTGAATAAACTTATTGATTAAATCAGAATTAGGTTTTTTTGAATTGGATAAGTTTTTAGTTTCTTCTCTAACTATTGGTTTAGCAGTTGTAAGTTTTAGCCATTCCGAGAATGAATGAGAATCTTTTTTGGTAAAATCTAAAGGATTGTTTTTCTCTAAATCAGACTTTGTAATTTCATTTTTTGTTAGTTTTTCAACAGATTTTTCTCTTCTGTGAAATAAATCTGGGTTTAATATGGCATCTGCTTTTTTTAATTCAGTCTTTAATTGTTGATCTATTTCTTTACTAACTTGTTCAGATATATCTTCAGATGTTACTTCTAATTTAAGATAGGAATCTTCTTGTTTTTGAATAGTGTCAGAAATTTCGTTTTGTATAAAAAAATTGGAAGTAATGTATTCAAAAAGAATATTTCTATCTGCGGTATATGCTGCAGTTAATTTTAAAGCATCATTGTATAATAGGCTATTTGATTTTTTTAGACTTTTTAGGTGTAGCGCTCTAGCTGTTTGAAAAAAGGGGTATTTTTCAACGACCTCAGACAATCCAAAAAGATTTTTTTGACTTATGCTTTCCGGACGAGCTAGTAGTGATGTGAACGTTTTTTTATTCATTTATTTTACCAATTAGCTAAAGATACGTTAAAAATATCTTGTGTAATTCTTTCAAATATAACACTGATAGCTTCTTCTTTTTGAGATCCAATCAATTGTGAACTTCCACCGTAATCAAAGTAAAAAGAAAAACGTTGATCAAAATCCTTTAATTCTTCTTTGGTATTATAAAACCTTACATTAACACTAATTGTTAACCTGTTTTGAGCAGCAGTACTTTGCGAGGTAGCGGTAATGGGAGCTATATAATATTCTACAATTTCTCCTTCAAAAACTAAATCACCGCCACTATTTACTAAATCTAAATTTGTTTGATTTAATAAAATATCTTGTAATTTTAACGTAAAATCTCTTTCAATCCCGGGCTCTACAATTGGGGCATTGTTTTTAAAATAATTAACTTGAAAGGTTTTTGTAGTAGAGTAATCAATATCTGCACCTGTAAAAGAGTAGGTTCCACAACTTTGAAGAGAACAAATGATAAAAAGAAATGCAATTATTTTTTTAATATTTTTCATGTCATTAACAAATATGATTTTATAAATTATATTGCTTAATTTTTCGGTAAAGAGTTCTCTCTGAAATCCCTAATTCTTCTGCAGCATCTTTTCTTTTTCCTTGGTATTTATCAAGAGATTTTTTTATTAACTCTAATTCTTTTTCTTGAATAGATAAGTTTTCTTCTTCTTCAATATCCTCAGCATAAGTATAGTTGTCATTTTCTTCTATTTTATGCGGATAATTATCCAATGAACTCTCGGATATATTTAGTACTTCTACATTTTTTACAGGAGTTTCATAGTTTGAATCAGACAGGTTTGCCAGTGTTTTTTCTGAACTTTGTGTATCGCTGTGCATCTTACTAATAATGGTGGAATGCTCCTTTTGAACATCTTTATTGTTGTCAGACTTCATTAATTCTAATGTAAGTTTTTTAACATCATTTAAATCTCGTTGCATATCGAATAAGACTTTATAAAGTAATTCTCTTTCATTACTAAAATCACTTTCCTTCTTTTTAGTTCCAATTATAGCAGGAAGATTACTACCAACATCTTTTAAGTAATTTTTTAATGTCTGAAACGATATGTTTCTATCTTTTTCGAGCACAGAAATTTGTTCTGCAACATTTCTTAATTGGCGAATGTTTCCTCCCCAATGGTATTTTAATAACAATTCAGTTGCCTGTTCGTCTAAACGAATAGTCGGCATTTTATATTTTTGCGCAAAATCAGAAGCAAATTTTCTAAAAATTAAATGGATATCTCCAGAGCGTTCTCTTAAGGGAGGTAAATTAATCTCTATGGTGCTTAATCTGTAATAAAGGTCTTCTCGAAATTTCCCTTTACTAATATTTTCTGCCATATTTATATTCGTAGCTGCTACGATACGAACATCTGTTTTTTGAGTTTTTGAGGAGCCAACTTTTAGAAACTCCCCATTTTCAAGAACACGTAACAGTCTAACCTGAGTAGGAAGGGGTAATTCGCCCACCTCGTCTAAAAAAATAGTCCCGCCATCTGCAACTTCAAAATAGCCGCTTCTTGTTGAAGATGCTCCCGTAAAAGCTCCTTTTTCATGGCCAAATAATTCGCTGTCTATGGTTCCCTCTGGAATAGCTCCGCAATTTACGGCAATATACTTACCGTGTTTACGGTGCGACAATGAGTGTATGATTTTAGGAATACTTTCTTTACCCACCCCACTTTCTCCTGTAACCAATACCGATATATCGGTTGGAGCAACTCGTATTGCTTTCTCTATAATTCTATTTAAATTAGGATCATTACCTATTATTCCGAAACGTTGTTTGGTTGCTTGTATTGACTCCATAGTTTTCTTCTTATGAAAATTTTAATTATTATCAGAGTAACCAACACCCTCTCCAATCAGTGTTGCGCTTGTACAGTCGGTTATTTTTACCATTACAAATTCTCCTACTTTATAATCTTCTTTAGGAAAAACAGCCATCGTATTTTGTGAGGTTCTTCCAGCCCAGTGTTGATTGCTTTTTTTAGATTCTTTTTCTATTAATACTTCGAAAGTATTCCCTACGAATGCTTCCGTTCTATAGGCACAATGTTTTCTCTGAAGTGCTACTATTTCACCCAATCTTCTCTTTTTAATATTTTCAGGAACATCATCTTCAATTTTTCTGGCAGCTAAGGTGCCTGGTCTTTCAGAATAGGCAAACATATATCCATAATCGTATTTTACGTATTCCATTAAACTTAGAGTGTCTTGATGGTCTTCTTCGGTTTCAGTTGGGAACCCAGTAATTAAGTCTTGTGATATAGAACAATTAGGTAAAATTTCACGAATATTATCTATCAATTGCATATACTCTTCTCGAGTATGTTGACGATTCATTTCTTTTAATATGCGAGTACTTCCACTTTGAACGGGTAAGTGAATGTAGTCGCAAATATTTTTGTGCTTTGCCATAGTGTGTAAGACGTTAATCGCCATATCCTGTGGATTGGAAGTAGAAAAACGTAAACGCATTTTTGGTTGTGCCGTTGCAACTAAATCTAATAATTGTGAAAAATCGGTGGCTGTTGCTTTTTGAATTTCGGAGGCTTTTTTAAAGTCTTTTTTTAAGCCTCCTCCATACCATAAATAACTGTCTACATTTTGACCTAACAACGTAATTTCTTTATATCCTTTTTTACCAAGATCGTTCACCTCTTCTAAAATACTCAAAGGATCTCTGCTACGCTCTCTTCCTCTTGTAAATGGAACCACACAAAAAGTACACATATTATCGCATCCGCGGGTAATGCTCACAAAAGCAGTCACGCCGTTTCCTCCTAGGCGAACCGGGGCTATATCTCCATAGGTTTCGTCTTTTGATAGTATTACGTTAACAGCATCTCTACCATCGTCTACTTCTTTTATTAAATTTGGAAGATCTTTGTACGCATCCGGCCCTACAACTAAATCGACTATTTTTTCTTCTTCTAAAAATTTTTCTTTTAACCGTTCAGCCATACATCCTAGAACACCAACTTTCATTCCTGGGTTAATCTTTTTTACAGCATTATATTTTTGCAGTCGTTTTCTGACCGTTTGTTCTGCTTTATCTCTTATGGAACAGGTATTTACTAGAACTAAATCAGCATCTTCAAGATTTTGAGTTGTATTAAACCCTTCTTTGTCTAAAATTGATGCAACAATTTCACTATCACTAAAATTCATAGCACAACCGTAACTTTCAATGAATAAGTTACGAGTGTTTTCTTTTTTTGAATCAAGTATTAGTGTTTCGCCTTGTTTCTTTTCGTCAATAATTTTTTCCATACTATTCTTCATTGATAGAAGATGATTATCTTATTATATTTATTTCTATTTTTTAAAATGCCCAATAAGTGTGCCTGGTTCTATTTGGGAGAATCAAAGATACAATTTAATTGATACTTTATGACATTATGGCAGGTTTCTTTTCGTAATTTAGTCATCTTAATAGGCTTGTGTTTTATTTGCAAAAGTTATTCAAACTATTTTTTGAATCTAAAAACAAAATTATTAAGGTTCTTTAAATTATATTTTAAAGATAAAACTATTGATTTTTGAGTACTAAATAAAAGGATTTAAGATGGGTTCATTTTCCTTTTTTTTTGAATAAATTTTATCTAAATTTTCATTTTTTTTTGAACTTTAAAATTAAGTTTTAAAAAATTCACATACTTTTGTTCCCCTAATATAACATTATATGGCAAAGAATTTAGTGATTGTTGAGTCCCCCGCGAAAGCAAAAACGATAGAAAAATTTCTAGGTAAAGATTTTAAAGTTACCTCAAGTTTTGGGCATATTGCTGATCTTCCTTCCAAGGAACTTGGAGTCGATGTAGATGGAGACTTTACCCCCAAATATATGGTGCCTACCGACAAAAAAAGTTTAGTAAAAGATTTAAAATCTGCTGCTAAGAAAGCAGAGATGGTCTGGCTTGCAAGTGATGAGGATCGAGAGGGAGAAGCCATTGCATGGCACTTAGCAGAAAATTTAAATTTGACAGAAAAAAATACGAAACGAATTGTTTTTCATGAAATCACAAAGACTGCCATCTTAAAGGCAATTGAAAATCCAAGAAAAATTAATTATGATTTAGTAAACGCTCAACAGGCCAGAAGAGTTCTTGATCGACTTGTAGGTTATGAATTGTCTCCAGTTTTGTGGAGAAAAGTTAAAGGTGGTTTGTCTGCTGGTAGAGTTCAGTCTGTAGCAGTTCGTTTAATAGTTGAAAGGGAACGCCAAATTGAAGCTTTTAAACCAGTAGCCTCTTTTAGAGTGATCGCTGAGTTTACTAATAAAAATGGAAATAAGTTTAAAGCAAAACTTCCAAAAAACTTTAAAACAGAAAATGATGCACGAAATTTTTTAACAAAAAATTTGGGAGCAAATTTTAAAGTTTCAGATTTAGTAAAAAAACCTGCTAAAAAATCGCCAGCTCCACCTTTTACAACATCTACATTACAACAAGAAGCCTCTAGGAAGCTCTATTTTTCAGTTGGTAAAACGATGACAATTGCTCAGAGATTATATGAGGCGGGTCTTATTACCTATATGAGAACTGATAGTGTAAATCTGTCTAATGATGCTAAAAAAGCTGCTGAAGACGAAATCACTAATTCTTATGGAGTAAAATACAGTTCGCCAAGAAATTTTAAAAGCAAAGCAAAGGGTGCACAAGAAGCTCATGAGGCAATTCGTCCAACCGATATGTCTCGACATACTATAAGTGGAGATTATGATCAGGAGCGGTTGTATAGTTTAATCTGGAAACGTACCATTGCATCACAAATGAGTGAAGCTCAATTAGAAAGAACAAATGTAAAAATTAAAAGTAGTGCTGATGTTGCAGAGCATTTTGTTGCAAACGGAGAAATGATAAATTTTGATGGTTTTTTAAAGGTTTATTTAGAAGGAACCGATCAAGAACATGAAGAACAAGACGGAATGTTGCCCACGTTAAATATTGGAGATGAGTTATTAAAAAACTATATTACAGCTACGCAAAGGTTTTCTAGACCTCCCTACCGATATACCGAAGCTTCCTTAGTAAAACAAATGGAAGAATTGGGTATTGGAAGACCCTCTACCTATGCGCCAACAATCTCAACGATTATCAATCGAAACTATGTTGAAAAAGGTTCTGTAGAAGGTGTTGAGCGTAACTACTTGCAAATTACTTTAACAGACCATGTAACAGAAACTATATTAAACGAAGCAGTAGGGTCTGATAAAGGTAAGTTAGTTCCAACTGATATTGGTATGATCGTAGTCGATTTCCTAGTAGAACATTTTGAGTATATTTTAGATTATAATTTTACTGCAAAAGTAGAAGAGGATTTTGATAATATCGCTGAAGGTAAGGAGGAGTGGTCAAAAATGATGAAAAATTTCTATAAGAAATTTCATCCGCAAATTCAAGATGTGACCGAAAATGCTGGTAGAGAAAGTGGTGAGAGAATCCTAGGAAAAGATCCTGTATCAGGTAAAACCGTATTGGTTCGTTTAGGAAAATTTGGTCCAATAGCTCAAATAGGAGCACCAGATGACGAAGAGAAAAAATTTGCAAGTCTTCTCCCTGATCAGCAATTACATCAGGTGACTTTTGAAGATGTGATGGATTTATTTAAATTGCCTAAAGATCTTGGATTGTTTGAAGGATTGGATGTTCAAATTAATAATGGTCGATTTGGCCCGTATATTAAATTTGATTCAAAGTTTATATCCCTGCCAAAAGGAATGGATCCTCTGGAAGTCGATTTAAGTTCTGCAAAACAATTGATAGAAGAGAAAAGAAAAGCAGACGCACCTATATATGTATACGAAGGATTGCCAGTTCAAAAAGGTGCTGGGCGTTTTGGTCCTTTTATAAAGTGGAACGATATGTTTATCAATGTCAATAAGAAATATGATTTTGATAATTTAGCTGATTCCGATATTATCGAATTAATCGAAGCAAAAAAACAAAAAGAAATCGATAAATTAATTCATAATTGGGAAGACGAAGGGATTCGATTGGAAAAAGCCCGTTGGGGTCGTTTTAACTTAATCAGGGGAAAAACCAAAATTGAGTTGCCTAAAACTACCAAAGCAGCTAAAATGACTTTGGAGGATGCTTTAGCTATTTATGAAAAAAAGAAACCTAAAAGAAAATCAGCAGCAAAGAAAAAGCCTGCTGCAAAAAAAAAGGCGACCGCTAAGAAAAAATAATGATTGATTTTTTAACTCCTGTTCCAAAAACAGTTTTAGCACACAGAGAGGTTTTACCTTCAGGTGTTCTTGGTAAACATATTTCTGTGCACAGTAGTCCTGGTGTTTTACCGGATCTTGATCATGTTAATTTTGCAATACTGGGAGTTAAAGAAAACAGAGGTGATATCAATTTCATTGGGGAAGAATTATGTTTTGATGAGATTCGGAAATCATTTTATTCGTTATACCCTGGAAATTGGTCTCATAAAATCGTTGACCTTGGCGATATCGAAAAAGGAGCAACATTAAATGACACTCATTTTGCAATGAAAGCGGTTCTAGAGCAACTGCTTTTAAAAAAAATAATTCCTCTATTGCTTTGTGGAAGTCAAGATTTAGCTTATTCCCAATACCGATCCTATGATGTTCTTGGAAATATGGTAAATATAACCAACATTGATAGTAAGTTTGATTTGGGAGACGCTGATCAGCCAATGACCAACAAATCTTTTGTGGGAAAAATTATTGTAAATAAGCCATATGGCTTATTTAATTATAGCAATTTAGGCTATCAGTCCTATTACAACGCATCTGAAGAGATAAAATTGATGGAAAAATTATTTTTTGAAGGTTATCGGCTTGGAGAAGTCATAGCTGATACAAAAATAGTTGAACCAATATTAAGAGATTCCGATATGGTTTTTCTAGATATTGAAGCAATAAAAAGCGCTGATTTAAGTTATAGAAATAGTAAGAGTCCAAATGGCTTTGATAGCAGAGAAATTTGCGCCATTGCAAGATATGCAGGAATTAGCAATAAAGTTTCTTCATTTGGAATCTACGAACTTAAAGAATTTAAAGATTCTAAAAGCTCGGCAATGTTGATTGCTCAAGTATTTTGGTATTTTATTGAAGGATTTAATTTTAGAGTCGCAGATGATGATTTTAGCAACGATTCTCAGTTTACAACTTATAAAGTACCTATTGAAGATGAGGTGTTAATTTTTAAAAAGAGTAATAAAACCGGCAGATGGTGGATAATAATACCTTTTTTTACTACTGGCAATAATAAATTGAAAAGAGAAACGTTATTACCTTGCACCTATGGCGATTATTTGTGTGCATGTAATCAGGAAATTCCTGAAAGGTGGATGAAAGCCCGCCGAAAAAATGAATTTTAATAACAAACAAACTAATATTATATCGTAAAAGTAGAGTGTTTTTTAAAAAATATGTTGTTTTTTAAAAATTTTATAAATAGGTTTACGCTCTATATTTCGATAAATTAACCTAAATATATATGAAAAAGCTTGTTGCATTAGTTGCGATCATATTCACATTACATAGCTGTAATTCAGGTGATCGTGGAGAACTAGTTGGAACTCAAGGTAAAAAATGGCATCCAGAAAAGCCATTTGGTATGACCTTAGTTCCCGGCGGATCCTTTATTATGGGTAAATCAGACGATGACTTTGTTGCTGTTAACGATGCCCCAACTAAAACAGTTACCGTTCGTTCTTTTTATATGGATGAAACCGAAATTACCAATGCAGAGTACCGTCAGTTTGTGCACTGGGTTAGAGATTCAACGGTACGATTAAAACTTGCAATCATAGCTGATGAATTTGGTCTCACATCAGAGGATGAAGGAATTGGAACTTATGCATTTGTTGATCAAGAAAATGAAGAAATGACTCCCTACGAACAGTATGAGTACGACAATTATTTTGGAATGGGAGAAGATTTCTATGAAGGTAGAAAAATAAATAACCGTCCAGAAATTATTTGGGATACTGCTAATTATCCAGACGAATATTATACTGAGATAATGGACAGCATGTATATCCGGCCTGAAGAAGCTTACAATGGACAACGAACTGTTAAGACTGAAAAATTGATCTTTCAGTATACTTGGATGGATATTCAAGCGGCCGCAAAAGATAAAACAGGTAAATCAAGAAGTGACTACATTCGAAAAGAAAATGAGCCTATTTATCCAGATACTACCGTTTGGATAAAAGATTATAATTATTCCTACAATGAACCGATGCATAACGATTACTTTTGGCATCAAGCCTATGGTGATTATCCTGTCGTTGGTGTAAATTGGAGACAAGCTAAAGCTTTTACAGCCTGGAGGACTTTGTATAAAAATTCGTATCAAAAATCCAGAAGGCGACAACATGTAAATTCCTTTAGATTGCCTAGTGAAGCAGAATGGGAATATGCTGCCCGTGGAGGATTAGAATCAGCTTCTTACCCTTGGGGTGGACCATATACAAAAAATGATCGTGGATGTTTTAGAGCTAATTTTAAACCCTTACGTGGTGATTACGCTGCTGACCAAGCTCTTTACACAGTCGAGGCTGCATCTTACGAGCCAAATGACTACAATCTTTACAATATGGCAGGGAACGTTTCAGAATGGGTAGATTCATCTTACGATCCAGCATCCTATGATTTTTCCTCCAACATGAATCCAAACGTAAACGACACCGATAACTATCGAAAAGTAGTTCGAGGTGGGTCTTGGAAAGATATTGCATACTTTTTACAGGTAAGCTCAAGAGATTATGAATATCGAGATTCCGCTAGAAGCTATATTGGCTTCAGGACGGTTCAAGATTATATGGGTACCGATGTCATTTTAAATGAAAAACTTGGCGATGCTCGTTAATACAACTAACAAACTAAACTAATTAAATTTATAAAAACTACAATTATGGCACAATCTAAACAAACAAAGAAATTATTTAATATGGCATATGGCCTTGGAGCATCTATTGTAATTATAGGAGCTTTATTTAAAATTCTTCACTGGGAATTAGGACCCTTAAATGGTGGAATTTTATTAGCAATTGGTCTAATAACAGAAGCATTAATTTTCGCTATATCCGCTTTTGAGCCAGTTGATGATGATTTAGATTGGTCTTTAGTATATCCTGAGTTAGCAGGAGGTATGGGTAAAAACAGGGATAAAGGCTCTGATGATGCCGAGGGTATCTTATCAAAAAAATTAGACGAAATGCTTAAAGACGCTCAAATTGATGCTGAATTAATGGGAAGTCTATCGGAAAGTATCCGCTCTTTTGAAGATGTTGCAAAAGTGATGTCTCCAACCGAAGAAGCGTTGAATTCAACAAAAAAATATAGCGAAGAAATGGCGACAGCTGCATCTCAAATGGAGTCTTTAAACAACTTATACAAGTTGCAAGCGGAATCAGCCAACCGTCAAAATGAGGTGAATAACCAAGTTTTAGAAAATGCAGAGCAAATGAAAAACCAAATGGAAAACTTAGCAACCAATCTCTCTTCTCTGAATGGAGTATATGGAGGTATGTTATCTGCTATGGAAGGTAAAAACTAAGATAGTTACACTGTAATTAAATTATTAATTCTTAAAAAAGAAAAGTAAAATGGCAGGAGGAAAACTATCCCCAAGACAAAAGATGATTAACCTAATGTATTTGGTGTTCATCGCAATGTTAGCTCTTAATATGTCCAAAGAGGTATTATCCGCTTTTGGTTTATTAGAAGAAAAAATTACACAGTCAAACGAATCAACAGATGTACGAAACGATGCTTTTATGGCTAATCTAGCTGTTAAGGCGAGTGACGAACCTCAAACCTATGCGGAACTAAACGAAAAAGCAAAACAAATAAACACCTTATCAAACACGTTGGATAATTATATTGAAGAGATCAAAACCGGTATGATGAAAACGGTTAAACCCGACCAGCAAGATAATTACGAGGTACAAGACAAACCAGATTTTTTAGATACCAAATTTTTTAAAGGTGATAAATTATCCAAAGATGGTTTATTATTTGAATCTAATATGTTGGCCTACAGAGATGGTATTATTGATATCTTAGGTGACGACTACCCTGTGATCTCTAAATCGGTGAATGAACAATTTGGAATGCAAGAAGAATCGCCAAGAGGTAAGAAAGTTAAGGTAAACGCATTGAAGTTTCATTTTGAAGGTTTCCCAATGATTGCCTCTAAAACTAAACTGACACAAATACAATCGAATATCAAAACAATACAGAATGAAATCTTGTCAAGTATGATGAGAGGTGAGCAAACGGCTTCATTATCTGTAAACACCAGTAACTATTCAACCTTATTAGAAACGCCTAAATCAGCCTATTATGCTGGAGAAATATTTGATGGTTCTATCGTCCTAGGACGTGTCGATGACCAAACTAAGCCAAACAGAGCCGAACTTACTTTAGACGGTAAACCATTAGTTGAGGGGAAAGACTTCAGCTTTGATGGAGGTAGAGTAAAATTAAATGTTAGTGCAGGTAGTCCTGGAGATCATACCTTAGAAGGTAATTTGATATTTAAACAAGACGGTGAGGAAACAGAAGTTCCTGTTAGTAGGAGTTTTTCAACAATATCGAAGCCAAATGCAGCGGTAATTGCAGCTGATAAAATGAATGTGGTATATAGAGGAGTAGACAACCCAATGACAATATCAATTCCTGGAATTCCTGATAATAAAGTTTCTGGTTCAGCTACTGGTTTATCGAAAGGTGCCAAAGGTAAATACATCATGCGACCAGGTAAAGGTAGAGAAGTAACTATTACAGCAAGTGGAACCTTACCCGATGGGGTCCGAATTAACACCCCTGCAAAATTTCGTATCAAAGATATTCCAAGACCAACCGGTACTATCCGTGGAGAGGATGGAAATGGTGGCCCCGTTCGAATGAACCGCCAAGGGCTTGAAATTTCAAGTGTAGGAGCTATGTTGTTAGATTTTGATTTCGATTTAAATCTTAAAGTAACAGCATTTAGTTTTAAAGTTGCTGGACAACCAACGGTAAAAGTTTCAGGGAATAAATTAAATGCTCAAGCAAAGAGTGCTCTCAAAAGAGCAAAAAGAGGAGAAACAGTTCAAATATTTGATATTAACG
>UPTG01002334.1_pt1 | contig 13129 bp, 18 predicted proteins | sample 2160121 | NCBI WGS metagenome assembly UPTG01 (sample SAMN06266255, study PRJEB28933) | marine metagenome | isolation source: Columbia River Estuary | place: USA:Columbia River Estuary, USA | collected 2014-07-27 | reverse complement strand
GAATTCTTCAACACTCAAATCAATCGTGATCCCTTCCTGCGCCCAGCCTAGAACGTAGACATCACACTCTTGGGGATTCTTGGCAGTCGTTGCGCCGCCTATGTCGGAAGTCTTTAGCAATGCCCTTCCACCGCCGGGTAACGGACAGCTAATAATTTGGATCATATCGACTCACTTGGCGATCATCTTATATGAGATTGTATTGTACGCGACCTGACCGTATTCCTTATGGTACGTGATTACGTTAGCCTCGCGACCACTAAGCCATCCGCCTCGACTGCTATAAGCATCTGCCGAAGCGAGGGTCCTGTGCTGTTCCACAACCATTAAGTTTGTCTCTTTCTTATCGACGCTGTGGTAATGACCCATGTGCGCGTAAGCGTGTTCTGTCCTGCCGAAAACCTCTCGATACTTCGCGGCAAATACTGTATCGACGTTTGCCACTTTACGCTTGTGACCGTGATGAAAAAACAGGGCCGTCTTGCCAAACTCATAGGCGTAATATGTGTCGGCGGTGTTATCGACGACTACGCGCGGCTCATTCTCATACAAGGCGGTTAGTAGTTCGCGCATCCATATCGCACTAAAGGGGTCGTGGTTTGCGTCACACCATTTTATATGCACATGGTTGTGCTTCTCTAAAAGCATACGGATGACTTGACGGGTCACTCGTATCGTGGCCCTCACGATCTTAAAATTCCTGCTGGACGAATCGAGTAAATGTTTGGACGCCTGTGTTAACGGCTCGTAATCATAGTGGCCGAAGTCGCCTAGCTGTGCATAAATAGCAGTGTCCGCTTCTGGGCTTATTCTGATGGCCTCAGCAAACCACTTTACCAGCGTTTCTTCAGCTATCTTCAAGTCCCAATCGCCGTTGCCAGTTTGACCGGACGCGTTTACCTCATCCTTGTCCGCCAGCATCCCCATGTGATAGTCAGTAATCACAAAGCAATTAAGCAACTCATCGGCATTAATGTTTGGCGAGGGGACAGGGCTTTCTGGTTTTATATCTTCAGACATTGAGGCGACGACTTCGCGCATCATCTCAAGCTGTTTTTCAGAGTCGATCTGGGACTTGACCCATTGCGAAGTAGGGATTCCGTCAGCGTTATATAGCGTTGAGACACCCTTGACCGTGTAGGGGAATGGCACCGTGTGCACCATGTCATTATTTGGAGAATGTCCTTGGATAGCGGCCTTGCCCTTCACATTTTTTACAGTGTCACGAACACCCAGCTTGGTAGTCCCGAGTCGATCTGCGATCCTCTGATAGCCAAGCCCCTCTAAGTGCAGAGTAATGACTTGTCTTTGACGTTCAGTTGTACAGTAATCAAGTAAGCTCATAGTTCCCCCGAAACTACTTGCCAAACCTTACGTCAATATCAAAGTTCTCTGCCACGTGTCGCGACATTACTTGATATATCTGATCAACCTCATACTTGCCTACCTTTACGAGATCGGCTTTCTGAAGCATTGCGTTTTGGATTGGCTTCCACATAACGTGGTATAGCATTTTGCCAGTTGGCGGTATGGATAATTTAGCTCCGTTTAAAACGTGTTGCATATCGTGCCCACCCGCATTCATATCTCGCGCGACATGATCACAATACGCATGGACGGCTTTCAGTTGTTGCCCGGTCAGATTTGGCTGGTAGATTTCGTATGTTTTACCGGCCTCAGCGTTTTCCATGATGTACTTACAGAACTGCTCCGCTTGGAACTTGCTGTTGACAGTCCATCGCTCGCTCATGGGCTAAATCTCTTTTGCATAAACTTTAGCCAAAGCCACTCAATAGGATATAAGTCTTTAATGTCCAATACATCCCGCTCGCCATAGCCAAAGTCTTTCCGATATGCCTTCCACTCAAATTCTTTACGACTCATACAGCCGTTGATCTTTAAAACATCAGCCTCATCAGTAGCGCCTACAAGCACCGCAACATCCGATTGAAACTTTTTCATGCTGTCAAAAACTAAAGGCCCATCAATGCGGTTCGTGACCTTCACATCAATGGAAACATTATCGAACCAAAGATCAACACCGCCATCGGTCAATACGTTAACAACAGGCGTTTCAATATCTAACAGCCTAGCAACGGCAAACTCCGCTTTAAAACCAAGAATGTTTGCATCTGTTCGGGATTGCTTTTCGTTCTCAAGTCTTGGGGCAAATCCTTGCATCTCACACAGCTTGACAGTATCCGCGCCCATTAATTCAGAATCATGCAAGTCCTGCCTGCTTAACTTAAACAGCATTCGTTACCCGCTCGCCGCCAAACGTGACGTACTGGCCGTACTTTTGCAGACAGTGCGCCCGGTATTGTTCGGAATTACAGTAATCATGGGTTAGACAGTCTAGGTGACTCCATTGTTTCATAGCGATTTTACCACTATTTTCGGTCATTTTCTCCGCAAATGGTGACACACCCCTTTCCATGTCCGATGCTCGCTTGAGCCACGAGGTAACAAACTTCTTGATTCCCCTCAGAGTCTTGCGCTTTTGAGTGTTTGCATCGCACCACATTGCCATAGCATTCAGCTCGGCAAAGACATCGACAGTTGGATAGGCGTGTTGCAGTTGTATCAGGTACTCATCATCGGGTTCGTAGTAAGTACCATCGTTTAAAATTATCATCCACACTTCCCTTTTAATGCCGGAGCAAGCTCCAGCAAATTAGTTAATTAGTAATGACGAGCTCTGATTACTGTATCGAATCTTGACATCTATTCCCTTTACCAGCTCTCGGCACAGGGAGGCGCATCATAGAGAGGGTCAACTCTGCTCCGAGGTTCTTAGGTTCCTCGGCCTAACGCCCAGTAATCTCTGACAAAAAAGTAGATGAGGGAGGATACGGAATGGTTTTGTAGTGTATAATCCATTCATCTTCTTAACTGACCCTTCGAAGATATCACAAACGTCCCTCCCTTGGACAGTGATTGCCCCTCTCGCGAGGGGCTTTTTTTTACCAGCGATCAGCTACCTTGAAACGCTTCTTCCGATACCGCATCTCACCGGCCTTATCCCAGTTAGCATAGATGGTTCGGTCATCATCTCTCCAGCAACCCTCTTCAGTGTAATGTTCGTTGTCGTACCAGTACGCACGTAACATCGTCTCATCGGCCTTACACTGCTCATCTGTCAAGACTATCTCTCCGCCCTGCTCAATCCTTGTGTACGCCTTTGTGTCTGCCATCGCCTCGATACATAAGAAACAGACTAATACTGCAATAATAATTTTCATTTTACTTCTCCCTTGGTGGTGTTAAGCAAGTGATACATCGCGTAACGCTTGCCATCTTGGTTTTTAATTTCTGTCTTTATGTTGTGACCGCTCATGCGAAGCTCATTGATCCGCGCCGCCAGCCGAAAACAACCGTAGTCGTTCAAGGCATCCATAGCGGTGATCGGCTTGCTTGTTAGGTGGTCAAGAATTTGCATTGTGTGGCTCATGTCATCTCCCTAAGTCTAAAAACGATTCGCAACTCATACCGAAGTATTCAGAGAGAGCAAAGACAACGCTTACCTTTTGATCTGCCTTTGATCTCCACCGGGTTGCAGTTTGCTTGCATACCCCAAAGTCTTTTGCCAACTTTAGATTCGATATGCCAGCTTGCTTTTGCGCCGCTATTAACGACGCGCCCACATCAAAACGGGATGTCGTCATTGAACTGGTCAGCCGGGCTTTGGGTTGCGAGGGTTTCTCGGACTTGTTGAACGCCATCTGCATGAACTTTTGACGGGTCTGGTTCCCATGTGTCGAGTTTGGCATATATCTTGTCGCTCGCTTTTGCTTTAAGAACTTGAACATTGACCCAGTCACCAGACTGAGCATTTAAGAAGGGGATCATCTCCGACTTCTTTACTGAGATGTTGCACACCACAAAGTCCGGTGCGTTTTGTTGGCGCTTGCAGATCATTCCATCTACAAAAGTTATGTCTTTATTCATGCTGTCTCTCCCAAGATTAATTTACGTGCTTCGTTGAACTCATTGCTTTTGAGATCACTACGCTCGGCAGTTGTGAAGATGCCGCCTTTGCTAGGTGCAACCCACAAGGCTTTCTTGTCGTCGTTGCTGATCTCGCCCCACGCCTCTGCTACGGCTTCCCATGCCTTCAATGCGAGGTGTTCTTTGATGAAGTACACAGACGCATAGTTGCGCTGTAATGCTTCGTTGTGAGCCATGATCGGCCCGGTGTCTTGTTGTTGCTGGATAGCGTGTGCAACCTCATCGGCAGACGCGATAGAAAGCTCCTCGCCAGCCAGTCCGAAGAAGGCCAATGCGCGACCCACCGCCGAACTCTCAGCCACTTCCATAGCGGCCTGACTATTGATCTTGCTGGCGGCGCGTACCTCTTCAGCGTGACCAGTAGCGATGACCATTCCAGCCGCCGAGACAGTTGCTTTCATAATGACTAGAACGTCGTTAGCTTCGACCAGCTCGGTCGAGATCGTGTAGTCGGGATGGGCCGCTCTAAACTCTGCGACCCGGAGTGCCACGGTCTTATATTCTTTACCGTGGATTTTTACGATGCCATTCATAATGTTTCTCCGGCGTGTTGTGATGCTTGGCGCATCTGGGTTAAGGCATAGCCGTCGGCGTAGCCTGATAGGTAGGTGTCGGTTGCTGGGTAGGCTTGGTCATTACAAGCCACGCCATCCTCGAAGCCGTGACGGAAATCACGACTAGCTACGGTCAGATAATCTTTGAACCGATCGGACAAGAAAGCCTCGTCGCTTTTACTTAGATCAAGCATCGTAAGCCTCCGCGTGTTTAGCGGCTTCAGCTTGAACAAGATCGACGATCATGGACTCTGAGTAGTTCCATAGAAGCTCGCGGGTTTTAGCAACCACGACAGCCGGGTCAACCTCATCGTTAAAGATTAGGTCTACCCATTCGATCTCACTGCCAGTTTGTTGCATTGCGGTAGGGGCTATCTCGGATGAGATATCTTCAACATCACACATAATCTCGCGACGAATATCGGGGTCAGTGATGTCGTGGAAACTTTCTTCCCACGTCGGGTGGTTAATGAGAATTTCGTAGAAATCAAATCGTGTCATTTGCTATCTCCCTTGTTAGTTCCACATGGAACATAGACACTATAGGTCTATTTCAAGGGCAATGCAAACACTTTATGTTTATTAGTTGTAGTAGCTCCACATGACTGGTGTGGAATCACGCATATCAAGATGGATAAAATCTTTGTGAACACCTATGCCGGTGAAGACTCCCATCTTCAAAGCCTCATGCACGATGTTCATTCTTTCAAAGCCGTTGGTTACTTTAAGGTCAGCGGCGATTCCGCGGGCATGGGTGCCGGGGCCGTTGGGCTTGTTGATCTCCGCGCTGTGGTTCACAGACCTAAACCCGCTGGTCACGATCAGGGGGAAGCCGACGCACTCTCGGAGGGTATCGAGAGCCAGAATTAGGTCTTCAGAGACGTTATTCTCTTGGGTCTCTCTGCACCGGAACTCGGCCTTTGAAAAATATTTATAAGTCATTTACGAGCAACGTCCTTTGTCTTCTCTACCGTGCGCATTGCACCAAGCCCAAGCATACCAAGAAGTACAGGCATCATCTCGCTTAGGTCTAACAAGGGGACCATATAAGCAGAGCCAGCAATACCAAGCCCAAAATTTGCGAAAGGCACCAGAAGATAATTACTAGCAAGCCCAGCACAACAGACCCAGCCCACAGCAGGTCGCCAACCACTGACAAACATTGACGTATGGGATGCTTCTTCTTTGTTGACTGCGATCTGAGCTTTGGCGATTTCATGGGCTTGCCTCTCAGTGAGAGTGGCTATCTCGTGGGCTAGACGACTGCGCTCATCGGCGTCGGGGATAACCTTATCTAACAGACTGGATATTGGCCCTACTAGTAGCTCAATCATCGCAGGTAATAAGTTAAGAACCCGACTGTGGCACTAATAAGAATCCAAGCAAATCGCTCTAGCGTCTTCACATACGTGTGGTTGTAAGCGGCAATCTGTTTGATTTCGTCAATCTCTCTGCTGTGCTTGTCAGCACGTTGCTCAAGACGATCCATCCGGTTATTACCAGCCAACAGTTTTTCCTCCACCCGCGCTATAGCGGATACAACTTCGCTTAACTTATCGAGTTTACTTTCAATCCTGTCTAACCGGCGATCGTCCATGACTATCTTTTCTTGGCCGTCTTGGCGGCGTCTCTAAACGATTGTGCAGTAGGCGCACCGGCAGTACCGGGCTTACGCATACGCTCTCCAGAGCCACTAGCGATGCGCGCACGCTTCGCCGCTATGTTTGCATACAAACCTTTCTTTGGCTTTCTCATTACCATTTCACCTTGTTTGCCCAATACGCCGCAGACATCTTGCCCTTAGCTATGTTACGCGCATGACGCGCTTTAAAAGATTTACGGCGCATCCGTGCCTTCTCAGACTCTCCAGACTTAGCAGGGGAGCCAGTCTTACCTTGTTGGCCAAAGCGTATAGTCTTTACCTTATCGCCTTCCTTAGCTACCACAACGTGTGACTTTGTTGGGTGGCCGGTAGTCCGCTTAGGCTTATTATAACCAGAGACGCCGATGCGATCTAATAGAGATTCAGACATTATGGGCTGACCTTAGCGAGCAACAATTTAAATGCAACCGTTGTTGGCAGGATGGTTAGATACAAAGGACGGAAGTCATGCCCCAATCCCTTCATGTGATCACGGTCTACCCATTCCTTTGTCCAGTTATCAATGTACCTACGGCCAACACGAAGCACTACATGACCGCCCGACTTGCTCTCGCACCCGCATATTTGAGCGCGGAAGGTAATCAAGGAAAGCCAGAATCTAATCCATGAGCCTCGGCATACAACGTAATACAGCACGGACAAAGAGTAGTCTTCGCAATCACCGCGAAACATATCTTTTGCATCGGGCTTTAGTACGCGCCAGCGGTCTCGGCTTTTGGCGTCATACTTGTACTCGTAGCGGACATTGAAAGAATCAAGATTCACCAAGGAACCCCGTCTTCAGTCGTTGGGTTCTTCTGCTCTTCGATCTGTGCAGTCAGTGATGCCTCAATAGCGTCCTTGTCCACATCACCGGCAAAGCACCAGCCCAACACCATTTCTTCGGTAAGGTCGTCGTAAGGCACGTAATCAGGGCTTGATGCGTCTGGTGTAAACCCGCAAGTACTGTATGCAGAGGCAGAGTAAGTGTCGTCGCCAACAGTCTCTGAGTCATTAACACGCCAGTGTGCAACGATTACTCCGCCGTCTGACACGTTGTGTTCAAGTGTAGATATAGTCCATGTAGCCATTAGTCATTCTCCTTAAATAGCCGAAATAATAAATGCAAGTAGTTCAGAGTAACGCACACCCATTCGTGAACGCTCCTCGCCAGTTTCTTCGTCAGTCCATGTTGAGTTGATAAACATACCGTAACGTCCAGCGTCTAAGCCTTCAGCGGTAAACGCATCCTGTAGGTCTTGAGCAATGATGCCGAAGTGAATACGAGCGTCGTCGCCTTTCTCTTCTACTGAAGATTTCCATCGGTACTTACGCAAAAGCCCCTTACAGGCCACAGCCACACGTTGTTCTGCATCTGATAGCTCTTCGATGTCTTGCTTTTCGTTGCGGTCAGAAGTTTGAATGGTGCTGTTAGTTGCATAGATATCGTCAAAACGACCAATGCTACTACCTAAATCCATCGCGTTATCTGCGGTAGCACCTGAGTCATTTGTAGGAACAACAGCGCCCGAATACCATCTGAAGCCATTCCCGCCAGCCCTTGCTATATAGGGGTCATTGTTATTACATCCAATACTACCCACGGCAGAGCCATCTTTGTAGAAGGACGCAATATCTCCGTCAGAGGTTTTGCGGTTTAAAAATAAAGTTGATCCGCCGTTTTTTGTAATCTCAGCAGAGCCATTGTTGTTAATAACAGCACCTTCAAATCCAAAATTAGTGCTGTCCTTCCCTACAAGAAGATTGCCAGACGCATCAAGCCTCATAGACTCAGCACCGCCCTGAACAAACTGCGTAACGTCTGCGCCAATAAAACTTATGTAAGTATTGGTGTCGTCATGTCCAATTACTTTGTCTAAGTAAGCGGCGTTTGACAGGTAAAGGTCTTTGAAGCGGTTACTAGAACCACCAATGTCAATAGAGGCATCTTTAGCGGCACCCGTAGAAGTTGCAGGATGTATTAAACCGTTACCTATAAGTAAGTGTGCATCTGTGCCTACTGGTGAACCGATAACCATGTAACCTGAGTTAGTACCAATACTACCGACTTCGGTTGTATCCTTCCTTAAAGACAAGATGGTGCCGTCTGACGTCAAACGATTGAAATACGAGACTATGCTACCGTCAACCGTAAACTTCCCTGTCCCATCTGCATACATAGTCCCGCCAACGGTTCCTACGCTAGCGCTAGTTTGACCAACCAGCAAGTTTCCAGAGCTGTCGATGCGCATACGTTCATTAGCTATGCCGTTAGTATGAAACGTAATTGGATTAGAAGTATGATTAACAACCTGAAGACGTTGATCGCCTTGTAAGCTTAAAGCACCGACTTTAGTTCCGTTTTGGTTTAATTCAACTGCGCTAGAGGAACTTGTGCCGCCGTCTACCGATAAAGCTTTAGTCCAGCCGTGGACGTTTGGCGACTGAGTACCTATACCGACACTGCCAGAGCTATTAACAAACAGCCTATAGGCGCTAGACGTTCTGTCATACAGCATAAACTCTCCGCTGTTGCCTGAGCTGAGGCTATATGACTTTCCGTTTGTGCTGGTATTGTTGAAGTAGATGCCAGCAGAACTTGCGCCATCAACTCCTTCAAGAGTTAACTTTCCGTTGCTGGCCGACGAGGTTCCTATACCGACATTGCCAGCGCTGTCGATGCGCATGTGCTCCGTTGCATTGGAGTTGCCGCTTTTGCTTCCAAGCGTAAGGGCATAATTAACCCCCGCATCTTCAGATACATTGCGAACAAAACCGCTTACATAATTAGGCGATGAAGCGTCTTTGGCGTAAAACTCAAAAGAACCAGCAATATCCGTAGCGACTGTAGTTGTATCACTATTAGTTAGTCGAACTGTAGGTATGTCGGCGGTTGTTTGCCCATTGGCGTTGCTTTCAATTTCTACGGCCGTAGCAGGCGACGTAGTACCCAGACCTAACCGTGATTCGCTTGCGTCCCAGAAGAAGGCCTCGCTAGAAACACCGTCGTCAAAGAACGAAACATCTCCGCCTCTAACTCTGAACTTACCATTGGAATCGATCTGAACAAGACGGTCTCCACCGCCCCTAGTTCCCCACCAGTGATAGTCGTTAGCTCCACCGTCATAGGTGTAAATTACTTGATTGTCACTTCCGTCTGATTTTCTTGTTTGTACAGTAGTGCTTCCAAATGTACTCGTATCTGCTCCATATAATGATTGGAATAGTCCAGAGTTATTGACAGCGTATCGAACTCTTGAGCCACCGTTATCACTTTCAACAAGCTCAAGTCCGGGGACAGTACCAATAACTTTTAAGTCTTCTCCAGCTACGTCCACTTCCACCACAGGTGAGCCGGAAGGCCCCACAAGAAGATTGCCAGAGCTGTCGATGCGCATACGCTGTGTACCCGCAGTAGAAAAACCAATCTCGTTACTAGCAGGGCGATAAAGCCCGTTGTCGTTGTCAGTACCAATACGTATGCCGGGCAACGCCTCTGTGCCGTCATTGGTGCGAATAAGGCCACTGCCGCTCATGTTGAGGTTGCCGCTAATATCGACAGAACTGTTAACGTCTACTGCACCATCAACAGTCAAACCATCAGCAGTCACAGTCCCCGTTACGTCGATGCCTGTGGAGCTCGTATTTAGTTTAGTAGAGCCACCATAGTTCAAGGCTGTATACCCAGAGCTTGCATCTACAAAAATGTGCGTTGCACTTGCGTCAGCAGATTGAACTGCAAAGTCTTCAGCTTGGATAGCAAGATTGCCAGTGCCAGAATCTCTAATAACACTCGACGACCCATCGTGAAATATTGAAAAGTCAGAACCAGCACCAAAGACAGCCTTGTCATTGTCTGCAAACAGGATGTCGTTGCCGTTAGACTCAAGATCACCACCAAGCTGTGGACTTGTGTCTTGTACTACAGCGGTAATACCTGTGCCAGCCGCAGTGCCAAACGTAAGGTTTCCTGAGCCGTCTGTGATTATTGACTGCCCGGCAGTACCGTCTGCTGTTGGAAGCGCAAAGTTTGCGGAGCCAGAGACAAGTCTGTTTGTGCTGTCTGAGCTTTGGTGGAATATCTGTAAATCTTCTGATCGGCCAAACGATATCTTGTGGTTGTCAGCCATTTCCAAGTCGTTAGTAAATGTTCGACCGGTGTACTTAAACTTGTTGCCGTCTTGCTTGTCCATGATAAACAAGCCAGCTTGCCCCGGAGACAACTGGGCGATAGCAGTTGATTGATCGCTATTGTTGTAAACAAGAATATAAGGATAGCCAGAGGTAGTCGCTTCATTGTTCTTGATGATCATTAACCGACCATCATTAACTTCACCCGTGTCTGGTATATATACAGCAAGACCACCCGCAAGCGTGTGCGTTAGATCGTAGTAAGTTCTTCCAGCGGTTCCGCCAATGTTGTACGGGCTTGAAGTAATGGTCTCAACCACAGTATCGCCAAAGCCAAACTTAGCTATTCCAGTTGTTGCTTTAACATCAACATACTCGGGGAGTAAGTCGTTTGCCTCATCGTAAAGACGGATAAACTGACGTCGTGAAGTAGAGCCATCGGGATCTGCTGTGAAATAAAAGCCTTTATCGACTGTTGGATAAATTACGTTATCAACACTTGGCATAATGCCCGTCAATAAATTAAATGGCCGAATGATCTTTATGCTTCGTCCGCTTACAGGTGCGGTGTTAAACGTAACGGTTGAGGTTGCGCCATCAACATTGTCTAAATCTGAAACTGTATAGTCAGTCGTTAGCGTATAGTTTGCGCCTGAGCCGTCGTCCACATAAACAACAAGGTCGCTTGCCACTTGAGCGTATGGGCCAGTAAATACGGTGGTGCTTCCATTTACATTCGTATAGTACTTAGCTACGTCTTCGTCTGTGGTGAACGTACAGTTTTCTAGCTTGCCAGATGAAATCTGGTTGTTCTTGGTATCAGTAACATTTAAGAAAGTTTGTCGTGAACGATAAACGTACAAATGCTCACAATTAATAGAGTCAACGCTATCAAGATCAACAAGCGGCCCAGTCATGTATGGTCCGTACATGAATGAACTAGTCATCCGTAAGTTTCGGATTTGTGCAGAAGCTGAACCGCTTCCATCTCCTTTGATAAAGGACCGGCCTCTAACGCCTACGTTTTCCTGATATACGTTATCAAATAGCAGTTGCTGTAATGTACCGCCATCGGCATAGAAACCGTGGTTATTACAGTTTTGTATTGCGCTGTTTTTTACTGATACGTTTACAAATGTGCCTTCATTCCAGCGAACGCCGTTACTAAAGGAATCGATAAGCGAATTAGTAATATTCCATAGACCTGCAAAGTAGCCTGTGCCGCCAGTTATGCCGTCGCCTGTGTTTACTGCTGGCTCGCCTGTGTCGCTAGGTCCGTATATAAAACACTGGTCCATAGTAAAGAACCAAGCATTCCTAATCTTTAAACCGCTTCCTCCAGTGTTGAACTGCTTAAAGCTACAGTTGCTAAACGATATTCCGGGGCAAGACTCGGACGTTACGATATAACCCGTATTATCGGCGACAAAAGTCATGCTCTCGCCGCGGAAGTTTCTAGCGTCCGTTCCTGAGAACGTGCCAGTAGGCTCGACAATAAGTCCGCTACCGCTAGACGTGGACTCTAAGATCGAGCCATAAATTCGGGTAGGCTCTGTTTTGAGGAACTTGAGATCAGAAAGTCCTAGCTTTCCAGTACCTAAGAATACAAATCGCCCGTCACGGTTAGGCGTTTCTTGGAAGTTGGGGTTGTCTGTTGCGTCGTGGTACAAGCGGAGCGTGGTGTACTTGTAGTGACCAGCCGGGAAGAAGATCGTTTGGATCTCATTGTTTGACGCGTGGTTAATAGCATTTTGGATAGACGTGGTGTCATCGGTTGTACCGTCACCCGTAGCGCCAAAGTCAGTAACGTCAAGGTAAGTAGAGCTAGGCATGTCCTCAAACGCGGCAACGCCAGCGCCATTGGTCATTAATACCTGTCCGTCTGTACCGTCTGTGCCTGTATACGTTACAGCGTCAACTGTTAAGCCTGCAAACGTAGGGCTATCAGTAGTAGCAACGCCTTGGTTCAGCGCCTTAACAGCGGCCTCGTTAGTTAGCTCGCTATCCATTACAGCGCCAGCGGCAGTAACATTTGCTGTGTCAGTAACGTCTGCGCCAGTCTCAATAGTATTTAGCTTTGTAGTGTTCGCTGTTAAATCTGCGCCTACCTCTTGCAGTGCGCCTTCAACATTATCGGATGTGTAGTAGTTGCCAGCGTCATCAATGCTTACATCTTCAGCAGAAACAGTGACAGTAGCGCCAGCAACATCAACCGCACCAGTAGCGTCAAACTTAACAAACTTGTTAGCACGAGTAGCCGCCTCGGGTAGCTCCATCGAAATAGAGTCAGAGTCGGTAATAGGCTTGCGGATAGACTGTGAGAATGCACGGTCAGTCTGCTCACCTGCTAACCACAGCTCATCAAAGTCGCTGTTTACTTCAGAGGCTAAGAAGTCACCAGAGTTTGTGTAGTTCTGTGTGCGAGAGTAGGGCATTTCCCTGTAGAGGGTCATGATATCGCCAGCAGTGGCTCCTGACGTTAGGGTTATGTTACCCCCATTGTCATTGCCTACGTTTGATACAGCGTAATCTGTGCCTTCTGAGAGGGCTACGCCGTTCTTCAGTACGACAATATGATCCTTGTCTACGATCTCGAACGTATACGCAAAGACCGTTTGGCCAGAAGTCGCGCTATATTGGTTACGGCTTGTGTTGTCTGCTACTGTCACTTTACTGCCTCCGGTAAAGGCTCACCGGGTTCCCACCAGTAGCCTTGATCATAATCTCTCATTCGATTACGCATTATGCGATTATACTTTCTCTGAGCGTCTGGGTCAGCCATTAGCTCTAGCTG
>UPTG01002329.1_pt1 | contig 13147 bp, 9 predicted proteins | sample 2160121 | NCBI WGS metagenome assembly UPTG01 (sample SAMN06266255, study PRJEB28933) | marine metagenome | isolation source: Columbia River Estuary | place: USA:Columbia River Estuary, USA | collected 2014-07-27 | reverse complement strand
AATTCCTAAAAATGAAATACTTTCAATTTGAGATTTTAATTTGGTTATATCTGTTTTTATTTCTGTTAAAGCAATATTAATACTATCAATAGTGTTTTTTTGAGAATTAATAATTCTGGTGGAATTTAAGATCTCATCTTTTGAAACTTGTAAAGAATCTGTCACATTTGATTTTAGTTTTAACAACCAATTATGCTTAACAACTTTATAATCTTGATATTTATTAGAATTATTTATTAAGCTTTCAAATTGATTTTCAACAGAACCAGAATCAATAAATTTCTTGTCAGTTTGGCTAAATAAATTAGTTGTTACAAATAGAAATACTATTATTAATTTTAAATATTTTTTCATTGGTTTAGTTAGTTTTGATTTTTATTTGGGATTTTCCCCTGCCAAGATAATGAAAATGAGAATCATTTTCAATCCATCAAAAGCCAACAGCCCACACCCCGACGCATGAGCAATCCAAAAAGTAAGTGAGGTGCTGGCGTATCGTAAAGCAACGTTTGAGCAGTCTGGTGTCACAATAACGCAACACCCTTTAATACGAGGGACTCAGCCTGGTTCTCCAGGGGGAGCTCGACACAAAAGGTAAATCATGCCGCCACTGGTCAGAATCGCTGCGGTAATGAGTGCTTCAACCGGACGCTGCAGCACAATATAGATCAGTGTCCAGCCTGTAATGCCCAGAAAAATGATTGGCGTGATCGGATAAAACGAGACTTTAAATGGGCGACGTAGCTCGGGTTGTCGCCAACGCAGTACGAACAGTCCGAGTACGGTGGCGAAGGTGTTGAGCGCCATGGTAGCGCCGGAGAAAATGAGAATCTGCTCGAAAGAGGCGCTCCAGAGAAAGAGTAGTGCAGTAGATGACTGCAACAGGATGGCGGTGACAGGGATGCCATCTTGGTTTTGTCGCGCCAGGGGAGCAAATCGCGGATAGTCTTGACCGATGCGCTGTAATACCCGGGGGCCAGCAAGGATCATGGCGCTGATGGTCGAGATCAGGAGCAAGGCAAGCAGCAGGCCCATCGAGGCCCCCAATGTGGAACCGAAAGCAAACTCTGCGGCAATAACGCCAATTTCGACCTTGCCGATCATGGCGTCCATCGGTGCCACCGACAAAAATACGTAGTTAAGGAGGCAGTAAAGCACCGCTACCACTGTGGTGCTGATGCCGAGAACCCAGGGCAAACTCTTTTGCGGCGAGGCCAGCTCGCCGCTGATGTAAGTCGCTGCATTCCAACCAGAGTAGGCGTAGTTCACATAAATCAGTGAGACCGCAAATGCCCCACTGCCCAACAGTGCTTCCGAGTCGCTTGTCCAGGTGAAGTCCGCCTGATGCTCTGTTGACCCGAGCAGCAGCGCGGCCGCCGAGAACCCGAGGATCAAGATGAGTTTCAGCAGTGTGAAAACGGTTTGTGTCCCGCCACTGCGGCGGTGACTGGTGCAATGAGCCGTGGTCAGCAACACAATGGCAACGGTGGCAACCCACGTTGGGTTAATGGATAAACCGCTGGCGGCTAAGTAGCTACCCAGTGTCAACGCCGCGAGCGCAGTGGGGGCGGCAAAGCCGACCGTTGCAGAGACCCACCCAGAAATAAAGCCGGCACAGGGGTGATAGATTTCGGTAAGAAAATGATATTCGCCCCCCGACTTTGGCAGTGCGGCACCCAGCTCTGCATAGCTTAAGGCGCCACAAAGCGCCGATAGTCCTCCAATGACCCACAGCATCATGAGCACAGGTGCTGATTGAATATCCATTAGCTGGAAGCCCAGGCTCGTAAAGACGCCCGTACCAATCATATTGGCAATGACGACTGCGGCGGCAACAGAAGGCGGATAGTGAGACATGTTTCGATTTGGCCTACATGATCCAGCCGATCAGCCAGTAGGTCGTCATTCCGGTGAGCAGCGCGAGAATATGGTTGCCGCTCACTTTGGCTACGATCGCAGTGCCGACGAGGCCCACAATTTCAGGCACACCGGCGATCAGTTCACCGTTGGGCGTGGTTAATAGCGAGACCACCAGCGCCGCCATCACCGTCGGGGCAACATACTCGAGTGCTTGCAACATGATGGGTGGGAATTGATAGCGAGCCAACGCAAAGATAAAAAAGACCCGCATGAAGTAGGAGCCAATCCCCGTTAGGATGATCGCAGCCAGAATCATGGCTGACCTCGACGCGTTACCAACAACATGATGAGGACGCTAATGAGCACAGCCACCAATAGTCCTGCGCGATTAGGAAGCTCGGCAAATAGATAGGCCATGATCATGGCGAGGAGTGCTGCTCCGATTTTATCCGGCCGGTTACTGGCCGCCATCATCAGGCTGACAAACAGCACCGGCGCGGCAAATTCGACACCCCACGTGGCGGGAATAGCAGGGCCGATTAAGACGCCTATTGCGGTAAATAGCATCCACAATGACCAAAAGGTGAAGCCTGCAGCCAGAAAATAGCGTCGGAAGGTATTGGGTTCTTCGATGGGATTGAGTTGGCTTAACACGAAGACCTGGTCAATCAGCACGTAGGGTCCGACCCACCTGAACCAGGTGGGCTGATTTTGAAATTGAGGCGCCAGCGCAACGGAATAAAGCATGTGACGCGCCCCCACCACCAAGGCGGCACTGACGGCGGCGGCGACCGATGCGCCCTCGCCAATCAAGGTAAACAGCGTTACCTGTATTGCGCCGCCAAATATAATGGGGGATGAAGACCAGCCCAGCCACTCTGGAATGCCCGCATTGGCAACCACCACACCAAACACGAACGCGAAGGGAATCGCGGGAATAAACAGCGGCAGGGCGCCCAAGGCGCCGCTGATCACCGGTGATGACTGCTCAGTGCTCATAGGGTCAGACCGGCAACACGCAGGGGTAACAGACTGGGTGTTAATAAGGGAGGTAAAAAGTGCGTCATGGGTTTCCTATCTGGGCGAGGCGTTGTGAACAGCGAGGTCGTCTTATGACGGCACAGACGGGGTGAGCGCCAGAATAGAGCGATGCGGTGGATAACGCATGATAATACCTTCCTACAAAGTTTGATGCTGCCCGCGAGCTATGGCCCTCTCTGCCTAAAATAGAGCAGCATAGGGCAGGGCCCGCGGCCCATTCGAACACGTTCATCATAGTGCAAACAAGCCCAGCACGATGAGCGGTTGAATAGGCTGCTTCGCCGCTGGTGCGGCTTGTGAAACCGATGCTGAGACACCATGATGCGATGACGAGTCGCCGCTCGATCAACGGGTTGGCCAGCGCCTGGCTGTCCGAGCGCTTGCGCTGCGGCTTAGTTCGGTGGGACGACGGGCGTAAAGTGATTGAGCGTAGGCCAAGCAATGGGGTGGGTAATAGGATGTGGAATCATGTGCGGGTTTCAGCGAAAAGTGCGTGATTCATGGTGGTGACGGACGCCAAAGAGCGGATTGCCTTTTTTGATGTGCTCCGGGGTGTCGCGCTATTTGGCATCTTAATCGTCAACGTATTCAGTTTTGGCGCTGATGCTACCGCCTGGACAGATCCTTTGGACCGCACTGTCTGGACGCTTAAGCACACGCTCTTTGAGTCGAAGTTCTGGGCGCTCTACAGTCTACTATTCGGCATGGGCTTTTACCTGCAGAGCCTGTCCCCCAGTTACACGGTGGGGCGAGCGGTTCGCAGACTGCTGGTTCTGATGGTTTTGGGTTGCCTGCATGGTTTGTTGTTTGAGGGCGACATTCTCATGCTGTATGCGGAACTTGGCCTACTGTTATTGGTGCTCAATCGCCTTCCCAATCATTGGCTTGTGTGTGTGGGTGTTGTGCTCAGTCTCAGTTTTCCTTTGGGGCATTTATTCGGGGGTGATCGTGGCGACGAATGGCCGCCGGAGGACAGAGACGAGGCCATTGAATGGCTTGAAGACGACTTGGCGCATTCACCGTTATCAATCGGTTATTTTGCCGACGTGCTCGATTACCATCGTGAGAACATCCCAGAGTTGTTCTGGGCCGACTGGCAATATCCCGATTCAGGACTGCTGGTACTGACCTTTTTTTTATGTGGTGTTTATTTCATGCGCGTTGGGTGGTCTCGACTGCAGACATTGTCGATGCCATCTTGTTTTCGCCTGGCGGCGAGTTGTTGGCTGGCGGGCCTTTTGTTGATGGGGGTAGAGCGCTACTTAGCGGCAACCATGGGCTACCAAGTGTTTGGCAAATCAACTGCGTCAGCGCTCTGGGTGCTGTTTGGAGATATGGTCTATCTTGGCGCCACGCTATTGCTGACGGGCGCTTGGTTCGTCAGTGTTTGGTGCTGGACCCGAAGCGATCGCTTTATCGCCCTTCGTACGCGTGTTGCCAGCGCAGGTCGGGTGAGTTTATCGGCGTACCTCAGCCAGACCCTTATTTTCACGACGGTATTCTATGGCTACGGCCTCGGCAAAGCTTTCCAATGGGGGCCCTTCGCGGTGTGCTCCTTTGCGGTCATGGTTTACTTCGCGCAGTTGGTGGTCTGCCACTGGTGGTGTCAGCGATTCCGCCTCGGACCGATGGAATGGCTATGGCGCTCTCTCACCAATCTTCGTTGGGAGTCGATTCGATAGGTGCGGTCGCGTGACCTTGTGCTCACTGCAGGTGCGGCCCGTCAGCGGCCCTTGCTAGAACAGCTCACTGAAAAGACGCCAGTCTTAGTGTGACAGGGGCTCGGGATTGACGGGTTGAGTCGGACTGCCTGCGTGCAGTCCGGGCGGGAGCTGCATCGCCTTTAGGATCAATGACTGCGGAGACACCGTGACATGATCTGCAAGCGTGGCGCCGCCCATCAGCATTGAGCCGTGGTTGATCACGGTGTTGTTGCCAATCTTGGTTCGCGCCACATTCAGTATGCGATTCTCAAAGCTGTGGAGCTGCATTTGGCCATTCACCACGCAGTCATCACCAATGTCCACGGCGTGCCAGTCAGAGAGCTGAATGGGTAGCCCGATCAGGCTTCGTTGACCGATTCGACAGCCAAACCGCCGCAACAACGGGTTAGCCAGTGCGGTGCCTGCGATGGTACTCATAAAGCTCGACATGAGTCTAAAAAAGCAATCTTGTGCAAGAAAGTACGCAAAGTGTCGCACCGACCAAAAAGGAGCACTGCTTTTGGCTCCCCAGGAATTCCCTACGAGCAGATACTTAATGAGCAATGCGAGGAGCGGCAAGCTGATCGGGAATAGGATGCTGGTGACCAGTGCCGCCCCAATATTGCTTAAACCCAAAGCGTTGAGGGATACCAGCAGCGTGGTGGCGAGAAAGACGGTGATGCCCGGTACAACGCCAACGGAGGCAAAATCATTTAATACAAAACGCATCATAAAGACCCACCAGGATGGCCTAGGGTGAACAGGTTGCGCCGGCTGCGATGTCGCGCCGAGCGATAGCGGTGGGTTCCCTGCGAGAACCCTTGGCAAGTCTGGGCGATCTGTGTACTGCTCTCGGTAGTCGTGGGGCCCAATTGGCGTCGAAACCCCTAGGAGCAAATTGCCAGGCATCGCGCCAGGCTCAATCATGGCGTTATTGCTAGCGAAAAAGCCCGCGGGTAATCGCAATGGCTTGACCAAAAGAAATGCGCCGTGTTCGTCTAACACGTTGCAGTAACACCCTTGAGCGATAAAAATATTGGCATCGGCGTCGAGTTGTTCGGGTAATACATTGACGAGCGCGTCGCATTCTGAGGCGCCGACTCGAGAGAATTTCACGCCGGCCAGTGCCCGCAGATACTGCCCCGTCAGACTCCAACCCCACATTTGCTGAATTTGATTCATTTTGGTTTGTCGATATCGGGCCAGAGTCCCCGTAAGGCTGAAGGCACTAATCCATCCTGGCGGGGTAGGCGTCAGCCTAAGGAAAAGGCAAAGCAGAAGCGAGCTAGACAACACGCCGATCCAAATACCGGCGATGCCAGCGCCCCCTATTTTGAGAATACCACCGAGGGTGAGTGCAGTATCTTCCGCGTTGAGCGTATTGAGCGCGTCCAGGCCGAGAAAAAACGACGCGATGAGCGCGATAAACGCGCCGGGGATCACCACCAATGACAGTTCGAGTGCCAGCTGTAGCAGGACATTGCGTACATCGATGGCGGCCATGATGAGCCCGCTGCGCTGCGGCTGATCGGGCGTTTTCACTTGATGAAACGTGCCCACCACGGCGCCCGGAACACCACTGACTTGTGAATAGGCGTCGCAGGCGTTTTGTAGCGACGATAAGGGCGTTAGCCACGAACCCTCTCCGAGGGTGCCGCCTGCGGACACCATGGCTCGACTCCCCACTCGAGCGCGGGGGCCAATGTGTATGGGTTTTAGGGTAAATACAGAAGATTCCCATTCGATCGTGCTGATTTGTGCGCCTGCCTGAATCACCGCGCCTTCCTCAATCGTCATCAGAGAGAGCGGGCCATACCATTCGGTGCTTTGTGCAATAAAGCTGCCGGGGTGAATGTGTGCGCCAAGACGACGTAAAGCCCAATTAAAAAGGTTCGGACTTCTCAGGCCATTCACCAGTGGCCTCAAGACAAAGCCCGCTTGTTGTTCCATCCACCAGACCTGCAGATGGTGACTGGAATATTTTTGATAGCGCCCGGGTTTTAATGTGGCTTCTACCGCCATTCCACGCTGGATCAGACGTAGCAAAACCACCCAACTCAAATTCACAAAGGGCACAATCATATAGAGGCAATAACTAATAATGGTGGCGCTTAAAAAGCCCAACACGTCGCCCGCGAGCAGCAGGACCTCTGGATCAATAATCGCCAGTCCCAGTCCCGCAACGAGCACCAGCGGTACGCGCAGTAAAACCGAGGCACTCGCTTGCAGTGCACTGAAAGCGCGAAATGAGTACACCCGGCTCTCGACCTCAGCGTCGTCCACAGGCGGCGGGTTGGGTTGACTGCTGGCGAGGCCTGCCTTCGGTTGAATCGTGCCAGTGAGTGCCGCGATATCGGCGGCACAGCGATAGTCGCTCAGCAGCGCTCGGACGGTTACCGGATAGCCCGCCGATTGCAGTGTTTGTGTGAGTTGCGCAATGGCAATCGAATGAGCGCCCCACTGAACAAAGTCGTCGCGCCAACCCAGTTCGCTTCCCAATTGTGCCCGGCACAGCGCCAACACGCCGATGTCCAGCGACTCGTCTAGGGCGTCATCGTGTTGTGGGCTAAGTACCGGTCTCTGGTCGGGTGTGCTGGCAAGCGCGGTAACCTTTGGTAACGCGCGGCGATCGATCTTGCCCGACGCGGCGACGAGGTCGAATTGGTCGATCAGGAACACCCGGCTGGGTACGGCATAGGGAGGGAATTTTTGCCCTACGAGCGCCTGCGCCTCAGCCAGCAGCGGTTGCTCGAGTAGCTGCACATTTGCATTTGCTTGGGTTTGATGCCATAGCGATGGCGCGCGAATGAAGGCGATCAGCTCGCTGTTTTGGCAATCGAGCACCGCAGTGTCGAACTCGGCAAAGTGATCTTGCAACAGCGACTCAATCGGCTGCGCTTCGACGCGAAATCCCCGAACCTTGAGCTGAGCATCAAGACGACCGTGAAAATGAACTCTCAGGGTTATGGGGTCAACATGGCACCGATCACCTGATCGATACAGGCGACCGAATTGGGGATGGGTGAAAAACTGTTTCGCGGTCGCTTCCGGTCTATTACGGTAGCCATGTGCCAGCTGGCAGCCGCCAATGCAGAGCTCGCCTTCTGTGCCATGCGGCAGCAGTTCCAATGTGGCGGGATCCAGAATGAAGTAGCTTACCCCCGGAAAAGGGCTGCCAATCGTGACCGGTTCGTTGGGCCGCAATAGCTGCCGACTGGTGTCCGTACTGACCTCGGTGGGGCCATAAGTATTGACGATCTGTCGGCGCGCCCGAGACCAGGGCTCAACCAGTGAGGCGGGGAAGGCCTCTCCTGCTGGCACGATATAGCGGCATATAGGGTAGGGCAGATCGACTTCAGGGTTAGCAGTTAAGGTGGAGAGCAACACGGGCGGGCAAAACAGCGCGGTCACAGAGTGATCTCTTAAAATGGGGAGTAGTTCGGGGCCAGAGCGCAGCGCCGCTTTTGTGAGTAAGACCACCTCACAACCAGCGACCCAGGCGCTATACAGTTCAGAAATGCTGCCGTCATAACCGAGCGAAGAGGTGAGCGAGCTCGCGTCACTCCCGGGTACAAAATCGTAATACGTCGCATAAGATTGCACGAGATTGATATATCCCGCATGGGCGCATTCAACCCCCTTAGGTGTGCCAGTGGTACCGCTGGTATAAAAGAGGGCGGCGATTCGCTGGGATGCTGAATCCTGACCAGCGCTGGTGTGAGACGCTGACTCAGCTTGAGAATCCGAGCTTGCCTGAGACGGCACAGCGCGGCTATCGGCGACCTTGAGTGATTGAAGAGAGCGTATCGTCATGCCCGTAACGCCAAAAGAGGCGTCAGTGGGGGCTGCCAGTTGCGTCTCGGTGATCAATACGGTGGGCGCTGCATCCGCCAGTATCTGTTGGTAAAGGTGGCTGGGTGAATCCGGGTCAATAAATACTTGCGTCGCACCGGCTTTGAGAATCGCTAGGTGCAGTGCGACGATATCGGCAGAGTCTTGTCGTAAGTGCACCGCCACGACCTCATTACTGCCACTCAGGTGGTGACGGAGGTGGCTCGCGAAGTGGTTGGCCCTGGCGTCGAGCTCGGCGTAGCTGAGAGATTCTCCCGATTCGGGAACGCTTAGCGCAATCAGATTAGGGAACCGTGCTGCTGAGCGCTCAAAAATGTCGTGGAGCCAACGCGCACCTATTTGATGGTGATGAGACCCCCACGCATCCCTCGGTGCGGGTTGGCTGAGTACGCTTTTAGGCGGTAAAGGCTCGGCGCTTCCCGCGGCGATAGCGCAGTAGCGTAACCAGGCGGCGGTCAGCAGTAGCGGGAAAAGCGTTATCCATAGGAGTGTCATAAGTCTGGGTAGTGCGCGAACAACACGCGCCGCTTAGTCGAAATACGATTCCATCTTACCGCGGCGGCGTGTATCTAGGGTGACACAGTGAAAACCTCCACCCATCATGCGAGAGTGCCTAAGCTTTAACGGGATCACCTCCATTTGGTGGCTTTCTAATAATCGGATCAGCGCTGTTTGATCACGGTCCACGACGACTGTGTCAGGACCTAAGCTGAAAAGATTCATGTCAATCCACTCGCTACCGATCGCTTGCTCTAAATACGCGGCACTGTAGCGATCCTGATTTTCCATGGGGGGACTAAAAAGTATTTCCCACTGTTTTAAAAACGATGGGATGGTGTCTGGTGATAATCGTGCGGGATTGGCGAGTAACAGACCGGGTTTAAGTGCAACCATGGTCGAGTCAATGTGGCTGCCATAGTAGACGTCTTTCATAAAGTGCACGGTAAACTCGTCTCCTAATACACGTTGCAGCCAGCGCCCTCCCAGTTCATTACCCGTTGCACTCACGAGGTACAGCAAATCTCGGCCAAATCGTAATACATTGGCTGCATCAAAGGCGGGTTCGATATTGCGAGGCGTCGGTGCTGATACGTCGTACTCAAATAACCGGTCCTCGAGCATGGGCTTGGGGGCTGCGAACCAATTCGCGCCCTCCTCGAGATACTCCATGAGCAAACGACGGTAGGAGCCCGTCTCGAGAGATCGGCCCCTAATGACGTTGGGTGTCTCGATAACGGTATCGCCAATCACGAGCAGTACGTCTCTGGGGCAGTAGTTGTAGTACCCCTGGCATTCCCAGTGGGGGGTCTTGATGACCTGCTCATGCGGCCAGGTATCAGGCCTTTTGACAGTGACCCCCCTTGCTTCAAGTGCCTCAACAAAGGTCTGCAAATCTTCTTCTGTTTCTTCAATAATTTGATCTGGGAAAACACCCTGAGGCAGCGCATCAAGTGAACGATCAGGGTATTCCGCTAGCCGAGTACTCGGGTCGGCAAAGGGAAAACGGGCACCCAAAGGATTCCCCACGACGACCTCTTCCAGCGGATCCCACTCGTTACAACTCCAGACTCTGGGCATCAATGTTTACTCAAGGTTAAATTTAAAGAGAATTCGATCAGTTGGGAGGAATGACGCGTCATAAAAAAGGCCACCCTTAGGTGGCCCCAGACAATCTAAGCGCAGTGCTTAAATGTCGTCAGCTTCCCACAGAGCGGAGCCGTGGCACGTCAGCGTTTCACGCTCCATCTGTGCGACGTCTGACCCGGGGTAGGCATCCCAGAAGTCGCCGAAGTCGCCAAAGGAACCCCAAGAGACAACATACTGTACGTCGGTACCGTCACCGTCTGCACCCACTGCTACGGGAAACAGGACGTGAACGTCCATATCACCGCCGCCGGGCAGCTTAGACGCCGCGTCCTTCCACTTGCCCGCCTGCTCAATCACGGACTCTTCTGCGGCGTCGCCGTTAATATTGCATTTCCACATTTGGACTGGATCACCCGCAGAGGCGAATGGGGACAACAACATCAAAGCGCTAACTGCCGATACAAAACCTTTCGTTTTCATAGGGATCTCCCAGTTATAGGTGCGCAGTAAGATATCAAGGGCTGTTGTTCAGTGCAAAGCAATTGCCTTCAATTAGGTCGCGATGTCACTTATTGCTAAATCAGACGCCAAAATCCGCCCAAGAACGACATTTATTGCTCAATCGGACGCCAGAATCGGCCCAAGAACAAGATTGGTAGCCTTTTTACTAGGCAGCAGACTGCCCGGAAGCGAGCCGCTGGCCTAACAAGCGCCCAAAGGTAATCGCGGGCGTCACCAGCATGCCATTGGTATAAGCCGCCCCAGACGTGGCGCCTGCGCCAATCACTTCGCCAATGGCATATAAATTTGGGATCGGTCGTGCTTCGCGATCGAGCACCCGCAAGCTGCCATCGATGCTCAGACCCGCGAAGGAGACCAAGGTCCAGCCTTGCATGGCGATGCTGTAGAACGGCGGCTTTGCTAGCGGCGAGGGTCGGAATACGCGACCATAAACATCTGTGCCGCCAACGGCGATGCTTTGATTGTAGTCATTGGCAGTTGCGGCGAGGGTGGCGGGGTTTAGGCCTGCTCGGAAGGCTAGCTCGTTCACTGTCATGGCGCTGTGGAACATGGGGTTACTTTGATGCTCGTTGGCAATTCTTTCTCGGGTCCAGTCGGGAATGATAGGGTCCGATTTTTCCAGCATGTCAGCGTCAAAAATAGCCCAATGCCGATGACCCGGTTGCCGATAGATGCCGCGCTCAATCTGGTGCACGCTGGGGTGATCTTCTCTCACAAAACGCTCGCCTCGGGCGTTGACGACGATCTCCCAGGGCGATCGAGCCGCAGGGTTTAAGGGCGCGTAAGCAAACATCTGGCAAGGGTAGCGATAGGCATCTGGAATGAGCCCCGGTAAGCAGGCGTACTTTTCCGCGCCGACGATCGCCGCGCCGGCAGACATTCCTAATAGCAGGCCACTGCCCAGTGATGTTGGGTAGGCCGTCTGCGCATACAGCGGCACGCCATGTAGCTCCTCGAACAATCTCGGATTGGCGGCACAGCCACCCGTGGCAACGACGACATGGGACGCTTTTACGTCTTGACGTCCAAACGGTCCGTCTAACGTTACCCCAGTGATGGCACCCGAGGGTTGCTGCAGCAGGGCCGTTGCCGACGTGCCCGTGAGCAGGGTGACCTGCTGGTTGCTGATGGCCTGATTGAGGCTCGGCAGCAGTGCGTCAAGAATTGACAGCCCGCTTTTGGTCCCTTGCTGATATCGACGAGTCGTAAAGTGATCGTGGCCGATCCCGGTGACCGGATGTCCGTCCATGACCTCGAAGCCTTGTTGGGCCAGCCAGTTGATGGTATCTCCCGCATGATCGACCGTTAAACGAGTGAGTCCGGGGTCCGCGGTGGCGCCATTGATGCGCATGCAATCGGCAAAATGCGCATCTGGGCTGTCCTCGATACCGAGCCGTTGCTGAAAAACCGTACCGGAACCTGCAATCTGGCCAGTAGACCAAAACAACGTGCCGCCCAACGAGGGGCTCTTTTCAACCAGCAGCACGCGCGCGCCACCGAGTGCGGCAAAGAGTGCGCAAGGAATCCCAGCGGTACCACCACCAATGACGATGACATCGTAGTGATCGGCTGGCTTGGTATGACCGTTGGCGGCGCCCCATAGCGGGATGGAAGCTGCTGCGAGCAGTGTGTTTCGTCTACTCAGTTTCAGGCTCACAGATCCCTCCGATCAATCGTCATGTGAATTGGCAGTGTGCAGCGCTTAATCGGGCCGTGCCTTGATGCGAAGAAATCGCCTTGTCCAAACGGACTGGAAAATGGGGTCTAGCCAACGATACAGACGACCCGACACAACGACAGACTTCCCGTCTTCAACGCCGTTGATGCCATCGCAGACCACCACTTTGGCCTCGTACCACAGCCACTTAGCCATCTTGTTTTTCATATCCATGAGCCCAGCGGTCTCATGGAATTCGGTGTGGGTGAATCCAGGGCACAACGCCGACACGTTGACGCCCTGTCCGGCGACGCTCAAATGGAGCTCCTCGGACAGTGCAACAACGTAGGCTTTAGCGGGTCCATAGTTACATCCCCCTGAGCGCGGCACACGCGCTGCAACCGACGCAATGTTGATCACGCGGCCCTGTCCACGCTCTACCATTGACGGAATAAAAAGGTGACACATTTCGGCGACTGAGAGCATCATCAGCTGGTAAAAAGCGTATTGCTCAGACCAATCTCGGTCTTTGAGCAGATCTGGTCCTGCAACACCGGCATTGTTGATTAACCAATCAACCTGCCAGCCTGACGCTGAGCAGAGGGCCGCAATTTTTTGGGGTGTTTCGGGTTGGCTCAAGTCAGCGGCGATCACCTCTACCGCTACGCCGTATTGTTCGCGCAGTGTTGACGCCAGCGCTGTCAGCTTTTCCTCGCGTCTGGCCACCAAAATCAGTGGGTGGCCTAGGGCCGCCAATTGCTGTGCAAACTCGGCGCCGAGTCCAGAGGACGCGCCGGTAATCAGCGCATAGCGCTTTTCGATCATAGCGTTTGAGACCAACTGTGCAGGCGTATCTTCCATGCTCCGGCGGGGTCTTTCGCAACGACATCGATGTAATGAGACGTCGTGGAGTCACCTTCGATGG
>UPTG01002322.1_pt1 | contig 13186 bp, 8 predicted proteins | sample 2160121 | NCBI WGS metagenome assembly UPTG01 (sample SAMN06266255, study PRJEB28933) | marine metagenome | isolation source: Columbia River Estuary | place: USA:Columbia River Estuary, USA | collected 2014-07-27 | reverse complement strand
TTAAATTTTTTAATGATTATAAATAATGGTATTTGATGTTTACATATGTAGTTTACAAATGTAATTTACATTTGTTTTAAGAGTTGAGCCCTATTTAGCTAAATCGATATGAAATTTCTTATTTTCATGCTTTCAAAATTGCAAGATGCTTCAAGTTTTACAAGGATTATTTGACCGTTATGACGAGGTTCAGATAAAAAATCAAAACCGGTTTTTTCCACCAACTCAATTAAAAGAATTCATTGATCGATTTCGATTGCACATAGATTTTAAAGTCTCAGTTATTGGAAATAGTGAATTTGGAAACGAAATCTATAAAGTATCAGTTGGTTCTGGTCCAATCAAAATTATGGCTTGGTCACAAATGCACGGCAACGAGGCTACTGGAACTTTAGCTTTATTGGAGTTCCTAGAATTAATATCCATTGAAAAACTTGAAGACGTGTGGAGTGAATTAAGTTTCGTCTGCGTGTTTATGGTCAATCCTGATGGAGCTTCTAAATTCAAGAGAAGAAATGGGTATAATATTGACATTAATAGAGATGCGCAAGCAGGTAAGGCTTTAGAAACTAAGTTTTTGAAGGGACAGCTCAAGATAGAAAGACCTGATGTTGCGCTAAACTTGCATGATCAGCGCAATATTTTTGGAGCGACAGGTTTTGCAAATCCTGCAACAATTTCATTTTTAGCACCATCTTATAACCGAGAAAGAGAAATTAACGAGTGTCGTAAAAAATGTATGCTTTTAATATCAGGCATAGCAGAAGGATTAAGACGGCAATTAGGTAATAGTATTGGAAAGTATTCTGATGAATATTATCCAACGGCTTTTGGAGAGTATGTTCAAACTTTAGATATTCCATGTATTCTTATTGAGTCTGGTGCTGCATTGAATGACTCTAATCGAGAGATAGCTAGAAAAATGAATGTGTATTGCATTTTAAAGCTGTTCTCTGACTTAATAGACAATAGCTGGAATAATCGCACAATCAGAGAGTATCAGGCCATTCCAGAAAACAGCACAGACTTTTTTGATATTCTTATTAAGAATGTGAAAGTAAATTTCAGTGAACGCCTGGAGTTAATAGATTTAGGTATTATTATCAAACAAGAATTAGAGTCAGGCGTGTTGAAAGACTATTATCAAATTTTAGACATAGGAGATCTAAGTTTCAAGCATGGGTTAGAGGTGTTAGATGCTTTTGAAGAAGAGTATGTTCATCATGGATTTGAACTAAATAGCCTTTTGGAATTAAAGCTCTCTTCACTAAATGAATTCTTTATAAAAGGTATAAGACAGTAAATATGAAAATAGATCAAGCCAAACCAAAATGTTTAGACTGCGGAGAGCCAATGGTAGGAAGAGCGGATAAGAAATTTTGCGATGATTCTTGCAGGAGCAATTACCACAATAAAACGAGGGAAGACAGTGTAGACTTAATTAGAAACGTTAATTACAAGCTTCGTAAAAACAGAAAAATATTAGAAGAGCTAAATCCTAAAGGAAAGTCGAAAACGTCAAGAAGTGCTCTGCTAAAGCGAGGTTTCGATTTTAGTTACGTTACATCTTATTATACAACAAAGGCAAATAAGACGTATTATTTCATTTATGAGCAGGGTTATCTTGAGCTCGATAAGGATGAGTTTGCTTTGGTTGTGAAGCTAGATTCTATTGAATAAAAAAGGTGCCTTAAACACTTGTGTTTTGTGGTTTGAAATAAAGCTATTTCTTCAATCGATTCAAGACAGAGAAAGTTCTTTCAATATCTGAATCTGCAACAATTATACTCACTTCGTTGGTTGTTGAAATCACTTCCTCTACGTTAATCCCCCATTCTGCCAAGCTTTTAAACAAGAAGTAGTATACACCGTAAATTTGGTTGTTAGCCTCTGGTAGTTGAAGGGTAATGCTCGCTAAGCCATCTATTTTTTGTTCAATAGTTTCGTTTTTAAAGCATTTGTCTAAAGTGGACTCAGAAGATTTAGAAATTACAATGGTTGTTTCATTCACTCCCCTTGATATGGCGCTAAACCCTACGTTTTCTTCAGAAATCTCTGCTAAGAAATTGGCTTGGCTTTTTAAAATTGTAGGAGAGTTTTTTACAGTAAAGTCCATGAGTCCAGATCTAACTACCGTATCTCCTAAGGTTTTTAAATAAGAACTAAGTTTGTGTTTAACTTTTAAATCAACAGAAATCTCCATTCTTTTTATGGCCATGATTATTGCGCCTTCATTTACTGGCTCTCCAGTAGACTCTTCAATATCATCTTTGAGCATTCGAGATAGTGCAGATATATTTATTAGGCCTTCGTTTAAAGCTTCTTCTAAAAATGGTCGAGTTCTTAGGTGTTCTTTAACTGCATCTCTTAGTGACAACATATCTTTAAAAATTTAACGAGAATTTAAATATTGGACAAAATTAGACGATTTTATGAAATTATCAAAAGTTAATAGGTATTTGTACTTGTTCGGACTAACCAAAATTCCATTGGTTTTTTATGTGGCTCCTAAGATTTTGGAGTTTACAGAAAAACACATTCTACTCAAGATTAAATCGAGACGGAAAACTCGAAACCATTTAAAATCTATGTACATAGGATCAATGGTCGTGGGTGCGGACATATCATCTGGTTTTTTAGCATTCTTAAAAATACAAGATTCAAATAAAAAAATCTCATTGATGTTTAAGTCTATCACAGGTGAGTTTTTAAAAAGGCCAATGGGTGATTGTTATTTTCTTTGTGAAAATGGGCTTCAGATTGATAATATGATTAAGAATAGCGAAGAAACGGGCGAACGGTTCAACGAATTTTCAGAAATTAAAGTTTACACAGATTACTATAAGGAGAAAGAACTTGTTGCCATTTTTAAAATGGAGCTATCCATAAAAGTGAAATAATTAATGACCGTAGCCATTCATTAGCTTAGAGGCTTGTGGCCTTACTTCACCTCTGAATACAATATCATAATAGTCATAAGCTAGAATGCCGAAAAAAGGAGTTGATAGTAAATAGAGTAGAGCAAAGCCCAGGTGACCAGCGAATAAATAGAAAACAACGGCTTGAATAAAAGTGAAAACTATTACTGAGCCTAAGCCACAAGCTAACATGATGGAATGATAAAAATGTGGGTCTTTTATCATATTCTTCAAAACATATTTTGTTGTTAGGTAACTTAATAGATTATTTAGTGCGCCATAAATGAAGAAAGGAAATCCCAAGAGTCCAATGGTTATTCTAGAAGCTTTATTCTCTTTTCTTTTCAAAGGTTCTAAGCGCTCGCCATTGTTTAATTTTTCAACTAATGCTTGATCTGTAGCTAATCGCTGAACCATATCCGATTCTTTCGGACGACCTTCTTGCCATTCCTTTTCTAAAGCATCATAATTTTCTTTAGAATGTATGTCTACCAGTACTTTTGCCATTTCTAAGGCTAAGTCTTTGGTTATTTTATTTGCTAAATCTGAAACCTTTTCAAACTCCGAATCTGTTTTAAAAATTGGAACGATAACAACCTGATATGGAGCTAACTTTGGTGGTAAAACTAACCCCTTATCATCACTATGCGTCATGATAAGTGCACCCATTAACCTAGTCGAAACTCCCCATGAAGTAGCCCAAACATAATTTAACTTACCTTCTTTATTTGTAAATTTAACATCGAATGCTTTTGCAAAATTTTGACCTAAAAAATGTGAAGTACCAGCTTGAAGGGCTTTTCCATCCTGCATTAAAGCTTCAATACAATATGTTTCTTCTGCACCAGCAAACCTTTCACTTTCTGATTTTAAACCTTTTACAACTGGAATTGCCATAAAATTTTCAGCAAAATCAGCATAAACTGAGTTCATTTTTTCTGCTTCAATTAATGCCTCAGATTTAGTTTCATGTGCAGTATGACCTTCTTGCCATAAAAATTCTGCAGTACGAAGGAACAACCTTGTTCTCATTTCCCATCTCACAACATTAGCCCATTGATTAATAAGGATTGGAAGATCCCTGTAAGACTGAATCCAATTTTTATAAGTACTCCAAATTATCGCCTCGCTAGTAGGTCTAACAATCAATTCTTCTTCAAGTTTAGCCTTTGGATCTACTCTTAACTTGCCTTTATTATCTGGGTCGTTTTCTAATCTGTAGTGTGTTACAATCGCACATTCTTTAGCAAAACCTTCTGCATTTTTTTCTTCAGCTTCAAACAAGCTCTTAGGAACAAATAGAGGAAAGTATGCATTTTGATGACCAGTTTCTTTAAACATTCTATCTAACTCACCTTGCATTTTTTCCCATATTGCATAACCATAAGGTTTTATAACCATGCATCCTCTTACAGCAGAGTTCTCTGCTAAATCAGCTTTTACAACTAATTCATTATACCATTTTGAATAATCTTTTTCTCTAGATGTAAGGTTTTTACTCATTCTTTCGTAAATTGTGGCACAACTATTGCAATGTAGTAGTTGTAAGGTTTGTTTTTTACAAAACTAATTAATTTTAATTAGTTCAACAATTAAATACTTTTGATATGCAATTATACTATTTTTCTAACCCAATTAGATCATTTTTAAACATATTTATCTTAATCAGTATAACTGCATGTGGAAGCTATCAAAACTCCAGTGTTATGACCGATGATATTTATGAAAATGATAAGGTTGTAACTACTCAAGTTCTTGAAGTTCAGCAACTAGCAAATTCTCAAAACACATTTTACAAAAATGCTTTTAGTGAAAAGTCAAAAGAATACGAATTAATTAATAATGAAAATGATATTTTATTTACTGATGCTGAACAGTACAGTGATGCAAATATTGAAAATGACTCAACTGACGTCACTTATGGACCTTGGGGAGATAATAAAACAAATGTGACTATTAATATGCTAGGAGGACACTCCATGTATAGTATTCGTGGCTCAAGAAGTAATTACCCCTCTTGGTTATGGAATAACGGTTATGGATATGGAAATGTATTTGGATACGGACTTCACAGTTGGGGTTATGGGTATGATATGTTTTGGACTCGTCCATTTCATTACAACCTTCACAACGGATTATTCTTCCCATTTTGGAATAATATGAGTTGGTATGGATATGGATATAATTATGGAGGATGGCCAGGTTATTGGTATGGTAATGGATATTACAACAATAATATTTTTTATAGAAATACTAATATAGCTAATGTCTCTGGAAGAAGAGGTTCAACATCTACTCTAAGTGGAAGATCTAGTACCTTTAGTAGCAGAGTTTCAAATAATGATTATACCAAACAGTCAAGAATTAGTGACAATATGATTAACTCAAGCTTGAGGGACAGAACATCAAGGGTAGAACGATTAAATCAAACTGTAACTGCTAAACCAAATTATTACAGTAAACCTAGAAATTCGTCAAAACCTAGTTCTAATTGGGCTCCAGCAAATAACAGCAAGCCTAGAAATAATTCAAAACCTAGTTATAATAATTCTAAACCAAGTTACAATAGTTCACCTAGTTATAATAGTTCACCTAGCTACAATAACTCAAGTTCTAGTCGTCCTAGTTTTAATTCTTCCAGTCCTTCTAGAGGTGGTAGTTCTAGCACATCCTCTAGAGGAAAAGGTGGTGGTAATTAATAATTAAAATAAAAAAATGAATAAATTTTTTCTATCTCTAATGTTTATTTTGGGTACAGCAACAATTGTTTCTCAAAATATATTTGATGCCTTAAGATATTCAAACGATGAAATTGAAGGCTCTGCTAGATTCTCTGCAATGTCTGGTGCTTTTGGTGCTTTAGGTGGTGAATTATCTGCAATAAGTGTTAATCCAGCTGGCTCAGCGATTTTTAGTAAAGGCATAGCTTCATTCACACTTTCTAATTACAAAACTACAAATGATTCAAACCTTGTTAATAATATACTTAACAATGTTATGGAAACAAATATTGACACTAAATCTAATTTTAACTTAAATCAATTAGGGGGTGTTTTAGTTTTTAATAATACAACTAATTCAAAATGGAAAAAAATGACAATCAGTTTGAATTATGAACAAACCAGTAATAATTTCAATAAATTCAATACATCTGGCATAAATACTAATGGAGTAGATAGTTACTTTTTATCCTATGCACAAGGTCTTCCTCTGGACGAAATTTCTGCATTTGAAGGAGAGTCAATAACGCAAGCATATTCCGAAATTGGTACTTATTTCGGTTATGCTAATCAACAGGCTTTTTTAGGTTATGAATCTTTTATCATTGAACCAGAGGATATTGATAATCCGTCAAATAGTTCATACTATTCAAACGTAAATAATGACACCAATAATGGTTATTATCAAGATTATTATTTTAAATCTAGAGGTTACAATGCTAAAGTGAATGCAAATATTGCATTTCAATATGGAGATAATTTATTTTTAGGAGCTAATCTTAACTTACATTCAATTGATTATGACCAATCAACATATCTTTTAGAATCTAATAATACAGTTGGTGAAGGTACAGGAGTTTATGTTAGTGACATTGGGTTTGAAAATAATTTATCAGTATTAGGTGAAGGTGTTTCAATTCAATTAGGAGCTATTGCAAAGGTAAGTGACGTTTTAAGATTAGGCTTCACATATGATTCTCCAACTTGGTATACTATCAAAGAGGAAACTTCTCAATTTTTAAGTACTACTAGATATGAGGTTAATGAATTTGAGACACTAATTATTGATCAAACCTTAAACCCAAACATAATTAATGTTTTTCAAGACTATAAAATTCAAACTCCATCGAAGATAACCGGAAGCGGAGCTCTTGTTTTCAAAAACGTTGGGCTTTTAAGTTTTGACTACTCGATTAAAGACTATAGTTCAATCAAATTTAGACCTTCTAATGACCCTCATTTTATTGAACAAAACAGTAGAATATCGAATACACTTGATCAAGTAATTAGCTATAGAATTGGTACAGAAATTCTTCAAAATCGAATTTCTTACAGAGCTGGATATAGATTTGAAGAAAGTCCTAGAGGATTAACTAATCAAAATTTAGAAGGGTTTTCACTTGGCTTAGGATATAAAATTAATAATAGCAGAATTGATCTCTCCTTTGAAAAATTTAGTTTGAGTGATACACATCAAATGTTAGATGCAGGTTTTTTGGGCAACATCAACCTAGACAAGGAAAAATCTACAGTAAAATTATCAATTGTAACAGTATTGTAAGTCATCTTTTTTAATATTATTTTTCTAAAAAAATCACTTCTATATCTGAATATCGATTTAATTGATAACAAACAGCTTCATTATTACTCTTAGTTGTTATTATATCAAAAATACAATTTGTTTGCATCTCCTGATTTATAACTTCTAAGCTGTATTCCTTTATTATTTTCATCACATTATTCATCTGCAAGTAGGTAAACTTAAGTTGAATTGGAATGGTTATTTCTTTTGTGATGATTTTATTAACTTCAATAGTAGCTTTTGCACATTCTTTGTATGCCGAAACTAATCCTCCTACTCCGAGCTTAGTACCTCCAAAATAACGAACTACTACAATTAAAATATTAGTAATATTAAATGATTGAATTTGACCATAAATAGGCAATCCTGCACTGTTTCGTGGTTCACCATCATCATTAACTCTAAATACAGTATTTTCTATTCCAATTTGATACGCATAACAAAAGTGTCTGGCAGTATGATGTTTTTTCTGTAAAGATTGAATATAATATTTTACTTTATCAGAATTAGAAACAGGAAAGGCATATCCATAAAATTTACTTTGTTTTTCCTTAAGTAAATAATCAGACTCAATATCAATAGTTCGATATGTGTTTTTCATTACTATTTATATTATTGAAAGTAGATCAATAATCCTTTTATCTTTTGAGGCTAAAGTGACCTGTAAATTCTTTGATTAGTGATTCATCATCGCCGTATATTACGTCGAGTCTAATAGTGAACCAGTAATCAGAAGCAGGTAGGTTTTCTCCATTAAATGTTCCATCCCATCCAGGTCCAAGCGGGCTAAGTTGTTTAAGTAGTTTACCGTATCTATCATAGATATATATCTTGGCTAGTGGTCTGGTTTCTATTCCTTCTACTCTCCATGTATCGTTATATCCATCTCCGTTAGGAGTAAAGAAGTGTGGGTAATCAATTACAAGTACTTGAGTTGTTCCAGTACCACAACCATTTACATCTCTAGCTACAACAGTATGGAACCCAGGGGTAACATCTTCAAAGGTTCCGCTAGTTTGCCATGGGCCATCGTCTAAACTAAATTCATAGATTCCTTCTCCTGTAGCAGAAGCTTCTATAACATGTATATCGGCAAAGAATTCTGTAGTAACCACAGCGCTTACTTCTGGTGGTGAACTTGGGTCTACTAAAGTAGTAACCGTGTACTCACATCCAGTAGCTAAGTTTGTAGCAATGGCAGTAAATGTCCCACCTACTAAAGGAGTGTAGGTTACACTAGTACTTACGAGTGTTCCTGTTGGATCGAACCATTCAAAACTATAAAGAGCAGGGTCAAGTCCAATATCCATTACAACAGGATCTAATAGCTCAGATCCATTGACGTTAACACATCCTAGATAAACATCCTCTAAGAAGAATTCTGGAAGTAAGTTTACAATCAGTGTTAGATTTGTAGTAGCATAACACTGCGCATCGGCAGTAGTGTCATTGTCTACTCTAGCATAAATAACCTGAGGATTACTTGTATTCTCATAAGAGTTTGCTAGTGGATTAGTTCCTAGCTCTGCATCAATTTGGTTATCGTAATACGTAACAGTGAAGTTAGCAGGATCTTGTCCATCTAGTATTTCCTCGTTTTGAGAACTTAAATTAAATGTACCAAAGCCATCATTATCTGCTAGGTTATCACATATGATATACTCAATACGATCAAGGTCACTATTGGCCTGTGCAGCTTCTTGTACTTCGATTGTAATACTAGGTACTGCGATAAAGCAACCTGTAGTATTATTGGTGATGTTTACAAATAACTGTTGTGGATTAGTAAGGTTAGTGTAAGGGCTAACTAAAACATTCTCTCCATTATCAGCATCCTCTTGTGTTTCATGATAAGTAACCGTAAAGTTTAAAGGATCTTGTGTTCCTAGTATTGATGCGCTTACCGTATCTAAATCAAAGTCAAAGAATCCATCAGTATCTATCTCACAAGCAATATACTGATCTGCAGCAGATACATCTGGCAATGGATTAACAACAAGATCAAAAGTAACAATCGTATAACATGCCGTTATATCATTGGTTACTCTTACATAAATAGTTTGTTGACCTAGTGTTATGTTTGTATAAACCGCAGGGTCTACTATAGCGTTCTCTCCAAGTTCAGCATCCTCTTGTGTTTCATAATAAGTAACACTCACGCCTTCTTCTCCATTGATAATATATGCTTCGTTTATTGTAATATCAAAGATCTCTAGCTCATCTCCTGAAGCATCGTAATCACACAGCTCAATATTAGCTGGATCGATACTTGGTGTAGGGTTAGGAAGTACTCTTATTGTAAGTGTAACAAAAGAATAACATGTAGTAGATGGATCGGTAACTCTAACAAATAAAGTCTGTGGGTTTAATGCATTAGTACCTACGACAGTATTGGTGTAAGCCTCGGGATCTGCAATAACATTAGTGTTTGCCATAGCATCTTCTTCGGTCTCAAAGTATTCTACAATCCAAGGGTTACCGCCAGTGATCTCTTCATCTTTAACCGTTAGATCAAAGATCGTTGTCTCATCAGCAATTATATCATCACAAATCTCTAATGGTAGTGGTTGTATAGCATCTGGTGGAAGCGATACAATAAGATCGAACTCTCCGGTAGATACACATAAGTTTTCTATACTCTCTAGTCGTACATAAATAGTCTGTGGATTAGACAGATTACTATAAGTCTCTGGATTTACAATAGGATTATCTCCTGTATCTGCATCTTCTTGAGAGATGTGATAAGAAAGATTAAATTCTGACGCCACTTGATCACCTAATATAAGTGCTGTGTTCTGAGTTAAATCAAATTGGAAGAATCCATTTAAATCATCATCACATATAATAATGTCATCAATAACAATAGGTAATTGTGGTGAAGGAAGTGAGATAAGCTCTAAGTCTACAATACTAAAGCATCCTGTTATACTGTTCTCTGCTCTAACAAATAGCGTTTGCTGATTAGGAACAATGTTATCATAAGGACTAGCTAAAGGATTTAGGGCATTCTCTGCATCTGTTAGAGTCTCATAATAAGTTATAAAAATATCAAGCTCTCCATTAATAATATCTTCCGATACACTCTCTAGATCAAAACTAGTAAAGCCATCAGCATCTACATCACATGCCTCTAGTGGTTCTACTGTAACTGGGCTAGGTAGTGGATTAACTCTTAAATCTAAAGTGATCGTACTTACACAGCCTGTAATATCATTTTCAGCACGAAGATAAATCGTCTGTGCATTAACAATGTTAGTGTATGGGCTAAAGATTGGAGCATCTCCATTATCTGCATCTTCTTGAGTCTCGTGGAAGGTAACACTGATTCCTGTTTGACCATTTAGTACTTGTGCTAAACTATCTTCTAGTGTAAATTCTTCTACTTCATCTCCTGTATTGTTATCATCACATAATTCTAAAGGATCTGGTTGTATAAGTACTGGAAGTTCGTTTACAATAAGGGTTAAAGCAGTTGTGTTATAACATTCTGTTGCGATATTCTCTACACGAACATATATATCTTGAGTAAATGGAGATACATTAGTATAGGCTAAAGGAGTTGCTATTGGATTCTCTCCAAGAGTTGCATTCTCTGATGTCTCGTAATAAGTTATCTCAAACTCTAATGGATCAAGTCCATTTAAAATCTCCTCATTAGCAAGACTTAAATCAAATAAACCAAAGCCATCAGTATCATTATCACAAACCTCCAATGCACTTGGCTCAGTCTCAATCTGTGGAACATCATTGACTACAAGTAAAAGCTCTAGGTAAGTAAAACAGTCTGTACTAATAGTGGTGTCTTCTACACGAACATAAATAGTCTGTTGGTATTGAACAATATTATTATAATCTCCTGTAATTGCATTAACATTGTTTTCTGCATCAGCTTGTGTTTCGTGGTATGTTACTATTAGACCTGTTTGACCAGAAGTTATTTCCGAATCCACTTCATTAAGAGTAAACACACCAAAACCATCGGCATCAGCATCACAATACTCAAGAACAGGTGGAGTATTTGCCGCAGGTGCAGATTGAACAATAAGATCCATAGATGTTGTAACAAAACAACCATATATGATATCAGCAACTCTAATAAATACGGTTTGAGGGTTAGATATGTTAGTGTAAGGTAAGGGTAACTGGTTATCAGCTGTTTCTGCATCCTCACTAGTTAAATAGTAAGTAACTGCATAATTAGAATTACCATTTGTGATTTCTGAATTTTTAATACTTAAATCCATTGCAACAAAACCATCTGCAATATTATCATCACAAACTTCAAATGGAGTTGGATCAGATATTACAGGTAAAACAGCAGACGTAATTTCAATTAATGATGTAGTTGGACAAGATCCAACTGTTGTGTAATTAATAAAGTAAGTTGATCCATATCCACCACCTGTAATTGTTCCAGTTGAAGAATCTATTACTGCCCCATCCGTCGGTGCTGTTTCAAATGTGAAAGTTCCACCTGCTAAACCAGTAATAGTGGCTGTACCTCCATCACATGTAGGTGTCATTGCAAAGGAAGAATCGTCATCTTCAACAGATGTTACAGAAACTATAGTAGTCGTTGGACAACCACCCACAGTAGTATAGCTAACTGAATAAGTAGTATTGTAATCTCCACCGGTGATTAAGCCAGTTGTAGGGTCTATTACAGCTCCATCGGTTGGAGTTGTATCAAATGCAAAAGTACCTCCAAAAAATCCAGTGATATTAGCAGAAGCACCATCGCAAGCTGGGGTCATTGCAAAGGAAGAGTCATCTGGTGGGTTAATCTGAAAACTTAAAATATCTGAATCGCCTATATTAAAACAACCCGTGGTTCCTATTACATCTATTCTTGGCCATATTTCTGAATCATCAGAAATTGTATAGGGCATTTCTAATGCATTAATACCATTATATGCATCATCATAACTTAAATAATAAGAAACTAAATAATCACTTGCAGGTTGATCACCTAGGATTTCAGAATTAAAATTATTAAGATCATAATCAACAAAACCATCATCTGTTTCATCATCACAAATAAATAACTTATCTACAGGATTAACTACAGGAGGATCAGTAACATTTAAAGTAAAAGATTGGGTTTCATAACAGTTTGATTCTAAATATTCAATTCTTACATTTATTATTTGATCATCAAATCCTAAATAATTGGATATTTCAGTAATTGGATTAGATTCGTTTTCGGCATCCTCTAAAGATTCATAAAAAGAAATAATTAAATTATCAGGGTCAGTAGCAATCGAGGATATCAGACTTTCATTTTCAGTAAAGTCAAAAAATAAATCAGTGGTTAAAGGGTCGCATATAAATAAATTTATAGCCTGTTCTGTAACTATCTCCTCTTCAACATTGATACAAATAGTTTCAGAGTATTCACAACCAAAATCGTCTTGAACTACATAAGTATAACATATTTCACCAGACTCTGTTGGGCTAACAACAATATTATTACCTTCAACAGAAACTATGGATGGATCGTCTAACCAAACTTGTGAAATTATTTCTGATGGAGGTGCTGATAAAGCAGGATCAAAATCAAGATTCCAAGAAAAAATGGTTCCATCATCTGCCGCCCAGCTGTCTATTACTGTAAAAGTCCAATCTCCATTTAATGAAGTTCCTAATAAATCTGTGAAGGATGAACCATTAGAAGCTCCATAAATTCCTGCTGGAACAGTTGTTCCACCAGTTGAAGAAATGTCCGCAGTTGCATCTGGAGTGAAACAGTATTCAAAACCAGTCCCTGGATTTCCATTATCAAGTTCATCAGGAATTCCTAATGAAGTACCTGGGTCATTTCCATCTCCGTATTGTGCGAAATAAACAGATTGACCATTTGGAGCTGTCAATAACATATCTAGATCTCCAATAAAGGAATGTTCTATAACAACACATATTTGAATAAGCTGTGAAATATCCGTAAATTCTAAGCCATCTGCGTAACA
>UPTG01002320.1_pt1 | contig 13189 bp, 12 predicted proteins | sample 2160121 | NCBI WGS metagenome assembly UPTG01 (sample SAMN06266255, study PRJEB28933) | marine metagenome | isolation source: Columbia River Estuary | place: USA:Columbia River Estuary, USA | collected 2014-07-27 | reverse complement strand
GCTCAAAGCTGGGAGAGTTGGTATACTTGACTGCTATGAATTAGGCGATCTTTACCAACCTTGTATGTTGCCAGATTGGGCAGTAGAAGGTACAGAGGTAAAAGTCTCGGGCGTAGTCAAAGCAGTATTCGAAAATGAACGTCGCGCAGGTACACCATTTTTGATAAATGAAATCAATAAGCCTTAATTAGCGTAACATTTACGCTGTCGAATCGGAGTATGTATACTATAGAAGGTGCAGTTTCTATTTTATATACTTCAACATTAGTGATTTAAGATAGCCTCTTTACTTCTATTGTTGTAAATTTGCATGTAATATTCAGTCTATAAACAGTTTACGAATATAAAAAAGTAAAATATGAGTTCTCTATATTCTAATTTTGGATTGCTTTCAGGTCTACTATTTACCTGTTTGATTACTATTTCATTTGGTTCTGCTGATAAAAATGAAGCTCCTACAGTCTCAGAGGCTGAAGAAGTGTTCACTCATCTGCCTCAGCAAGTACATTCGATTGATATCAATAAAACTTATGATCTAGCAGGGGAAGTAGTACCCATGAATATGGATACACGTGAGCGTCTAGATAGAGAATTATCAGTTAATGCATATTGGCATAGTAGCACATTACTCAATATCAAGATGGCAGCGAAGTATTTTCCTACTATTGAACGTGTATTGGCAGAAGAAGGTGTTCCTGATGATTTTAAATATCTAGCTGTAGCCGAGAGCAACCTAAGAAATGTACGCTCTGGTGCAGAAGCAAAGGGATTTTGGCAATTCAGAAAACTAACTGGTAAAGAATGGAAGCTAGAGATCAATAATGAGATCGATGAAAGATATCATATAGAGAAGTCTACACGAGCAGCTTGTAAATATCTCAAGCATATGAAAAAGAGATTTGGAACTTGGAGTAATGCAGCAGCAGCATACAATGTAGGACCTACAAGTTTTAATAAACAACGTCAAGCACAAGGAGAAGAGAGCTTTTATAATATGAATATCAATGCCGAAACTAGTAGATATTTGTTTAGAATTATAGCAATAAAAGAAATCATGACTAATCCGCAGGTATATGGATTCTATCTTGATTCTACGGACAAGTATGCTTTACAAGATCAAGTTGAATACATCACTGTAAGAAGTTCTATCCCAAACCTTAGTAAATGGGCTCATGATAAAGGTATAAGCTATCGAACGCTTAAGTATTTTAATCCTTGGCTTATAGCCGGTGAACTTACCGTTAAGAGGAATACATATAAGATTGCTATTCCGCATAATAAGACTTTTTATTAATACTATAAGATAGTCGATATTGAGTAGAGTTTTCTTCTTTACCTGTACATTTATTTTTAAGAAATATTTTTCAAATGCAACATTGTTGCAAAATAGTATATACATTTGTGCAAACAAAAAAATATACTTGTAATGAAGATTAATTATTTTTTATTTTTGGCCTTGCCACTATTATTGACGTCTTGTGATAAAGACGATCCTGTTATTCCCAATGAGGAGGAATTAATAACAACTGTCAATTATACTCTCACTTCTTCTGATGGGCAGGACGTTGTATTATTGAGCTTTGTAGACCTTGACGGTGATGGTGAAAATCAACCCACAATAATGGGTGGTACTTTATCGGCTAATACGGTTTATACTGGTAGTATAGAATTACTGAATGAGGCAGAATCTCCGGCTGAGGATATTACTGAAGAGGTACAAGAGGAAGACGATGAACATCAGTTCTTTTTTCAAAGTACTATATCTGAACTCGTTGTATCCTATACAGATCAAGATGAAGATGGGAATCCCGTTGGTCTGAATACAAGCATTACTACAGGAGCACCAGATTCAGGTAGTTTGACTTTAACACTTAGGCACGAACCTGTGAAAGATGCAGCTGGAGTTTCTGCTGGAGATATAACTAATGCTCAGGGTGAAACAGATATAGAAGTTACATTTCAAATAGATGTTCAATAATATACTAAAGTATATAATTATAATATTTTTTTTTCTTTGTAATACTATATTACTAGCACAAGATTGTAGTATATCTATTCAAGGAAGAGTTGTGGATGAAGTCTCTCAATTGCCTTTGTCCTATGTAAATGTGTATTTACAAGAAACATCGCAAGGAGCGGCCACTGATAACGATGGCCGCTTTTTTTTTAAAAATGTATGTGTTGGTCATTATCACATTATTTTTTCCCATATCGGCTGTGAAGATTCTAAGCTACATATAGATCTAGAGCGAGATACTGTGATAAATGTTGATCTGGATCATTCTGACCATTCATTGGGTACAGTAGTGATACAAGGCCCAAAAGATAACGTAAGTACACAGCCTAATCTTTCTGTCAACCGTAAAAAGATAGAAGATAGTAGTAACCAAAATCTTGCTGGATTAATTGAAAATGAAGCAGGCGTCCATCTTATTAAAAATGGAAGTGGTATTTCTAAACCTGTAGTGCAAGGTCTCTTTGGAAATAGACTTACCATACTCAATAATGGCATAGCTCAAAGCGGACAGCAATGGGGAAATGATCATGGCCCTGAAATTGATCCTTTCGCTGCAGATAATATCACCATACTTAAAGGTGCAAGTGCATTAGAATATAATGGAGGTAATATGGGCAGTGTTATACTAGTGGAACCGAAGCGAATCACAAGGGAACCCCATTTACATGGTCAAGTAAATTATTCATACGAATCGAATGGAAGAGGTAATAATGCCAATTTTAGACTAGAAAAATATTCACGAAAAATTGCTTGGAGAATTAATGGGACTCTTAGGAAGTATGGTGATAGAAAAACAACTAATTATTATCTTAATAATACGGGATTACAAGAGGCTAATTTTTCTATTCAATTAGAAAAGGAATGGAATGAAAATATTTTTGTTGATTTCTACGCCAGCTCATTCAATACTAGATTAGGCGTACTTAGGGGTTCACATGTTACTCTTCCTGAACAAATAGAACAAGCATTTACATTGTTAGAACCGTTTTATACTGAACCCAATTTTAGTTATAGAATAGATGCTCCTAAACAACATGTATCTCATCAGCTTATTAAGCTCAAAGCAAAATATTATCAGAACGAAACATCAGTATTAGAATTTATAATTGCTGGGCAACTAAATGATAGAAAAGAGTTTGATATCCGTAGAAGTGGGAGATCAAATATTCCAGCTCTCAGTCTTAAACAATATACCGTAAATGTAGATCTTACTTATGCTAAAATACTAGGCGATAATTGGAATTTTAAAATTGGAAATCAATGTATAGTCACGGACAACACCAATAATCCAACAGGTATATTGCCTTTGATTCCAGATTATTTATCATGGGAAAATGGAATTTTCGCTACTATATCTAAGAAGATCAATGTAGTGCAATTTAAGTCAGGAATTAGATATGATTTTGAAAGACAAGAGGCACTTACGATAACAAATACTTTACCTAAAGAAATACTTAGGTACAAGAATAATTTTCAGAACGTAAGTGGTTTACTCGCTTTAGAAGTGGATATCTCGGAGCACCAGTCTATTAGTGTTAATTCCGGACTATCAATGCGAAATCCTGAAGTCAATGAACTTTACAGTAATGGGGTACATCAAGGTGTAAGCGGAATAGAGGAAGGTGATGTCAATCTAGAATCAGAGATAGCCCTCAAAAATATATTAGAATACAAATGGTTGCCAAGTCCATCTTTTTCTTTGAGTGCTTTAGCATACCACCAAAGATTCAAGGATTATATATTTCTTAATCCTCAGGATGAAATTAGATCAACAATTAGAGGCTCTTTTCCAGTGTTTAAATATGAACAAACAGATGCTTCGATTTATGGGGTTGATTTTTCTAGTCAATTTACGATAAGTAATTTAATCATTGGTCAAGTAAAATATAGTTATTTGAGAGGTGACGATACAAAAAATGATGTTCCACTAATTTATATGCCTCCTAGTAGTGTTTTTGGTAGCCTTACATATAGAACACTGAATCCCATTAACTTATCTTCTAAGATTACTTTGGACGAATTCGAAATTGAGCTGAACAATAGAATGGTATTTGAACAAATTCATATTTTAGCTGAGCAGGATTTTATAGCTCCGCCAGCTGGATATAATCTTATAGGACTCAAAGTTTCAACAAATATGTTGACACCAAGTTATAAAGTTAGATTATTTGTCAAAGCTGACAATTTACTCAATGCGCAATATCGAGACTATCTCAATAGGCAAAGATATTTTGCTGACGATGTAGGGATTAGTATTACTATGGGTATCAATTTTAAATTTTAGATACTTTATTCGACTTATTATATTAGGGAATTAATTTGGAAGACTTGTTTTCAAATTGGCAACCTTTCTGTATATGGTTTAAAGAGACATAATAAACAAACTCTCAGTAACATTTAATGGAGAATTTCACTTATGTCTTACAGAGAATTTATTTAATCACTTCTTTGAGTCATTTTTTTTAAAGATAACAACTATGAAAATGTATTATTTTTATTTTCATGACTTTTCCATTGGTATCATGGTATACCACTACTAGCTTTGCTTCTAAATTGCTAAAATATTTTAATTGTAAATACTACTTTTTTTGAAGTAAGTAATATCAGTAAAAATCTGTTCTAATCCGCTCAATCCGTATACCCATTAAAATCAAGCTTAGAGAATTTGCAATTCGTAATTAGGTATAAACCTTTTGGTATTTCTTTTTAGCATAGTCCATGAAGTATTTTATATTGAGTGGTTCGCCAGTGATCATTTCGCATAGCTCTTCTGCTTCATATCTACGACCATGTCGGTGTACTTTCTCTCTTAACCAATCTAATAGTACCAAAGAATTTCCAGCGGCGATTTGCTTTTCTAGTTTTGGTATTTCTTTTTCAGCTTGAGCATATAACTGCGCGGCATAGAAGCTGCCAAGTGAGTAAGTTGGGAAATATCCAAAGCTACCGTGAGACCAATGTATATCTTGTAGAACTCCATTGACATCATCAGTAACGTCGATATTGAGGTACTCTTTATACTTTGCATTCCATACATCTCGAAGGTCTGCTACTTCTATGGATCCTTCTATTAGTGCTTTTTCTATCTCATACCTGATAAGTACATGATAGTGATAATGCAGTTCGTCTGCCTCGGTTCTGATTAGATTGGGTTCGATTACATTGATGGCTTTGTAGAACGAGTCGACAGTTTGATTTTTGAGTTGTTTAGGAAACATATTTTTCGCCGTCCTGAAATGCTTATTCCAAAATGCTTTTCCTCTTGCTACATTATTTTCCCAAATTCTTGATTGAGATTCATGAATGCTGAGACTGATCGCACTACCTGTTGGTAGGCCATAGTTTTTAATAGGTAGTCCCTGCTCATACAAAGCATGGCCACCCTCATGAATACATGACCATAACATATTGGATAGATCTTTCTCATCAATACGTGTAGTTATTCTCACATCATTTGAAGAGAAGCTTGTCGTAAACGGATGCGTAGATATATCCTGGCGACCATGATCAAAGTCATAGCCAATTTCATTAAGAATATATATTCCTAAATTCCATTGTGCATCTTTATTATATTTCTTGTAAAGGAAGTTTTTCTTAGGAGCTTTTTTCTTGTTGATTTTATTTATTAGTTTTTTCAATGGTTTTTTCATTCCATTGAATATTTTGTCGGACTTCGCAACTGTGAGTCCTGGCTCATATTGGTCCAATAAGTTGTCGTACAAATGTTCCGCAGCACTACCTAGTTTTTTAGCTTCAATTCTTTTGATCTTTACTAATTCCTCTAAAGACTTTTGATATAATCGAAAGTCATTAGCTTCTCTTGCTTGTAACCATGCTTGGAAGCACTTTGATACGGCCATTGACTTTTGCATCACAAATCTCTTTGTAAATTTCGTGGCCTTATGATAATCATTGAGCGTTACTGTAACGTTTTTCTTCTTGTCATCATCTAGATTTCTTTGTTTATTGAGTCGCTTAAGTAAATTGCCAAATTTAGGATTTGTAAATTCTTCGTGCATTATTCCGGATAAAGTAGCAATCTGTTGAGATCTCATATTAGCACTCTTCTTAGGTAGGTATGTTTCTTTATCCCAATTGAGTACTGCAATTGAGTGACCAATGTCTGCGATTTTTCTCATTCGTTCTACATACCTGTCGTAGTTAGTAGCCATATATGTTTAAATTTTTTCTAAAGCTCGAGGAGTAAAAGTTACTCCAAAATATCCTGTGATTTGTATGCAGATATCATTATACATACCCAGCCAAATATAAAAAAAACTCCACCAATCGGAGTCAAAGGGCCTAACCATTTGTAAGTAGTTAAATCAATTAATTCCCTGATACTTAGTAGGTAGAGTGACCCACTAAACATAACGATACCTGCCAGAAAAGACCAAAATCCTATTCTTACCCACTTGTGGTCAGTGTATATATATAATAAGTATGTAAAACTCATTGCAAGTAGGTGGTAGAAGTGATAATTCACTCCAGTATTGAAGGTGTTGAGTTGGGCAGATGTAAGTCTTGGTTTGAGTCCGTGAGCACCGAATGCACCGATAGAGACGGCCAATATACCGGTGATGGCTAGGGTAGTGAGCATCCTTTTCTTGTTCTTCATAATGGCATTTCGTTTTTTCAAAGATACTACTTAAGAAAACAAAACTTGAGTGACTAGTGTCAGTTAAATGTACCAATTGAGGTTGCTTAATAAGTTGGCTGTACTATGTGTAATTGATAGTGCGAAAAATAAAATTGTTCAATGATTGCCCTAATGAAATTACCTCCATTTATTCATTTTTAGAGTTTTTATGATGTTACACTTAAATTAATGCATCACATTTTTTTTTAAAGAATATAACTTATATCATTTCATATGATTCGCATTATCAATATGTTAGGTTAATATATTCGTATATAATTAACAGTCATAGAGTTACGTATGCTACAAATTAAAAATATATGTGGTTTTTTTACATCCATATACAACCATATATAGTATTTTTGATCAGTTCTTACTCTACCCCAAATAGGGTTTGACACCGAAACCGATTTACGTAAAGCATCCCAAAATGCTCTATAAACTCAAACTGATTCATAAATGGAATTGAATAAGACTATCACTTTGCGTGGGACGTTAAAGTCAAATTACTATGAGCATATTCTGCTCATAGTTGTAGCTAGCATTGGTCTAGCTGGATCTCTATTTGTATTTAGTGAATGTCCTGATGCTAAAGTATCTTCAGTTCATACTGGTTCTATCAATCAATCAGCAGTACTGACAACCAATAACTCTCACAAGTCAATTGAGCAATGGGTAAACATTAGCGGAGAGGCTAAAGCACAACAAAAATTGAACTTCGATTGGACCGCTCGTAATTCTAATTCTCGTTATGTATTAGATATGGGTAATGGAGAGCGTGTTATGCTAAGAGGCGGATCTTTTGAATATTCATACACCGTAGGAGGAAACTATACCTTAGAGCTAAAAGAAATTACCAACGACCTCATTTCTACAATAGGAACATACGATCTTTCAATCGAAAGCGATAATACTTTGGCCACTTCAAAGTAATATTATATCAAGGTCTACCTCAATGTAGGTTCACATTTCTATCAAATAGTAATCTCATTAACTAATATCTGAACTACTAATTAAATCTGTAAGTTCAATTTAATCTATAACTATTAAGATTTTGTTGGTAGCATTATGAAACCCAATCTATCTTTTAGCTTCTAGTCTATTCTATTCTTATTTTTGCAATATGATCATCCATTATACCAAGGATATAAATTTAGACCGTGATACGATTACTCTGACAGGTGACGAAGCACAGCATTGTACCAAAGTATTGCGTAAGCGTATGGGTGAAGATATATATGTGACTGATGGAGAAGGAGCGTTACACACATGCAAGATAATTGAGATTGGTAAAACAGAGTGCACAGCTGAGATTTTGAGCACAATGCTGCAGACTAAACGACTATATGATCTCACTATATCTATCTGTCCTACCAAGAAGCAAAGCCGAATAGAATGGTTCCTAGAGAAGGCAGTAGAGATAGGCGTCAGTAGAATTATACTTACTCAAACACAGCGTACAGAAAAGTCACGCCTCAAAGAAGTTAGATTACATAAGATTGTTCTAGCGGCAATGAAGCAATCCAAAAATCTGTATCTTCCACAGGTCATCACAAATCAAAACTGGAATGATCTAATTCAATGTAATGACTACGGAGATAAATACATTGCACATTGCGAAGATCCAAAGACTCATCTTGCTAAGATCTGTGGTCCAGCGCAAGATTGTATAGTGGCGATTGGCCCAGAAGGTGACTTTACTACTCAAGAAATCAAGTTAGCTCTTGAATTAGGCTGGAAAGAAATCAACTTGGGTAGCTCGAGATTGCGTACCGAGACTGCAGGGGTAGTGGTGGCAAGTGTGTTGGCGCAAATAAATATGTAGAGTTGCTTTTGGCTTCAAGAAGTCGAGAATAAATAAAATTTAGCTTTCCTCATTAAAAATCATTTTATTTATCAGTTATACCAAGTAATATTTGTCCAAGTAGCGCAGGTTGACAGCTATGCAAAGTTTGTATTTAAATCGTGAGTTTCCTACTATGCATTAGTTGAATCTCATACGCACATAAACGTATTATTTCTGGCTTCCATTCTCGCTTAAATCACGTACATTCGCCAATTATTGAAAATTATATCTAATCGCTTAGCTATACTAATAACGTTAGGTATAGGTTAGAAAGTAGGCTACACCGAAATAGCCGTATTTAATAGACTAGTAACGATTACTGTTGAAATAGGAGTATTTCTACTCATTAGTTTCAATATGTATCGGCATTATACCAGAATAATTAGTGCAATTTTGCAGCAGAATTGGTATAATAGACAATAAATTATATGGGCGTTCTTAGTATTGTTTTACAGCTGATTTTAAGCTTATCTATATTAGTTGTGCTACATGAGTGTGGACATTTTTTTCCAGCAAAATGGTTTAAGACGAGAGTAGAGAAATTCTATTTATTCTTTAATCCTTATTTCTCACTGTTCAAAATACAGAAGGGTGAGACCGAGTACGGTATTGGATGGGTTCCATTTGGCGGATATGTCAAGATCTCAGGTATGATCGATGAGAGTATGGATACTGAGCAAATGGCGGGAGAACCACAACCATGGGAGTTTAGATCTAAGCCAGCGTGGCAGAGACTAATCATTATGGTCGGTGGAGTATTGGTCAATTTTGTATTGGGTTTTCTCATATTCGCGGGTATGTTATGGCATTGGGGGGAGTCATATATACCATCGATCAATGTAACAGATGGTATATTTATTACCGATTCATTGGGTTACGAGATAGGATTGCAGAATGGAGATAAGATTATTCAAGTAGGAGATGTACCTTTTGAGAAATTTAATCCTGGTGCGTTCAATATGGGGATCATTATCAATGATGCTAGGTCATATGTGGTAGAGCGTAATGGTGAGCAAGTAATACTGCCGATAGGGGAGCAATACACTAAAATTCTCACTAAGAAATATAAGAAAAAGACCTTGTTTACAGCAAGATTTCCGCAAAAGGTATATCAAGTTAATGATGATAGTCCTGCCTTTACAGCCGGATTGCAAGTTGACGATGCAGTTGTACAAGTGAATAGTATTGCTACACCTTCTTTTAAAGAGTTTGCGACAGAAATTAAAAAGTATAAAAGTGAAACAGTATCGATTCTAGTAAAGAGAGATGATCAATTAGTAACTATGAATATCACACCTGATGCCGAGGGTATTATAGGTATGCAGAGTGCTCCAATGGCAGATTTCTATGATATTACTAATGTTAAGTATGGCTTCTTAGAGTCATTTCCTGCAGGAGTAAATAAAGGTGTTGGATTTCTAAAGGATCAGCTAAAAGCATTTGGTCAGATTGCTGACGATAGGATAGACGCTACAGATTCTTTAGGATCAATCGTGTCTATAGCACGTATGTTTGATAGTGGTTGGGATTGGCATCGATTTTGGCAGATCACAGCCATGCTGTCTATTTTACTAGGATTCTTTAATATACTACCTATACCAGCATTAGATGGTGGATATGTAATGTTTTTACTTTATGAGATTATCTCTGGTCGCAAGCCTTCAGATAAGTTTATGGAGTATGCTACCTTGTTTGGATTTATATTGATGATCTGTCTGATGATATTTGCATTAGGTTTGGATGTAACTAATATATTTAATGGAAATTAATGTGAAAAATTATTTTTTATTTTATGAAATGGAAGAGAAATTTTTCATTGATCTAGGCGAACTCAAACGCAAATACTATAGTAAAAGTAGAGAGTTACATCCTGATTTTTATACGCAAGATGCAGAAGCAAAGCAAGAGGAAATATTAGCGTTAGCTGCTTTTAATAATGATGCTTATGAAACACTGAGGCACGATAATGAAAGAATGGAGTATATCCTCAAACAGCATGATGCCATTGGTGAAGAAGGAAAGAATAAGTTAGATCAGATGTTCCTCATGGAGATGATGGATATCAATGAAGCACTGATGGAATTACAAATGGACTTTGATCAGTCCGCTTTTAAAAAAGTGATATCTGAGATAAAGGCGATAGAATCAGAGTTATACGGCGAGGTAGAAGTAGCTATGAGAGGGTACGATCAAGATAAAGGCGTAGGGAGATTGGAAATCATAGCAAAGTATTATTTAAAGAAGAAATACTTGTTGCGCATCAAAGATAATTTGGATAAATTTGTTGATGTTTAGGAGAAGCGTAGATTATGATAATTCACTTCAAATGCCAATGTGGTGGAATTGGTAGACACGACGGACTCAAAATCCGTTGCTAGCAATAGTGTGAGGGTTCGAGTCCCTCCATTGGTACAAAAAAGGCCGCAAATCCGTATATAATTAGGTTTGCGGCTTTTTAAATTATTATGATTCCAGCATAGTGTGATTAAATGGTTGGACACCCTAGAATTATTAAGATTAAAGAACCGTTACATCTATATGAACATAAAGACAAGTATATCAATCTTCGTTATAGCGATCAGTTCAATCTTCTTATCATTTTCACCTCCCAGCTACAAGATAGCGTTGCTCAAGTACAATGGAGGTGGTGACTGGTATGCCAATCCTACAGCACTTACCAATCTAGCGTCATTTTGTAATCAACTTATGATCACTAGTATAGATCCTGATTATGCTACAGTGGACGTGGGGAGTATTGAAGTATTCAATTTTCCATTTCTACATATGACAGGCCACGGTAATGTAGTCTTCTCTGATAGTGAAGCAGAAAATCTAAGGACATATCTCATATCTGGAGGCTTTCTTCATATAGATGATAACTATGGTATGGATCCATATGTGAGACCAGCAATGAAGAAGGTGTTTCCTGAGTTGGAGTTTGTAGAATTACCATTTAATCATCAGGTCTATCACCAAGTATATGATTTTCCTTCTGGATTGCCTAAGATCCATAAACATGACGACAAACCTGCTCAAGGTCTAGGTCTTATTTATAAAGGTAGAGTAGTTTGCTTTTATAGCTATGAGAGTGATCTAGGTGATGGCTGGGAAGATCAGTCAGTTCATAAAGATCCTCAGTCTATTAGACTCAAAGCATTACAAATGGGTGCAAATATCCTGAAGTACGCGTTTGAGAGTTAGGAGTTTCCTTTAATATTTCAGCCTACCAATTTCTTTGTTACGTCACATAGGGTATATGGATTTTGTGTTGATTAGGCTTCCTTCCGTCCTGCGGTTAACTTCCTAAGCAGGCTAGGCCAAAACCTTTTCATATACAATCCTAAAGACTCTATACCTCCAGCGATAGCAATTTCAGCTTTACCCTTGGCGATTTGTTTGACAGCTTTCTTAGCGAATACTTCTACGGGTATTCCTTTAGCAGTATTGCTATCCATTGATTTTTGAGGAGTTCCATCTTTCGTCAATGCATTCATAGAGATATCAGTCTGTACATAGCCTGGAGCTATGAGAGTTATGTCTACACCTGAACCATCTATTTCTGCCCTCAGGCTATCAAAGAATCCATGTAGCGCATGCTTGCTGCCTGCATAACCAGACTTCATATATGACCCTAGCTTTCCATTGACACTTGTTATGGTGATGATATGTCCACTTTTCATAGCGACCATAGAGGGCAGTAGTATTTTGCTCATCTGTATCACTCCAAAATAATTGATACTCATTAATTTGCGATACACATCCATGTCAGTCTCCAAGGTTAGAGATCTTTGTGATATACCAGCATTATTGATCAAGATATCTATATGACCATGTTGCTTTAGTATCTTTTTAGTGATGCTATCTATTTGATCCGCAATAGACATATCCAATACTGCGATCTCAGCTTGATCAGGATAGGCCAAGGATGACTTAGTTTGTTGCAACTTATCCATCGATCGAGCAGATAGTATTAGATATGCATCATAATTAGATAATTCTATAGCCAATGCCTTTCCGATTCCAGATGAAGCACCTGTTATCCAAATTTTCTTATCTTGTAGTAGGGTATTTTCACGTCGAACGGTTTTATGTAAAAGTCTTATACGATTTAGATGTAATCAGTATTGCTAGTTATCAATTTTAAAAGTGCTAAAAATATGAAGGTACAATATTCTATTTCACTACTTGTAAGTTTGTTTTTATGTTTTTTGACTGATATTTCGGCTCAAGAAATTTATTTTCCAGAGGTCGGATCAGATGATTGGGAAACTATAGGGCAACAAGAACTGGGCTGGTGTCAAGAGAATGTAGATGAGTTGATATCACTAAACCAGGAAGGTAATAGTAAGGCACTCATCATTCTCAAAGGTGGAAAGATAGCTCTTTAGTGGATAACATCATCTGTATCCAATAAGTGCATAAAGAGGTATCAACTAAATGTTGAATGCAAATGCGGAACCCGCAGTAGCGACATCTTGTTAAAATAATTTTATAGTGCGCACTAAAGGGGGCCATAGTTCTTAATATCACAGAAAGTCAAAACAGACTTTTATTGATTTTTAACTGCTCTATATCTTATTAAATTTTAAATTAATTTTATTAATATTAGTTCTCATTTAAATTGGTACCATGTTCTTCCAATTTAAACTCTTGTGACTTATCTTTTTTATCTTGATCATCATTATTG
>UPTG01002317.1_pt1 | contig 13197 bp, 15 predicted proteins | sample 2160121 | NCBI WGS metagenome assembly UPTG01 (sample SAMN06266255, study PRJEB28933) | marine metagenome | isolation source: Columbia River Estuary | place: USA:Columbia River Estuary, USA | collected 2014-07-27 | reverse complement strand
TATACAAATATGTGGTTAAAAGAGGACAAAAAGTAAAACGTGGAGATTTGATTGGATTTGTCGGGAGTACTGGAAGATCTCAAGCTCCTCATTTGCACTACGAAATTATAAAAGATGGTAAGCGTGTTAACCCACTAAATTTTTATTACGGAAATTTGTCTCCTGAAGAGTTTGCCGAATTACTAAAAGTTGCTGGTCAAGAAAATCAATCTTTAGATTAATGAGAATAGAGCTACCTGAGAAAAGATATTATGGGATTGGAGAGGTTGCAAAAGCGTTCTCAGTCAATAATTCATTAATTCGCTTCTGGGAAAAAGAGTTTGATATTTTAAAACCAAAAAAAAATAATAAAGGCGATCGCAAGTTTACTCCTGTAGATGTAAAAAACTTAGAATTAATATATCATTTGGTAAAAGAGCGAGGTTTTACTCTTGATGGAGCAAAAAAATATTTAAAAGAAAACAAACACAATAGTATTAGTAATTTCGAAATTATTAGAAAGTTAGAAGGAATAAAAATAGAATTACTAAAATTGAAAGACCACCTTTAATTATTTTTTTCTTAAGTATACCGTAATTGGCACTCCGTGAAAATCAAATTTATCACGCAACTTATTTTCCAAAAATCTCTTATAGGGTTCTTTCACATACTGAGGCAAATTAGCAAAAAAAGCAAAGCTAGGATAGGGTGTTGGTAGTTGCATACAATACTTAATTTTTACATATTTCCCTTTATAGGCTGGTGGGGAATAGGCTTCAATTACAGGAAGCATCACCTCATTTAATTCACTTGTTTTTACACGCTTACTCCTGTTTTTAAATACCTCAACAGCAGTTTCTATAGCTTTAAAAATTCGTTGTTTTGTAAGTACTGAAATAAATATTATTGGAACATCTGTAAATGGTTCGCATTGCGAACGGATTAAGGTTTCATATTCTTTGACGCTTTTATGATCTTTTTCAACTAGGTCCCACTTATTAACTAAAATGATGACTCCTTTGTTATTTTTTTGAGCCAACCAAAAAATATTTTGTACTTGACCATCAAAACCTCTTGTTGCGTCCAACACTAAAATTGCCACATCGCAATGTTCAATAGCTCGAACACTTCGCATTACTGAATAAAACTCTAGGTCTTCCTTTACTTTACTTTTTTTACGGATCCCCGCAGTATCAACTAAATTGAATTCAAACCCAAATCGATTGTAATGTGTATCAATACTGTCACGGGTAGTCCCAGCAATATCAGTAACTATATATCTATCTTCTCCAATTAAAGCATTGATAAATGACGATTTTCCGGCATTAGGTCTTCCAACAACAGCAAAGCGAGGTAATTCATTTACTTCTTCAGAGATTTCCTCTTCGGGAAGAACTTCGACTAAATCATCTAACAAATCACCTGTACCACTACCGTTGATACTAGACATAATGTAATATTTTTCAAAACCTAAAGAATAAAACTCAACAGCATCATTGGTTCGATTAGCACTATCTACTTTATTAACAACCAGGAATACAGGCTTTGCACATTTACGTAGTAGTTTTGTTACTTCTTCATCCATTCCAGTAACTCCAGAAACCACATCCGTCATAAAAATGATAGCATCTGCTTCACCTATGGCTAACTCAACCTGCTTATCGATTTCAGATTCAAATATATCATCACTACCAACTACGTAACCTCCAGTATCTATGAGTGAAAATTCTTTTCCATTCCAATCACTTTTCCCATAATGACGATCTCTAGTGACACCACTTACCGCATCGACGATTGCTTCGCGACGCTGGATTAATCTGTTAAATAAAGTGGATTTTCCAACATTTGGTCTTCCTACTATTGCTACTATACTCATAACCTATAAATTGTTGCAAAGGTACGCTTTAGAAATTGAAGAAAAACAAGAGAATTGCATTAAAATCAATATTATTGGTTGTAACCAAATCGTTTCAATTGTCGATCATTACTTCGCCAATTTTTATTAACTTTAACATAAAGTTCTAGATGAACTTGTTTTCCAAAAAATTTCTCTAAATCTTTACGAGCCTCTACTCCTACTCGCTTTAAAGCAGATCCTTTATGACCAATAATGATTCCTTTTTGAGTATCTCTTTCAACCATTATAATGCTTCGCATTCTTATAATTGTATCTTCCTCAAAAAATTCTTCGGTATCAATTTCAACTGAATAAGGTATCTCTTTTTTGTAATGCAATAATATTTTTTCTCGAATTATTTCATTTACAAAAAAGCGTTCTGGTTTATCTGTTAATTGATCTTTTGGATAAAATGCTGGAGACTCCGGTAATAATGCTATTATTTTTTGAAAAACTTCTTTTACACCAAAGTCTTCAAGTGCAGAAATAGCAAATATGTTAGCGTTTGGAACTTTTTCAGTCCAAAAAATCATAGCCTCTTTTAAAAGTTCTTCGTTTCCTTTATCAATTTTATTAATTAATAGTAAAACAGGAATATTTGCATTGGTAATTTTATTAAAAAACGCTTCGTCTTTTAATTCTTTCTCACCTAGTTCAACAATATAAATTAATACATCAGCATCTTCGAAAGCAGATTTTACGAAATCCATCATGCTTTCCTGAAGTTGATAGGCTGGCTTAATGATCCCAGGAGTATCACTTAAAATCATTTGAAAATCCTCTCCATTTACAATACCTAGAATACGATGACGAGTAGTTTGAGCTTTAGAAGTAATAATAGACAATCGTTCTCCAACAAATGAATTCATCAACGTGCTCTTACCCACATTAGGGTTTCCAATTATATTAACAAAACCTGCTTTATGATTCATTATTTAATTTTTGCCAAAGATACGCTAAACTCTTGGTTTAGTTCTCGATCGGTCGTATAATACAATACTTCCTGCTACTGCAACATTTAGACTTTCTATAGAAGAAAACTTGACCAAAAAATGAGATTTTTCAATAGCTATTTTTGATAAACCATGGTCTTCGGCTCCTAATAAATAAACACATCTTCTTGGATGGTAAAAGTCTTCTAATGCTGAAGATTCGTCTGTTATTTCAACACCTACTATTCGCGCTCCTTTTGGCAGGTGTTTGTAAAAGTCATCAAAATTATCGTAATGAAAATAAGGAATAGATTTTACTGAATTTTTAGTATCACAAGCTTGACTGGCATATCGATTTCCAATAGTGAATATAAAACTAGCTCCCAAATTTTGAGCAGTTCTCCACAAGACTCCTAGGTTTTCTGGTGTTTTTCCATTTTGGATTCCTATTCCAAAAAATTCTGGTTTTAAATTATCTGGTTGCATGGCACAAAATTATAAAAGATTAATTCTATTTCAATCAAAAATATTACAGATTATTTTTATAATTTGGCACCTTAATTATCTCTAAATTAGAAACAAAAAGATAAAATTCTATTTATGTCATCTAGATTAATTCCACTCTTTTTTTTATTAATAAGCTCTGTCTCAAACTGTCAAATAGAAGACTTATCCTTTGGAACCCCTGAAACTTTTGATATTATGACCTGGAACATTGAACAATTTCCAAAAAATGGTCAAACAACAGTAAATTATGTATCCGATATTATTCAAAATTTAGAAATGGATATTATTGCAATTCAAGAAGTTGATAATATCAACTATTTCGATCAAATGGTAGCCGGACTAAGTTTGTATGAAGGTTATCTAGAATCTAGTATCTTCCCAAACTACTATGAATTAGGATTAAAGATATATCGATGGTTTTCGCTAGGTTTATTTCTTTTTGAAATCTTCCTCATATTAAAAAGAACGACATCGAGAAAATTTGCTCCAAAAATAGTATTTGATGACAAACAATAATTTTATTGAACAATTACCCAAAAAAAAGTGCAGGCAAAGGTGTATAGGAAAAGTTCAGCTTTTTTACAAAGAAGTGTCTATAATTGCATCTATTAACTCTTTTTCATCACCCATTAAATCGTGCATTTTATTTACCACCTCTTGATAGCTTTTTTCACACACTAATAAGGTATAAAACTTTTTTGCAAGTTCTGGTGCTAATACTTCATCTTTTGTTGATTGAATAATGGCGATTTTGCTTTTTAGTTTTTCTGCAAATCCTAAAGGATTAAGTTTACCAATAACCATACTTATTTCTTCTTTATAATCTTCAGTTGGTTTTAGGGATAAAATATTTTTTGCATGCTCCCATAATTGATCCATTAATTGTTTATTAGAGAATAAAGATATGGTATCTACCACTGGATTTAAAAGAATTATTTGATCGAAAACACAGGGTTCTTTATTTATGAGATTGGTTACATAGAATCCGCCCATTGAATATCCCAAAGCATGAAGTGGTACTTTATATTTTTCTTTTAGATAACTAGCAACAGTTCTTATATCTTTTATAGAACCTAAAAAACTAAATTTCCCTTCACTTTTTTTATCACCCCGGTAATTGATTTCTACAAGCGAAATAGCACTATTTTTTAAATTATTACCCAACAAAATAAGCCTACTTGATCCAGGAAAACCATGACAGAAAAGCACTATTTTTTTAGCATTATTTATATCGCCATAGTATTCAAATATAATTTTACTTCCGTCGATGTATAGTGAAAGTTCTGTTTTTTTAATAGTTTCCATCATACAAAATTTTGGTTGGTTCTTATATTTAGAATAGTTTATATTTTAAAAGGTTAATGAGCAACTTACTCTTTACAATTATCGGACTTTAAAATACAATGACATTGATTTATAATTTTATTGAATAATCATCCTAAAAAAAATATAGGCATTTAATAGCATAAAAAAAAGGGCAGGAAAGGAAGCCCAAAGAGAATCTTTAAGTCGTATTCTAACTAGTAAGCCTGCCATCATAAGCAACGAAAGACCCAGCGAAGAAAATAACAAAATAGGCGGATATTTAAAACCTATAATTAATCCAAGAGCACCAATAAATTGAAGAATGATAACGAAAAGGCCAAGTTTTTGTAAGCCATAACGTATAAATTCTTTTTTCATATTTGGAGATACAAAATAAGAAATTACATAACAGATAAAAGATAAGCTAGAAACAACCGCACAAATTTTAACTAGTTCCATTTAACTTGGACAGTTAAAATAGGCCAATGCTAGACAAAAAATTAAAAGTACTAAAGACGGAAGTTTTTGGATAAAGGGATTCTTCATTTTAAAATGAAAATATTGAGCGCTAACCATAAATAAGCCCATCAGAATAGCGGGGATAAATATTAATGATTCATACCAAATTCCAACTACTAAAAGTGTAGCCAGCGATATTTTTGTGGCTCCCACCAAATTTCGAGTGGTATCACCTAGCCCAAACTGTTCAAACTCTTTCAAGACATTGTGATATCTAAAAACCCAAACATAGACTACCGATATGGCTACTGCGGATTGTAATACTAATTGTAATGTTTCCATTTGATTTTTTTAATGATGATATCTCAAAAATACAAAATGTTTAATAAAGAAAAGAATAAGCCGGAGAGTTCTGTAATTCATGAAATAAATTTAACTCTTATTTGCTATCTTTGAGATATAATAATAAAATCCTAGTATGACAGAATTTTTGCTTTATTTAAAATTGGGCTTGACGCACGTACTTGATTGGCAAGCTTACGACCATGTACTTTTTTTGATTGTATTGGTCGCAGCTTATAATTTTAGTAATTGGAAACGAATCATTATTTTGGTTTCCTTGTTTACGCTAGGACATACAGTTTCTTTATTACTAGCAAATTTTAACATGGTTTCCGTTTCCAGTAAATGGATCGAGTTTCTTATACCGGTAACTATTTTAATTACGGCAATCTATAATTTAGGTACTTCTGGCAAAAATAACCGTAGTGAAAAAGTAGGTTTATTTTATTTCATTACCCTATTTTTTGGACTCATACATGGCTTTGGCTTCGCAACTTATTTTAAAATGATATCGGGAGGTAATGAAATTTTACCTCTTTTAGAATTTGCGCTAGGAGTAGAAATTGCTCAAATTATTGTAGTCGCTGCAGTATTGATATTGAATTTTCTTTTTCAATTCATATTTCGTTTTAGTAAACGTGATTGGGTACTAGTGATTTCCTCCATTGTTATAGGAGTCATTATACCGATGCTCCAAAATACTTGGCCACTCTAATTTATACAATATTTAACGCTCTTAAATTTTAATTATGTATGAAACCTTTTAAATTCGTTCCTAATCTAGTGCAATCTCACTTGTTCATAAAATGAAACCCGAAAAACAATTAAAATACGACAAAGCTTATCTAAAAATGGCCCAAGAATGGAGCCAACTATCCTATTGTGATCGTAGAAAAGTAGGAGCATTAATTGTGAAAGATAAAATGATTATCAGTGACGGCTATAATGGGACTCCTTCTGGATTCGAAAATATTTGTGAGGATGATGAAGGATATACAAAATGGTACGTTTTACATGCAGAGGCTAATGCTATTTTAAAGGTAGCATCCTCAAACCAGACATGCCAGGGCGCAACGCTATACATCACGATGTCTCCTTGTCAAGGTTGTAGTAAGTTAATTCACCAGGCAGGAATTACACGATTGGTTTATATAGACGAATATAAAGATACTTCTGGAGTCGAATTTCTAAAAAAAGCAGGCGTTCGTGTTACCCATATAACGACGCTATAATAACCAATGAATTTGTCCAATAAATATGTACCTCTTCTCTTTGGATTTGCTATGGTTGTTGGTATTTTTTTTGGGGCTCTTTTAAATTTTGATACTTCGGAAAAAATATTTGCTTCTAATTCAAAAAAAGACAAACTCAATCGCTTAATTGATTACATAGATTACGAGTATGTTGATAAAGTGAATACGGACAGTATTGTGGATGTTACTGTTAATGGAATTCTTGAAAACTTAGATCCTCATTCCGTTTATATTCCTGCAAACCTGTATCAAGAAAGTGTAGATGATATGCGTGGTAATTTTGTGGGTATAGGAATTCGATTCTATGTATATAAAGACACCATAGCTGTAATTAAAACAATACCTGGTGGTCCAGCAGAGCAAGCAGGGATCTTAGCTGGAGATCGATTGTTATATGCTGACGATCAACAACTTTTTGGCAGCTCTATTGATAAAGATAGTATAACCAGTCGTTTAAAGGGAGAAAGAAATACAAAGGTTTCGTTAACCATTTACAGAAAAGGATTAAAAGAGTTACTAGATTTTGATATTTTAAGAAAAGAAGTTCCTCTAACTAGTATTGATGCATCTTATAAACTTAAGGATGAATTAGGATACATCAAGGTAAATCGATTTTCCGAAACAACCTACGATGAATTTAAAGTTTCTTTGGATCATTTAATCAAAGAAGGAATTACAGGCTTGGTTTTAGATTTAAGAGATAACCCTGGAGGTTACGTTTTTACTGCAAAAAAAATGATTGATGAATTTTTGAAAGAAGATCAGTTAATTTTAATAACAAAAAATAAAAGTGGAAAGGAAGAAAAAACATATTCGACCGGAAAAGGGGATTTCGAGGATGGAAAAATATATATTCTTATTAACCAAAATACAGCATCTGCCAGCGAAATTATTGCTGGAGCCTTACAAGATAATGATCGGGGAACTATTGTTGGAAGAAGATCTTTTGGGAAAGGACTCGTGCAAAGAGAAATGGCTCTTGGAGATGGCAGTGCCGTTCGATTAACCATTGCTAAATACTACACCCCAACGGGTAGGTCCATACAAAGACCTTACGGAGAGGGCAACGATATTTATTATCAAGATTATGAAAATAGATACTATAGCGGAGAAATGGTGACCATAGATAGTATAAAAGTAACAGATTCTTTAAAATTTGTGACTCCAAAAGGAAAGATTGTTTACGGAGGGGGAGGTATTATTCCTGACATTTTTGTGCCAAAAGATACTAGTATCGAAAAAGAAACTTTAGAATATATTTCCAGAAGTGGCTTTGCGAGTTATTTTGTTTTTGAGTATTTAGAACAGAATAGAGTTGGTTTTAATGAGGTAACAGCCGAAGATTTTATTGCTGATTTTCAAATTAACGATTCGCTTTTCAACGAGTTTTTAAGTTTTTCGGGAATTATAAATGAGCCAGTAGAATTTAAACAATATCAAGACCATATAAAGATAATTCTTAAGGCGAGTATTGCTCAACAATTATATGGAACCAATACCTTTGAACTAATTTTAAATAATGATGATCAAATGATTCAAAAAGTTTTAAAGTTAGAAGCGAAAAATTAATAGTTCTTCTTTTTTTCTATAGTTTTTGAAATTCTTAAAATTAAAACCAACAAGATGGCGCATATAGCTGTAATAATCCCAATTAGGGCAACACCACTATCGTCATTAAATAAGTTTTTAAAATCTAAAAATGTACTGTTATAACCAATCAATAGGATTGCGATTCCAATTAGTGTGAACGAGAAGTATTTCATGGGCTAATTAATTAAATAACAATTGAATATTTGTTGTGAATAATTTTACGGCAATAGCCAGTAAAACAACTCCAAAAACTTTCCGGATAATAATAATACCGTTTTTACCAATAGCGTGTTGTATTTTTCCAGAAGTTTTTAGAACAATATAAATGAAAATAATATTGATAACGATGGCAATAATAATGTTGGAGGTATTAAATTCTGCTCTCAAAGAAAGAAGGGTTGTTAAGCTTCCTGGTCCCGCTAATAAAGGGAAAGCTAATGGGAATACCGAAGCTAATTTTGGATTACTTTCTTCATCATCTTTAAATAAAGTAATTCCTAAAATCATTTCTAAAGCTAGAAAAAATAAAATCAGCGAACCAGCCACTGCAAATTCATTCACATTAATACCGATTAAGCTTAATATTTGTTCTCCAACAAAAAGAAATGCGATCATCAAAACAGCAGCAATAACTGAAGCCATCTCAGATTGTATATGCCCTGCCTTTTCTCGCAAAGAAATAATAATAGGTAAGCTCCCTACAATATCTATAACGGCAAACAAAATCATTGTGGCAGTTAAAATTTCTTTAAAATTAAAATTCATGATATCGGTTTTTTAATGATACAAAATTAATTATAAAACGATAATAATTGTATTATTTTTGCTAAATGTTTCAATTAGGAAAAACAATCGTATCGGAAGATATTATCGAAAAAGAGTTTGTTTGCAATTTAGCATCGTGTAAGGGGGCTTGTTGTATTGAAGGTGAAGCGGGCGCTCCACTAACAGAAGAAGAAGTATTAATTCTTAAAAATATTTATCCAAAAGTGGAGCCTTATTTGCGTCCAGAAGGTATAAAAGCTATTGAAAATCAAGGAACTCATATAAAGACCGACCTTTCGGAATTAGAAACGCCATTAGTGGATGGAAAAGAATGCGCTTACGTTACCTTTTTAGGGAATGGGACTGCTTCTTGTGGTATTGAAGACGCCTTTAACAATGGTCAAATTGACTTTAAAAAACCAATTTCTTGCCACTTATATCCAATTAGAGTTCAAGAGTACAGTGAGTTCTCTGCTGTTAATTATCATAAATGGCCTATTTGTGATGCTGCTTGCTCTTTAGGGAATGAGTTAAAGGTTCCGGTTTATAAATTTACTAAAGAAGCTTTAATTCGAAAGTTTGGTTTAAATTGGTTTTTACAATTGGAAAAATTAGTTTCAGAATTATAATTTTTTTCTTTTTAAATTTTAAAATCTGCTTTTTTTTTTAAAATTAATAACTTTTTTTTTAATTATTTATTTAAAAATTGAACGCTAATTTTTTCCGTTATTTTATCTCTAATCTATTGTAAAAAAAGAGTTCCTTAGGGTTATCAACCGTAAAATTTCAGTTTGTTTATAAAAACATTTGGTAATTACAAACACCTGAAAATCAGCAAACTAATAAATATTTTTAACAAATAATTAATAATATTAAAAAATAGTTATGTTGAAAACTTTGTTGAAAACCTAAAAAAAATATTTCTAAAATAACTGATAAAAATTTCCATATTTGTTAGAACGCAACCGCAAGTAAATTTTATAATTTTTTAAGCAAGCCGAATATGAGTGTAGTAGAACCAATTTTAGAAGAAAATAAAGATAGATTCGTGATTTTTCCGATCCAACATCATGATCTATGGGATTGGTATAAAAAACAAGAAGCGAGTATTTGGACTGCAGAGGAAATTGATTTACATCAAGATATCATCGATTGGAAAGAAAAACTGAATGATGATGAACGTTATTTTATTAAGCATATTCTTGCCTTTTTTGCAGCTTCCGATGGTATTGTAAATGAAAATTTAGCAGAAAATTTTGTTTCAGAAGTACAATATACTGAAGCTAAGTTTTTCTACGGGTTTCAAATTATGATGGAAAATATTCACTCTGAAGTATATTCATTATTAATAGACACCTACGTTAGTGACGATAAAGAAAAAGACGCGCTTTTTAGAGCGATTGAAGTTTTTCCTGCGATCAAAGACAAAGCAGAATGGGCTTTACGATGGATTGATAGTCCAAGTTTCGCTGAAAGATTAATCGCATTTGCAGCTGTTGAAGGAATTTTCTTTTCGGGTAGTTTTTGTTCTATCTTTTGGTTAAAGAAAAGAGGCCTGTTGCCAGGATTAACTTTTTCTAACGAGTTGATTTCTCGTGACGAAGGACTGCATTGCGATTTTGCAGTACATCTTCATAATAACCATATCATCAATAAAGTTCCAAAAGAACGAATCAGAGGAATTTTAATTGATGCTTTAGATATTGAGCGTAAATTTATAACTGAATCATTACCAGTAAGTTTAATTGGAATGAATGCAAAATTAATGACACAATACCTTGAGTTTGTTACCGATAGGTTGTTGGTTGAATTTGGTTGTGAAAAAGAATACAATACAAAAAATCCATTTGATTTTATGGATATGATATCCCTTCAAGGAAAAACTAACTTCTTTGAAAAACGTGTTTCAGAATATCAAAAAGCCGGTGTTGCAAATGCTGGTAAAGATGAAGAATCAGGAAAAATAAGTTTCGACGCAGACTTTTAAAATTTTCGTTTCCCCCCAAAGGACGAATTTTTTAATCTTACTAATACCTACATTTTTACTGTAGATAATGGGTGAAGTATTCTTTACTCAAAAATTAATTTTAAAAAAAGACCAAAATGGATGTAATCAAAAGAGATGGCCGAAAAGAACCAATCATGTTCGATAAAATTACGGCAAGAGTACGTAAGTTGTGCTATGGGTTAAATGAAATTGTAGATCCTGTAAAAGTAGCAATGCGAGTTATTGAAGGGCTTTATGATGGAGTGACCACTAGCGAGTTAGATAATCTAGCAGCCGAAACAGCAGCAACTTTAACGACATCACATCCAGATTATGCCCGTTTGGCAGCAAGAATATCCGTATCAAATCTTCATAAAAATACAAAGAAAACCTTTTCTGAAGTAATGAAAGATTTGTACGTATACGTAAATCCAAGAACAGGAAAAAAAGCCCCTCTTTTAAGTGATGAAGTTTATAAGGTTATCGAAAAGAATTCAGATGAATTAGATTCAACAATCATCTATAATCGAGATTTTGGGTACGATTACTTTGGGTTTAAAACCCTAGAACGATCTTATTTGTTAAAACTAAATGGGAATATTGTGGAACGACCACAACATATGCTAATGAGAGTATCTTTAGGAATTCATTTGAATGATTTACCTGCAGCAATAGAGACCTACGAATTAATGTCCAAACGTTTCTTTACTCACGCAACACCAACTTTATTTAATAGTGGAACTCCAAAACCACAAATGTCATCGTGTTTTTTATTGACCATGAAAGATGATAGTATCGACGGGATTTACGATACTCTTAAACAAACCGCTAAAATTTCTCAATCTGCTGGTGGAATTGGATTGTCTATCCATAACATTAGAGCAACAGGATCTTATATATCAGGTACCAATGGGACTTCAAACGGAATTGTTCCTATGTTGCAAGTATATAACGATACAGCTCGCTATGTAGATCAAGGCGGAGGGAAGAGAAAAGGTTCTTTTGCTATTTATTTAGAGCCTTGGCATGCTGATATTTTTGAATTTTTAGATTTAAAAAAGAATCATGGTAAAGAAGAAATGAGAGCAAGAGATTTATTTTATGCGATGTGGATACCAGATTTATTTATGAAAAGAGTTCAAGAAGATGGCACTTGGACCTTAATGTGTCCCAACGAATGTCCAGATTTGTACAATACTCATGGAGATGAGTTTGATACGCTGTATTTGGATTATGAAGCAAGAGATAAGGGACGAAAGACTATTAAAGCAAGATTGCTTTGGGAGAAAATATTAGAATCTCAAATTGAAACCGGGACCCCTTATATGCTTTATAAAGATGCAGCGAATAGAAAAAGTAATCAAAAAAATCTAGGAACTATTCGTTCATCGAACTTATGTACTGAAATTATGGAATATACTTCTCCAGGAGAAGTGGCTGTTTGTAATTTAGCATCCATAGCACTTCCTATGTTTGTTAAAAACGGGGAGTTTGATCATAAAGAATTATTTAGAGTAACAAAACGAGTTACTAAAAACTTAAATAAAGTAATTGATCGTAATTATTACCCTGTAATTGAAGCGGAATATTCTAACTTTAAGCACCGTCCAATTGGATTAGGTATTCAAGGCTTGGCGGATGCATTTATCATGCTACGTATGCCATTTACCAGTGATGAGGCAAAAAAATTAAATCAAGAAATTTTTGAAACACTTTATTTTGCTGCAGTAACGGCTTCAATGGAAGAGGCAAAAGTAGATGGACCTTACGAAAGTTATAAAGGTTCTCCAATATCGAAAGGTGAATTCCAGCACAATATGTGGAATATAAAAGATGAAGAATTGAGTGGTCGTTGGGATTGGGGTAAATTACGTAAAAGCGTAAAGAAGCACGGTGTTCGTAACTCGTTACTAGTTGCACCTATGCCGACGGCTTCTACCTCACAAATTCTAGGGAATAATGAAGCTTTTGAGCCTTACACGTCTAATATTTATACTCGAAGAGTATTGTCTGGTGAGTTTATTGTGGTAAACAAACATTTATTGGAAGATTTAGTAGAATTAGGACTTTGGAATGAAGGCTTGAAGAACGAAATCATGAGAGCTAATGGTTCTATTCAAGATGTAGAGAATATTCCTCAAGATATTAAAGAGCTATACAAAACAGTTTGGGAGTTGAGTA
>UPTG01002313.1_pt1 | contig 13222 bp, 10 predicted proteins | sample 2160121 | NCBI WGS metagenome assembly UPTG01 (sample SAMN06266255, study PRJEB28933) | marine metagenome | isolation source: Columbia River Estuary | place: USA:Columbia River Estuary, USA | collected 2014-07-27 | reverse complement strand
AAAAAAGTTAAATCATCATTAACTGATACGTAGGCATCGTCACTTTCTTGATGTAAAAGTGAGGTGGCGTTCTTGTTGGATACATCTACCAATATTAAATCTAATTTGTTTTGAGGACGATTTAATAATTGGACACTCAGTAACGAACTGTCTTTTGTCCATTTTATTCTAGGAATATAATAATTATTAAAGCCCGAAAGGTCTACTTGAGAGATTTGATCTCTTTTCAAATCATAAATATGTAGCGATACTTCCGCGTTTTTCTCTCCTGCTTTTGGATACTTAAACACTTGTTGTGTAGGATACAATTCATTTCCCATAATATCCATTAAAAATTCAGGAACCTCGGTTTCATCAAATCTAATAAATGCGATTTTATCACCGCTTATATTCCAATCAAAAGCCCTCACTACAGAAAATTCTTCTTCATATACCCAATCTGCAATACCATTAATAATCCTATTAATTTGTCCGTCAGAAGTGAGTTGTTTGGTTTCTCCGGATATTAAATCTTTAACATATAAATTATTATTAAAACCGTAAGCCAATTTGGAGGAATCGCCATTAAAAGTAGGCTCTTGTATTTGATTATCTGAAACTAAAGTAAGTTTCTTTAATTTTAAATCGTACACATAATAAATTCCTACCGACGAGCGTCTATAGATTTGTTTCAATTTTGTGGCTAATAATAGTTTGGTTTCATCATCACTAAATTGGTACGAAATAATATAATCTATCTCTTCAATATCAGTAGAATTAAGTAAAGTTTTAACTTTTTCTCCAGTTTTATAGTCATAGACATCAATTGTAGAAGTCTTACTTTTTCTATCATAATTATAAATTGAATACTCTTTACCATTATTCATAGATCGCAGCGCACTCAAGTATTCTGGTCTAAAAGTACCTCCATTAATATCATCTAATGAAATTGATTTTTCTTGTGCAGATAAAGTTGATATGGTTATTAATATTGATAACCATATACCTTTAGAAAATAATCTTGTCAATTTTTTATTGTTTTTTGATAGTTCAAGTTTACACAATTTTAACGAATTTATCCTACTTTTTTGAATTAAAAAGGAAGTTTAAGAGGCTAAAAAAAGTAAAAAGACTCTGTTTTAAATACTATATTTGTGAATCATAATTATTTTAAATATGCCACAGCCTGTCTCGGGGTTTTCAAAAAAAACTAAAGAAGAAAAAATTGAATGGTTAGTTTCCAACTACCTTCAAAACGACCCTTTGGTTGATAAAGTTTTAAAACAATATTGGAATGATGATGAAAAACTCCAAAAATTGCATGATGGATTTATAGAAAATGCCATCAGTAATTATTATTTACCTTTTGCGATAGCTCCAAATTTTTTAATTAACAATGAGCTATATTCAATTCCTATGGTTCTTGAGGAAAGCTCCGTAGTTGCTGCATCAAGTAATGCTGCAAAGTTTTGGCTAGACAAAGGGGGGTTTAAAGCCGAAGTGATCTCTACTGTAAAAAATGGCCAAATCCATATTAATTTTTATGGTGCAGAATCTGTCATAAAAAAGTTTTTTTCTGAAAATAAATCGAAACTGATTAATAGTATTTCAGAAATAGAATACAGTATGAAAAAAAGAGGTGGTGGCCTCATAGATATAAAGCTTATTAACTCTACTAAATCCTTAGAGGGCTACTATCAACTACATTGTACTTTTGAAACTCATGATGCAATGGGTGCAAATTTTATAAATACTTGTTTAGAGGAAATAGCAAAGACATTTGAAAATAACTCAAAAAAATATTCGGAATTTTCAAATCTAAACGAGTATCCTGAAGTAGTTATGAGTATTCTTTCCAACTATGTGCCGGAGTGTTTAGTGCGGGCAGAGGTTCAGTGTCCTGTAAACGAAATGTCTACCAATGGGATAGATGGCGCTACCTTTACAACAAAATTTATTAGAGCTGTAGAAATAGCCAAAGCTGAAACTAGAAGAGCAGTAACACATAATAAAGGAATTATGAATGGAATTGATGCAGTAATTTTAGCGACAGGCAACGACTTTAGATCTGTCGAGGCTGGAATCCATGCGTATGCCTCAAAAAATGGAATGTACACGAGCTTAACCGATGCAAAAATAGAAAACAATCTTTTTACTTTTTCAATAGAAATCCCTCTCGCAATTGGTACTGTTGGAGGACTAACTGGATTACATCCATTGGTTAAATTTGGATTGCTTTTATTACAAAACCCTTCAGCAAAAAAATTGATGCAAATTATTGCGGTAGCGGGATTGGCTCAAAATTTCGCAGCCCTGCGATCTTTAGTTACTACAGGTATCCAAAAAGGGCATATGAAAATGCATTTAGCTAATATTCTAAATAAATTAGAGGCCACTTCATTAGAAACAAAGCAGGCATTACAATATTTTGAAAATAAAGCTATTTCGCACAACGCTGTTACTTCGTATTTAAATCAACTTCGAGAAATAAATTGAAACAAGAATTTTACAGTCACGGAAAATTATTACTCACCGCAGAATATTTGGTATTGGATGGAGCAGATGCACTAGCATTTCCTACAAAATTCGGACAATCTTTAGCTGTTGATAGTGGCAAAAAAAATACTATCGAATGGAAAAGTTATGATCACAATGAGAGCCTATGGTTAGATTTCTGTTTTTCAATTGAAGAAATAAAATTATTTAACCGAAAAGTTGAAAATGATCGCGATCGTTTGTTGTCAATTTTAATGAATGCTCATAAAATAAATTCGACATTTTTAGGAAATACCGACGGTTTTAGTATTGTTACCAAATTAGATTTTCCGAATAACTGGGGCTTGGGAACTTCATCCACACTAATTAACAATGTTTCAAAATGGGCAAATTTAGATCCATATAAATTGCTGAATGTTACTTTTGGAGGAAGTGGTTATGATATAGCTGCCGCTAACAACGATCATCCTATTATCTTCACAAAAAAAGAAAATCAGTCGGTCTCAAAAAAACAACTTATCAATTGGAGTTTTAGAGATCAATTATTTTTTGTTCATCTAAATAAAAAACAAAATAGTCGAGACAGTATCACTAGTTACCGAAAAGTCCTCAAGCCTAAAATTATTGAAATTCAAAAAATTAACGAATTAACAATTGACCTATGTAATTGTAATAGCTTAACTGAATTTAAAAATTTGATTAAATGTCACGAAAAAATCGTATCGAACATGATTCAGCAAAAGCCTATTAAAGAGGTCTTATTCAAAAATTATCATGGTGGTATAAAAAGTCTAGGAGCTTGGGGAGGTGATTTCATTTTGGCTACTGGAGATGAAGATGATCACCAATATTTCAAAAAGAAAGGCTTTAACACCATTATTCCATTTGGAAAAATGATTCTATAAAAAAACCATTTTATTAATAAAATGGTTTTTTTATTTAAAGCCTAATATACCTCTAGAAAAAGGTAGCTCTGTTGTCTTCGATATCTGCTTCGTTTTTTAAAGCATTGTAAACATTTGTATTGAGAGAGGATAGAGTACTGGTGTTTAGCGTGTTTGCAAAACCAGAATAGTCCTGTAATTCTGGTGCATTATTGACAGCTGTCACTTTTACCATATAAACTCCTTTATCACCATCAATAAGGCCCGATGTTTCACCAGCTTTGAGGCCAAATGCTACCCCCACAACTTTAGGTTCAGTCCCAGCACCAGCAATAGTAGGATTTGCCATTGTAACAGCACTAGCTGCTTTTACAGAAACATTTTGATTATTTGCAACAGTATTTATTTCTGTGTTGGAGATAGATTGTCTTATTAATAATGCTTTTTTCTGATTTCTTAAAATCGGTGTGACCGTTGCGGATGCCTCAGCCAAACTTTTCAACCCTTTTGGATTTCTTCTAGTTAATTGAGCAATAATATAACCATTGTTAGTATTTATCCTTTTTACGTCTCCGATAGTCGTTTCTTCGTTAAATGCCCACGAAACTATCGTCCTGCTATTCTCGTTTATTCCAGGTAAATTTGAGTCCAATTCTCCTATTTTATTAATAGGATTTGATTTTAAATCGGAAGCTTCTGCCAATTCATTAAAATCTGTTTCACTGGCAGCAATTTCAAATTTTGTTGCTTTAGAAAACACTTCGTTAATTGTTTTCTCTGAGGCCTCTACCTTTTTAACAATCACAGCTAATTTTATTGCTTTCTGAATATTTTTTTGATCAGATATTTGGATAACATGGAAACCAAAACTGGTTTCGGCAATTCCAATATCTCCAGTTTTATTATCGAAGACAAAATCATTGAAAGGTTTTACAATTCTTCCCGGTGAAAAATATCCTAGATCACCTCCCTTGTCTTTGTTTGATAAATCTTCTGAATATTTTGAGGCTAAATTATCAAATTTTCGTCGATTTCTTTTTACGACTCTTAAGATACTGTCTGCAAGTTTCTCAGCTTCTACCTTAGTTCTTACCACATCCTGAGGAGCTGAAGATAAACCAGCAAATCTTATTAGAATATGCTTAGCCTTTGCCGAATCTGCCATCTTTTTTGTTGCATATACTCTAGCTAAGCTATAAGAATTTCCTTCTTTATAGGGGCCATAAATTTTATTTAGCTCTTGCGACATTAAATCAGAAGCAATGGCTTCAGGAAGTTGATTTTTTAAAAACCACCTATCCGTGTAAGTTACATCTGAGTTTAAATTTACATATTCAGCTATATCAGTTGTGATTTCAAAATCATTGGTTAGCTCAGAAATATCAGCTTTTGCGTTTTCATTATCATCTGTTGAAGGGTCTTCATTAAAGGTAACATATTGAATATCCACTTGAGGGTCTACTTCGTAATCTTTAGAGTTAGACTTTACATAAGTCTCTATATCAGCATCTGTAATGACAACATCTGCATCTGCTATATTTGTGTATGGAATTTGCATAAACTGCAGGTCCATATTGTCATTTTGATAATGATACTCTTGTTCCCCTTCAACTAAAGTAGTAATCAAACCTCCTTTTATCATATTGAAATAAGTACTTTCTAGTACAGAGCTTTCTGTATCTGACTCAAAATCTAACCAAGCATTATAAGATTGTGGATTTCCATTATCAGCAGCATTTTTAACATTAGCGAGGTATTCTTGTAACTTTAATTCGTTAAATAACCCAAATTCGTCTTGAAAAGTTGGATTGTTTGCTAGTGAAATCCTCAACGAATTATTAATTTGTTCTTTTTCAGCTGTTAATCCTAAAGACTCGTATTGCTCAGAAAAAATTACACGTCTTAATTCTCTATCCCAAACAATGTTCATTGCTTGATTTGTTTGTGAATTTGGTCCTAAATTACGTTGAATTGTTTCAACTTTTTTCATGAATTGTTCACGAGAAAGATCGACTCCATTAATTGTAGCTACCGTACTTTCTCCTTTTGGTGTTGAATTACCATTACCAATAACACCACTCAATACAAAAGAAAATAATGCAAGCGCTATAATAATTATTAAAAATATTCCGTGTTTTCTTATGTCGTTTAAAATTGCCATTTTTAATTATATTTTGCCTTTTCTTTAAGTATTGTAAATAGAAAAGGATTAATTTATCATTGTTTATATATTAAATTGTAAACTGAGAGTATTATACAAACACTTTACTTTAGTAATATCAGTGGGCGAAAATACTATTTTCCTACCATTAATAAAAAAGTTAAATTGAAAAAAATTGGGGAAAAAGCAAAAAACTAATCTACAGGGGTCAATTTGACTTCAACTAGTTCAATTTTTGTTTCAGATACTTCCATAATATTAAAGGTATAATTCTCAAAGACAATAATTTCTCCTTGATCTGGAATGTCTTCTTTAAAACTTACAATCATTCCTCCTAAAGTTTCATAATTTTCACTTTCTGGTAACTTCAGCTTGTAAGTTTCATTCAGATAGTCAACTTCTAACCTAGTTGAAAACAAATAATGATTTTTGCCTATTATTTGTTCAGTTAGAATCAGTTGATCATGTTCATCTTCAATTTCTCCAAATAATTCCTCAATGATATCTTCTACAGTAAGTATTCCTGAAGTTCCTCCATATTCATCTATAACCACAGCAATACTTTTGCTTTTTTTTGTTAATATATTTAAAACGTCTTTGATTAACATTGTTTCAGGAACGAATACCACAGGAATCAATATATTCTTTAATGTTTTAGGTTTTTTGAAAAGTTCAAATGAATGGACATAGCCTGATATATCGTCAATGTTTTCATTAAAAACTAAAATTTTAGAAAGACCTGTTTTTGTAAAAAGTTCACTTAATTCTGTTGGCGAAGTATCTATGGGAACCGCAACAACTTCTGTTCTTGGTATTAGAACCTCTCTAGACTTTACATCAGAAAAATCTAAGGCATTCTGAAAAATCTGAATTTCACTATCAACCTCGTCTTCTGTTTTTACAGTTTCCATTTGCTCTGAAATGTAATTCCCTAATTCAATTTTACTAAAATTTAATTGAACATGATCTCCTTCTGTTTTAAAAAATAACTTTAGTAGTTGATCTGAAATCCAAATAACAAATTCTGAAACAATTGAAAATAACACATAAAAAATATAACCTGGTAATGCAAAAAATTTAACCAAACTATTCGCATAAATTTGAAAAAATACTTTAGGTAAAAATTCTGCTGTTATTAGTATGATTATGGCAGAAACAAGAGTTTGTATTAATAATGCCAAAAATCCGTTAAAAGCTAAGATTTGAAATGTATTGATATAATTCATCAATAAATCTCCCATAAAAAATCCATAAATAACAAGAGCAATATTATTTCCAATAAGCATCGTTGCTATGAATTTTGAGGGTCTTTTGGTGATTTTTTGTAAAATCAATGAAATAAACCCTTTTTGTTTTTTTTCTATTGCTAGGTGAACTTTATTTGAAGAAACATAAGCAATTTCCATCCCCGAAAAAAAGGCAGATAAAATCAACATACATATAATTACTAAAACACTATATTCCATAAAAATAAAAAATCTTTCTTAACAAAAATAACACAATAGAGTGGTATTTCTATTTCTTGTTGTTTTCTATTTTTTTTCTAAAATTTCTTTTGAAGAAAAACATGAAAACAGCAATAATGGTAAAAAACATAAATAAAAAAGCTCTGTTTTTATTGGTATCCCAAGACGAAACTGAAACGTATACAGATAAGGCTGCCATCACAAGGTATAAGTATTCAAATAATATATATAATTTATTTACCATTTAATTTTTGTTTTTATCTACCAATTGTATTCCTTGATTATTTCTAGATAAAAAAGTAGTGAACTCTTGATTTGAATCAAATTGAAGACCATCGTTATAAGATCCATCAGCAAAAATGATTTGATAGGGCTGATTGGTAAAAATCCATTCGTTAGCTTGATCCCAATATAGCTGATTAGCTTTAACAATTGTACTATCTGATGTAGTGATTTTTACATTCCCAATTAAATCCACGATTCCTGTATTTTTAAACTGCACTGCATAATCTGACGATACTGTACTTTTATTTTCTTTATCCCAAAAATATAAGGTTATTCCCTCTGGAAATTCTTGATAAGGAAATTCAAAATTTGAATAATCTTTTAATAAAGGGGCTAATAAATTAACTGTTACTTTTCCTGAATCCGTATACTTTAAATTAATTGTCTTTCCAACGGCAACAGGTTCTTCGTCTTTAATATTCATTTTTTGTATGTTATTGTAATTTCCTTCACATGAAAAAAGCGTAATGACTGCTGTTAGCATCGTTACGCTTTTAAACATATGTTTGAATCTAATCATATTTAATTACCTCTTATAAACTAGGTACTTTTACACTACCGCCAATCCAGCAATTAAAACTGATTGTTTTGCCTGCCATATCATCTGAAAAAATATCACTTTTACTTGGGGCTCTTTGTCTGTAACTACTTGCTGCTCTTCTCGCCTCTGACGCAATAGATGCGTCAACCAATCCAGCTTTATCAGCCATATTTGCGGCTAACCAGTTAACCGCTCTTTTTTCAAAAACAGTGGCGCCACAGTCATTTGAGCTTTTTGAATACATTTGTGCTATTCTTAAATAACACCTCCCCTGAGAAGGGTTGTATTTTAATGATTTATTATAATAAGATCTTGCTGATCGATAACTACCTTGCTTTCTTTTCAATTCCGCTATTCTAAAATATATTCTAGCTTTCTTAAAGTTATCTACCTGCATCGATGCAGATTCTTCCAAATACTCAATTGATTTTGAAATGTTCCCTTTATTTCTTTCTAATTGACTGAGATATAATTTAGATTCTGCAGTTGGTTCTAAGTTATCAAGTTGCTCAACTAATTTTAAAAACAAGGGATCTTCGGTACATTCTTTAGCAGAAAGTCTACTTGCTGCTTTTTTCACCCATTTAATATCACTTTTTTTCTCCTCAAAGTCTTTGTTGTAAAGAGGAACTAAATTTTCGCAGTCAGCTAACTTCCCTAATTTTCCCTCCAAGCTACCGGTAACTTTACTGTATGCGTTTAGGTTGGTACCGTAGGATTTTAATCTTTTTGTATCCTTTGTTGAAAGTTTTTCACCTGCATCTTTTTTATTGTACAGTTCTGTTGCCTTAGTAGCTAAATCAATCTTTTCATTCGCAACTTTTAGATAAACAATTTCATACAAATCAAAAATATCTTCGATTGGCTTTTCTCCATTTTCGTACAAACTTACTGCTAAAGAGAAATACGTATACAAACTTTTAGGACTTGTGAATGTTGCAGCATCTTCTTTATAAGCGTTGTCAAAGGCTAAAAATTGTTGCATTTTAGTTCCAACAGCATTATCATATTTTACTTGAGCAATACTCGCAAGTGTTTTCCCCTTTTTTGTTTTAGTTGGAAAATAAGCCATTTTGTCTTCATAACTCTTAATTAAATCTGTTACCTTAGACTTATCACCTTGTTTAACGAAATATGAAAACATTTTAGCTCCATACTGATAAGTAGCTAAACTAAATTTAGGACATTTAGTGATCACATTTTCATAATAAGGTAGTGCTCCTACATAATTTTTTGCCTTAGCAGGTTCCACAAATAATGATAGTGTTTCATAACAATCATTAGGTACTTGTGCAAGCATTTTACTTCCTATACTTACAAATAAAATTGCTGTAAGTAATGTAAATTTCATTTTCATCGTTTCCAAATTTAATTTCATTAATCAATATATCTTTTTTCAAACCACCTATCATTAAGTGACAAACTTATAAAGGTGTTAAAAAAGTTTTCTTTTACTAGGCCTTGAGAGGTAGTTCCTTTAGAACCTAACTCAAACCCTATGTTTATATTAGAGAATAATCTTCCTACAGGAAGTCCTACACCAAAAGATATGCCATACTCATTTATATTCTCTCCTCGTAGATTTATTCCTGTCTCCTCATAACGAACTCCAAGCCTGTAGACTGCTCTATGCCAATAACTTGTGAGCGAATTGTATCTAGGTATAAAAAAACCACCTATTCGGTATTTATTTGAATCCACAAATTCTACCGTACCAAAATTTAGCGTTGGATCATTGTAGTTACTGGTCTTTGTACTGGTGTATTGTCCAGAAATAAACCATTTTTTAGGGCTTCCTAAGCCTGCGCCTATTGTAATTTGCGACGGAAAATTAACCTCAACATCCTCAAGTATTTGTTCCCTATCGTCAACAGGAACGACTGCACCCGTAGCAGAAATTAAAACGCTTGTTATATTTCTAACTCCCTGAACTTTAAATTTGGTAGCAGGCGAATAAGTTGCCGTTGTTGTTAGTTGTAAATCTTCAGAAATTAGTGTTTTGTATTCTGCACCAAAATTAAAATTAAACCCCAGTAAATCAGATTTTATATTTTCTCTTATCCCTAACAAAAGATCGTCTTCAGAAACAATAGTAGTTCTTTCTACATTTCCAAAATTATAATTAGCGTCAATTCCTAAATTAAAATTTGGAGTTACTTGATAAGCCAGTACAAAAAAAACTTTATTCATTCCACCAGTACCTCTATACTGTGTAAAAGAAGAATCTCCATCAGATTCTAATTTATAACCAACCGAGGTGAAGGGAAGGATTCCAAAACTAGCTCCAAACTTACCCATAGGTATTCCCAATGCTAGGTAATCTAGGGTAGTTGCAGAGGCATATTGCGAATCTGTTTCTGTTTGCTGATTGACATACTTATAACTACCACCAGAAGTAAAACTCACTAATTTAAGATTGGCAACAGAGGCTGGATTTTGAATGTTTAAATGAATGCTGTCTGAAAACACATTAATTCCTCCCATGGATCTATTTTCGGCGGTACCTTTAAACTTTATTTCGCCTATTCCAAAAAATGAATAAGGAGATGTAGTTCCATTTTGGGCAGTTGCAACACCAGTAATTATAAGCATTGCTGCAAAAATTATTTGCTTTAACATTGATTCTTATTGTTTTGTACTAAGTAGTTTAAACCTTCTAATAAAAAATTAGAATGCGCAAAGATGTCATTTTTTATACTTTCTACCAAGTATTGAGCACCTCCTCCTGTTAAAATAACTGTTAATTCTTGATATTTTTCTCTGTAGGCATCTATAAAACCATCCATTTCGAATGTAAGCCCCTGAATTACACCTACATGTATTGATGATTCTGTGGAAATCCCTAAATAGTTCAACGTTTTTTGAGGCTTTAATAAAGGAAGTTTGTTTGTGTAATCGTTTAAAGAACGATATCTAAATTCGATTCCTGGAGTAATAGAACCTCCTAAATATTCATTCTTTGAATTTTTAAAATCAAAAGTAATGCAACTTCCTACATCAATTATTAAAACATCTTTGGATGGATATTTAATTGCAGCTGCACTAACAAGAGCAATACGATCGCTTCCTAAAGTCAGAGGAGTTTTGTACTTATTAGTAAATGGAAGATGGGTTTTATGAGATAAAATAATGGTAGGGTATTTTTCTTTTATTATTAAAATTGCTTCTTCTGAAAAAAAACCTACCGAGGAAATAATTACATTTATTAAATTTTTATATTCTATTGAAATACGTTCAAAATCTTCAAAGAATTTTTCTTTTGAAGTATTGATTTTTTTAATCAGCAAGTTGTTTTTAAAAACCGCTAATTTAATAAAGGTGTTTCCAACATCAATAATTAAATTCATTAGAATGCTACTAAGCTGTAAAAATACAATATGAATTTTACTATCTTGTTATCTGAATCTTAAAACCTTAAAAAAATAGGTGTTTTTTTTTGATTTTTATTTTGTTCAAAACAAAATAGAGTTATATTTGCCCTCGCTTAATAGCAGGTACCATAGCTCAGTTGGTAGAGCAACGGACTGAAAATCCGTGTGTCCCTAGTTCGATTCTTGGAGGCACCACAAAAAAATCCCGTAAACAATTATGTTTTTTGGGATTTTTTGTTTTCTACAAAGTTTTATTACTCTATTCTTTTATATAATTTATTAAAGTTTTAAGTAATATTTCTACCTTTTTAATTTTAAATCAATCAATAATTCTATTATTTGAAACATATATTATAGTTTATAATTGAATATTAATCGACTTTTAATGCTTATTAAAAAGACTATAAATATTAACACATGAAAAGCGTATTCCAATCATTAACTTTATTAACACTAATTACCATAACAATTAGTAGCTGTATGGATAATAAATCAAACAACATTGAAAAAAAAGAAGTAATGGAAGTTCAACAACCAAAATATACTTGGGAAAAATATGCCTAGAAATATTAAAGGTTTAATTTTTTTAAATGATTGAGTGGTTATCATTAATTAATAGTATTTTCTTAAATCCATTCCCTCATACAAATAACTAACCTCTTCTTCGTATCCGTTATACATCAGAGTCTCTCGTCTTTTAAATTCACCAATACGTCTTTCAGTATTCTGACTCCATCTAGGATGATCGACAAGATTGTTTACATTAGAATAAAAACCATATTCACTAGGTGCCAGCATAGACCATGTAGCCTCAGGTTGTTTGTCAACAAACCGAATAGAAGAAATTGATTTAATAGACTTAAAACCATATTTCCAAGGCACCACTAATCGAAGTGGCGCACCACTTTGATTAAGTAAATCATGCCCATACATTCCTGTAGATAATATAGTCAAAGGATGCATCGCTTCATCCATCCGTAAGCCTTCTACATAAGGCCAGGGAAGCAAATTTCTTTTTTGACCAGGCATTTCCTCAGGTCTAAATACTGTAACGAATTGAATAAATTTTGCCGATGATAAAGGGTCAGCTATTTTAATTAATTCTGATAAAGGAACAGGCACTGAGAATATTATTAAAAATATTCCTGTAGAAAGGTTGGGAAATCCTAACGACATTTCATCAGGATGCCTTTATTTGTCTAGTGAAGAAGCTAGCTTTGTTACAGGAACCACATTACATATAAATGGTGGTATGGGTATGATTTAGTTTTTTTGTTTATTTAAAGATATTGTATTTGGCTTATTAATATATTTATGTTATTCGAACTCTAATATTTTGACTAATTCAAAAAAAAACTAATTTTGCCCAACAATTCTGGGTCCAATAATCTTATAAGTGAAGTTGTGCAACGATTCGTAGTCTTTAATTCTGACCATATCAGGTAAGTTGTTACAACTGGAACGGTTATTAAAAACACAATTAATAAAGAATCAAATAGCTTTTTTCTTGGAGATTTTGGCACCTTTATGAAAGACGTTAATTGAGTATAAATAAAATAGCCGGCTATTATTAACGAAGTTGGAAGAAACACAATCATTGAAGATTTGATTAGATATCCAAATGAAATTAAAATTCCAAGGCATCCGGCTAGTATTAACCAATATTTTTTAACTCTGATGCAATAACTAAAATTAATATACACGAACAAACAATATAAATTTGAGGTCGTTCAACCAACATGTCTGTAGGTATTAGTTTCCAGGTAGCTTCTGCTAGAATCAGTAATAGTAATATTGACCAAGCTAGAATTCTAATGTCAAACTTTGAGGCCTGAAGTCGATTTTTAAGGATAATATATATTGACTCATACACTAAACCTAAGAAACTAAAATGCAGAATACTCAGCACAAATAAACTATGATATTCGTTAAATTTTCCCTGTAGCAGTGATGGGTAAGCGCCTAGTAGTCGCCAACCAGGTGTATACTCTGGGTGGGCGTATGAAAAACTCGGAGATAAGAGAGCGTTCTGAAAAAAT
>UPTG01002311.1_pt1 | contig 13229 bp, 23 predicted proteins | sample 2160121 | NCBI WGS metagenome assembly UPTG01 (sample SAMN06266255, study PRJEB28933) | marine metagenome | isolation source: Columbia River Estuary | place: USA:Columbia River Estuary, USA | collected 2014-07-27 | reverse complement strand
TAACACCCTGTTATGCGCATAAATATCAATATCTCCATGATTAAAATAAAATGGCCTTAAATCATCAATTCCTGAAACATGATCACTATGTTCGTGTGTAAAAAAAACACCATCAAGCTTATTACAATTTGCTCGAAGCATTTGATATCTGAAATCTGGGCCACAATCAACAACAAAGTTAAAAGATCTCATTACAATACAGACACTTAAGCAAAATCCACAGTGGGATCCAGATAATAAAAACAAGTTATGAATTTTGAAAATAGACCTTGGGGTAGGTTTGATATTCTACTAGATACTCCTAAATGTAAAGTAAAAATGATTGAAGTAAAACCTAATCAAAGGTTAAGCTATCAGTATCACAAACACCGAGCAGAAAGGTGGGTTGTAGTTGAAGGTACATTAACAGTTATACTTAATGATGTAGAACATACCTTAAATTATGGAGACTTTATTGATATACCTAAAGGTGATAAACATCGTGCTTGGAATAAAACGGAAAACCCTACAAAGTTTATAGAAACACAAATCGGAACCTACTTTGGTGAAGATGACATAGTTAGAGTATCAGACGACTATAATAGAACAGTATGAAATTTAGATCAGGTAAGTATAAAGGAGTTGATGTAGAAACAGTTAAACGTATGGCTCCTTGGTATATTCAATGGGTACGTGAAAACAGACCAGAGATGTTAAGAGCTTCTAAACAACCACAACCAAAACCTTATAAAAAACCTGTATATGTAGATCCACCAGATATACCTAAGGCAGGTGCTATAAAGCCTAACTATGATTTTGACAATATGTTTTAATTGACAATATATAAATCAAATAATCAGTGTAATGAAATACATCCAAACTTTAAATGAAATGAACAATGCTGGGTATGGTAACGATCCTAAAAAACCTAAAGCTATTGATAAGGTAGAGATTAGAGTTGCAAATTGGAGAGATGGTTTAAAGAAAGGATGGACTCCAACAACGCAGTATAGCCCAAGGCTCGCAAAGCTAAGAAAGCAATGGGAAGATGTAATTGAAAAGCATAAAGACCAATGGCAACCAAAGTATAATTTTGGTGATCTCTTAGCATAATAACTAAACTATAATAATATGAAAAACCTAATTAAACTAATCTGCATAATAGTCTTAACTCTATCAGTAAATAGCTGTGGTGTAGGATGGCAAATCAATTCTTATAATACTGATTACTCAGATGAGAATTACCAGGTTGAGGTAATCCAAACACCAAGTCAATTAGATTGGAAGCTAAGAACAGATTGGGACTTTGCAAATAACTATTATAGATTCTTACAAAGGCAAAATTACTCTTTCTTTCAAAATCAATATTATAGGAATAGACTATATAGATTTGGATGGAATAGTCCACATGATTATTGGATGAATTGGCAGTGGAATTGGCATAGTGGATATAACGGTTATGGAGGGTATTGGAACTCATGGAATCAGTATCCTTATTACGGAAATTGGAATGGTAATTACTGGTGGAACTATCAAAACAATCATCCATACTATTCTCATATATACGGACCAAGAACTCAATGGCTAGGTAATGTATATGGAAGAAACTCAGTATACGGAAGAAGACTACAAACTTATCGTAATCTCTCAAATACTAATAGAAGGATAGTTCAACAAAGAAATGGTAGAGCACATTCCTCTATGATAGAATCTACTAAAAGAACTACAAAACCTAATAGAAATACTATCGTAAGACCTAATAACAATACTAGACCTGTAATAAACAACAGACCTAATAACAATACAAAACCTGTTATAATTAGAAATAAGCCTGTAAACAATACAAGGCCTGTAATAAACAATAGACCACCGGTAATTAGGAATACTAGTCCACGCAATAATACTAGGCCAACTCCAACTAGAACCAGATCTACAACTCCTGTTAGAACTTCTAAGAAAAGAGGCGGTCAATAAGATACTTTCAGATCTAATAGAATAGCAATCAAAGTAATCAAAAGGTCAGCACATAGGCACACTAAACTAAACGAACATGCAAAACCATCCAAACCACTACAGCCAGCAAAATGCTCAAATCTATTGGAATGATGAATGGAATTTAAACTCTAAGTAATCTCTAAGCTTTTCGCAAAATACTATATAAAGAGCAAGAACCCTAGTATCCTCTAAGTCTCAAACAACTCAAATACCTATATAGTAATCAACTCAACTATCGTAATACTATTAATAATCGCGTATACCAGTACTAGCATAGAATAGTCGTATCCAGAGTAGTTATCATTGGACTATCAGTTTATCCGTACCGGAGGTCTGATTGCTAATATCTGGTTACTGGTACTACGATCCAGAGGAGTCTAATATATACTAGCCATTTTTTACCGTTTTCTACCGTATTACCGCTATTTTCACTCAAAGTACTCAAAGTAATCAACTGACAAGACCCTTAGTAACCCAATGTTACCAAGTCTGAACCAAATCCAGCTGTGAAGCGTGACACCTGTAACCATACCTGAAATCAGAGCTCGCAGTATCTAGTAAATAGTGGATGTACAGTCTACTATAGTGGATGTACAGTCAATAGGAATATCCTTGTAGTGGATAAAGGGTAACTACCAAATTGTTAATAACTTTTAGAAAATAACTGCCTAAGTATGGCCACAATCGCGAAAAATTGATTATATTTATATTATAATAAAAACCGTAAAACTATACACTATGGCATATCCTTACAAAAACAAACAAGACCGCTATCCAAACGGATTCCTACCAAAGATCCAATACTGGAGTCAGGTACTATCCGAAGCTTGCGAAGCGAATGATACCGAAGCGGCTGAGTACGCGAAGTCTAAACTAGATTACTTCTGTGATCGTCACGCTAACCTACAAGGCTAACGGGATGGCCTAGGTTGTTAACATGGGATTGTTAATAACTTCTTGAAAAAAGTCTAGGAAAAGTTTTCAAATCCCAACAAAATTGATTATATTTATATTATAATAAAAATTAAAAAAACGGAAAAAAATGGTAGAAACTACAAAACAATTCAAAGTGGAACTCCAAGGAGATTTACTAATGGTCAAGGACCTCAACAACAATTTGCTAAAAGGTATGGCGGTACCTGCATGGGACGCTGTTAACCGATTTAAGGCAATGGTATTAAAAGTAAAAGAAGTTGAATCTAAAAACCAATCTAAGTAATATGGGAGTATCTAAACTAAACAACAGGCTAACAAAGATTAGCAACGTCAAATTCGCAAAAGGACTATTTGACGCACACAAGACAAACACTCCATTAGACGGTCTATTTAGTATCGACGGCGGTGTACCTAAAGCTACTAACTGGATGGTAGTAGGAGATCCAGGAGTTGGTAAATCAACCGTTACTCTAGATATTATTGCTAACGCAGAAAGGACTGGTTCTAAGGTACTATTTATATCAGCAGAAATGAGCCCGGTGGATCTAAAACTATATGTTGACCGATACCCTAAATTTGGAGACCTGGATATATTCTTTCCACAAGAAATCGCTGATGATGAATCTCCAAAAGCTATTCTAGAAGAAGTACTAAATGAAGGTTACGATATTGTATTGATTGACTCCTTTATTGAACTACAAGCTACTATCCAAGAATCTGATAGAATGACAAGGAATAGAGCTGAGAAATGGTTATTGGATTTAATGTATCAACAAAACCTTGGACAGAATAAAGGTAAGAACTATACTTCCTTCCTTAATATACAACAGGTAAATAAAGGTGGTACATTCGTTGGATCTAATAAACTAAAGCATATGACAACCGGTATGATGGAGATTAGATTCGTGGATACGCTATCACAAGATGAAAGGTATGTTGTATTTAGCAAAAACCGTCGAGGTCATGTTGGAAAACAAATGTTCTTTAATCTTGCTGCAACCGGAGATGTTACTTACGATACTGAAAGGTTCAAAAAATCTGAATCTTTAAAACAACTGAAAAAGAAAGAAAAGGAAATGGTCAAAAAGGATGGCCTTGAATTTGATAAGCTATTCGGATTAAAGGATGAGGTAACAACTGAATAAATAAAGAAAGGGAATTGTTAATAACTTTATGAAAAAAAGCATAGATTTATTTTCAATTCCCAACTATATTGATTATATTTATATTATATAAAAACAATTAAAAAACGGTAAAAATTATGCAAAGTTTAACAACATTAAGTCAATCTGCCTTCGACGTTAAAAAGGCTGAAGCAATTAACAATCAGTTAATGCGAAAAGAAATTACTCTATCTGAATTCAATGTAATAGACAACAACCATATTGATGTGGATGGTGTTAAAATTGAAGTAACGGATAAAGCATTCGGTAAACTATTAGGAAGGTTAAGAATTCCTAAGGCGTTTGCTAAAAGGTTTTCTGATGGATTCGGTAATGATGGTTTACGCCAATTGATTACAATGATGAAATCTGCTAAATCAAACCGTAACGAACAAACTGTTACACTATTGGTGGATCCTAACTCTAGAAAGATTACTGATATTCTGCCTGCAGGGTACGCCTCTATTAGCCAAGAATCATTTATTGATTTTGCTTCTAGGTATATCGATCAATATAATCTAGGTGTTACTCATATGGGATCTAGCCAATATGGAGGAACTCAAATTAACTGCGTTGCACCACAAGGTATGTTTAATGTACCAGGAATGACAAACGAGGTATTTAATACTGGTGTAACATTCCGAAATACTCCAACTCGCGGTTTAGAAGTATCGCCTTATTTGGAACGCCTAATCTGTGCAAACGGTATGACATCCACCGCATTCGCTGAAAACTATGGTTTACATAACCTCAACGATAAAAACATCAATGAGTTTAATGAACATATGATCCGAATGGCATCTACTAACTTCCAACCAGTAGGATTAGCCGACAATATCAAAAAGGCTAATAATACCGATGCGAGTTTAGCGGAAATGCAACGCGCTGCCTCTTCTATCCTATCCTTAGACAAAAAGGTAGATTACGAATATGTACAGAAATACATTCCGGTAGAAAGAGCATTCAAGGCGTATAGCCAATTAGGTGCTGATCCAAATACCTTTACAAAGGCTCAAATGAAAAATGCTAAATCTGGTATGTCTGTTTGGGATCTAGTAAATGGAATGACCAATTTTGCCTCTAACGATACTAAGTTCGGTATTAACGAAGGTAAAATGGGGAATCTAATGGTAACAGCCGGTAACATACTCTGTAAAAAGCAATATGATACTGAAGGAGTATTGGATATCAATCCTTTTGCTACCAGAGATCTACTAACTTCTTCTGAATCGGCAAGAGTCCGAGGAGAAGCATAATATAAGTATTGCAATACTACCTTAAGTGGTTTTACCCGTTCCACCGGGCAGTATTGCAATTACTCTAAATATAGACCACGGGTTTTAAATTTCCGTTTTTCTCCCTGGTTCAGGGCAGCCACAAATCTACCACAGACAAGGCTGCCCTTTTTTGTGCTTAATTTTCACACATTCTAGAGGGCCTTCTAGAGCAGCCAAGTAAATATGCCTATATTATGACGATTTTTACCCACATTTAGGGCATTATATCTCGGTCCTGCTAGCCATAGCCTCTAGAACGGCCCTCTAGAGCCCATATATAGCCCATATATAGCCCATTATTTCACATATATACACACAAATAGCACTCTAGAGCACCTTCTAGACACATAATATAGCCTATATGGTGATATATCGGCCCTACAGGAGATAGTCCTCCACAGAGCAGCTAATAAGCAGCATTGTCAAAAACCCTAAAACCAGTCCACAGCTTGCTACAACCACCATTAGGGCATAATCTATTAGAATATCGCTGTAGACGGTAATAGGGTATATACAAGCTATATCCGCCCTAGAGCAGCCCTAGCAGGTACTAGAGCTAGTAGTACATGGTAGTACATGGTAGTGGTAGTAGTACATGGTTAGTCAATGGTGGTCTATCTGGTCTGGTATGGTCTATTGCCATGGTGGTAGCTAGTATTGTCCTTGCTAGTCATTGATTGCTATTGTGGTAGTCATAGTACCCTTAGAGAATTATACCCTTGAATACTATTATTCGCTTGATGCTTTTTAGGTCAAACTGGCTCATGAGTTTGGGCCCACACAAAAATTCTAGCCAGAAAATTTGCTAGTATCTAGAATGTGAGTCTAAGAAAGATGTCTATAATTCGTAAGTCTAGTCCAGAAATTTTTTCATCCTGTAAAAAAAGAGCCAGTAAAAACTTTCAGATACTTCTAGTACTTGTTATATTTTAATTATAATAACAATAACAAATTTACCTATGAACGAATTCTTAAATAATCATACTGACCAGGCAGATGCTCTAGCATCCATTGCGGAGTCCTTATCCGCAATCAGTACAAGTGCTACTCTACTTGTGGTACTCATGGCTAGTCTAGTAATACTCAAAGGACTAAAGGAACTTCGTAATTACCTCTATTCGTAAACCATGAAGCTACTCTACTGTAATACCTGCAAGGATACTTTCAGTCTATCGTATACTACCAAGACCTGCCATTGCGGCGAGTCTGGTGGTCATTACGAGGCTGATGGACTAAACGCGACATACTACGGTAACTCGACGCCACTCGGATTTACTAATGATACTTTTAAATTCGCGAGGGAACGACAACCAGAATGGGGTAACGGATTTGAGTTTACCGCGTTCGTTATTCCAAAGGTTTGTCCTACTATGGTCCATATAGATTATTCAGAGTATATTCCAGTTGCTGATAGTACTTATGATGATGGATACGATTATTTAGAGGAAGATGTGGCTAAGATAAAGGCAGAAAAAAAATTAGGCAATGCATTTAAACAAACTGATAGTGATGCTATATAATAATAACAAATGGAACGATGAATATGAAGACTAAAAAAATTAAAAGAACTGCTGAACTCTGTCTATGGTGTTTAGGCAACGGCGCAATCGGACTACTATTACTAACTCTTCTCTTCGCGTTTACGGTGGCGTTCTGTCATATATTTGGATTGGAAACCTCATGGGCTAACAATATACTCTAAGCGGAACTATGTGCGACTATGCAGAATGTGCGACCGCCATTTGAATAATGTGCCGACCATCTAAGAACTCAGAAAACAACTCTACATTTTTATATAAACTTTTTTAATTACAAAACCATGTCAAGATACTTTAAAGACTGGACGATCAAAGAACCCGTAAAGGGTAACCAATACAAATTGTGGCGCCTCCTCCCTGGCTCCGTGTTTACTATCTCTACACCAACTGGAACTGATACCCTTTTGGTGAACAAACAAAAAGGTAGTTTAACTCATTGTCAGATATTTGACGGTGGAGAGTTTACCGCGATAGACTCTTCTGTTATAGTAACCGCTATAGGTTAACTAAACATCGGCCGGTATCTCCTCAAGCTTATACCTTGTAGAAAGAGTAATTGGTTACATGAGAGTTCAAATCTCTCTCGGCCGACCGTAAACAAAATACATATTTGCAATATAATAATAAACATAGTAACATGCTCAAGAAAAAATACCTAAGGAAGAAAGACGATTTAATTAATTCATTAAACAATATTGAAAGGCAAACCATAGTTCTAAGTATTGAAGTAATTGAAACTTCTAAAATTAAAGATCACCTCATCTATGAATGTGACTATTTAGATAATGGTACTCAAAAGCAAATTAATATTATAGCAAAGGACATTACTGAAGCTATGCAAAAACTTGAGCCTTATGTAGGAATGGGAATCCCTGATACTACAACTAATCTAATACTAGGAAGCCAATTGTACCAAGCAGTACACTTAGATCCGCCGGTATAAATAAAGAAATAAAAAACTTATTATGACTAAAGAAGATTTAAAAGGACCTAAAGTATTAGTAGACTTTTGGGCATCATGGTGTGGACCGTGTAAAGTAATGAAACCTAAACTTGAGAAATTTGCTACTGACAATCCAGATATAGAAGTTATCTTTTGTAATGTAGATGAAGAATCAGATCTTGCTAAAGAATACGGTATTAGAAGTATTCCTACACTTATCTATTTTGAAGATGGCGAGATTAAAGGTAAAAAGATTGGAATGGTAGAAGATAAACAAATCAAAGAAATGATTGATGCTAACTAACTGGTTACTTATTTATATGGGAATAGGTATAGTGTGTGGGTTATGCTTTGATATACTCTTTGATAGATTAGACATGGAACCTCCTACTAACTTTGAAAGATTATTTTGGTTTGTAGCATGGCCTTTCTTTTTAGTTATATTTCTGTGGGGAATTTACAGTGATGATGAAGAATAAAAAAGTTTTTTAATAAACACTTTCAGAATCCTTTCTAACCTATTATAATTATACTATAAACAATATAACAAATATGAATAAAATTACCGCACCCTTCGCATTCGCCTTTTTGCTTATACTAGGCCTTGTGATTTTGGCATTGATATTAGCATGGCCTACACAATGGCTCTGGAATGCATGCCTCGTACCGGCTATAGATGCTGTTAATCCTATTGGATTCTGGCAAGCCTTCGGATTAAATGTATTATTTTCAATTATGTTTAATAAGAACACAGTAAACCCTAAGAATAAGAATAAGTAAAAACGAATGCCGTTGTGATGGAATTGGTAGACATGACAGACTTAAAATCTGTTGGGCTGAAAGCCCGTGGCGGTTCGACTCCGCCCAGCGGTACTAATCTTTAAATAAATAAAAATGACAAAAGTAGAATTAAACGTAGGAGACAAAGTTTCGTGGATCAGGCCAATGACATGTGTACCACATCCTGAAGGTAAAACTGATCGTGATGGTAATGTACTTCCAGTGTTCAGAGACAAACTTGAAAAGGGAAGAGTTATTGGAACTAATGCAAACGGTTATTCAATCCGACCAGACTGGGCTGAACAATACAAAGATGCTATCTGTGGCGAAAGGTATTATGACAAGACCGTTAGTATCAAAGACGAAACATTAAAGAAACTATAATCATGGAAAATACTATTGATGTAAAAAGTAAAGATGAAGTATGGTGGGCAACCACTAATGAATACGATCTTGAAGTAAACGGAGAAAACTTATCAGTAAGAATTGCTGAAACTCCAAAGAGTACAGAATTCTTTATATGGAATGAATCTACTGGATGGGAAGAAGCTGATACTGATACAGGTATTATGGAAATAGTTCATGACGCATGGAGTAACGGAGAATTAGAATAAAACAATAACATGGACTCGTAGCTCAGCTGGATAGAGCATCGCCCTTCTAAGGCGACGGTCATAGGTTCGAATCCTATCGGGTTCACAATTAATAATTAAAAATAAAACAATGGAACAATCAATCGCATTTTTAGTAGGAGTAATATTAGTATTGGTAATAATGAATATTATCAGATCAACTAGATTAAATTCAAGAGTAACATCATTAGAAGATGATTTAGAAACCATCCATGATTGGGTAGATGAGATAGAAGAAGAGTTACAGGATGTTAGGGAAGAATTAGCAGATTTAACTTCTATGCTTGATGAAGGACTTGATAATTTAGATTTACTAGAAGAAAGACTTGATGATTGTGATGAGCGTGCTGAAGACCAAGCCGAAGAGGGAACAGGTACGGATAAATTGGAGGAAGGTATTAAATCACTCCATGGTTATCTAAGCGGGCTATTTAATAGGTAGGAGAGTTGGCAGAGTGGTCGAATGCACTGGTCTTGAAAACCAGCGTACCGCAAGGTACCGAGAGTTCGAATCTCTCACTCTCCGCAAATAGTCTGGTAGCTCAGTTGGTTAGAGTGTCGCCCTGTCACGGCGAAGGTCGCGGGTTCGAGTCCCGTCCAGACTGCAAAATTGGCCCGTTCGTCTAACGGTTAGGACATGCGGTTTTCATCCGTAAAATGGGAGTTCGATTCTCCCACGGGCTACAATGATTAAATATTCAACAAGACTCGTTTTCATTCTAAGGAATGTAGTTATTAAGATTCCAGTAAATAGAAAAGGATATTTACAAGGACTTAATGAAAGAAAGATTTGGGATAAGTATAATAGCGTTACATCTTTAGCAGAATTGAAATGGATGTGGATGGGTATAGTATGTCAGAAAAGATATAATACAACTACATCAATACCAGATAGTGTAGTTATTCGTATTAAAGAATTAATTCCCGAGTTTGATTTTAATAACTGTGATCTTTATAATCATGAAAACTGGGGAATAAATAATAAAACACACGTTTTACTAGATTATGGAGTTAGTAAATATATAGCAGGTTTGTATAAACCATGAAACTTTCCCCTGATTTTTAATAGAACATGTAATCAATGTGCCTTGGTGTAACTGGCAACACGTCGGTTTTTGGTACCGAAGAGTCGGGGTTCGAGCCCCTGAGGCACAACAATATTAGTATGAATATATAGAGGCATGGAACTACAATCATTCACAGATTTTAGACTCATAACAGAGGCTGAAACCAAACTTAAAGTTAATGTACCTTCGGATATATTAGACTTGTACAAACTATTCAAAAAGAATGGTAAGGAATTGTACGTGGTTGGTGGTGCAGTAAGAGATGCTTTATTAGGTAAAAAGCCAAAAGATTTTGATTTGGCAACTGATGCATTTCCAGCAGAAGTCATTGATATGGTTACTAAAGCAGGTTATTCAACAACTGGAGAAGTTGGACACCAATTCGGTGTAGTTATCGTAAATGTACCTTCAGATCCAGCAGGTGTTGAGATTGCTACATTTAGAGAAGATATTGGAAAGGGTAGAAGACCTGATGCTGTTGAGTATTCCACTATTGATAAAGATGTACTGAGGCGTGATTTAACAATCAATGCATTGTTCTATGATATGGGCAGACAAGAAGTTGTTGATTTAGTTGGAGGTTTAGATGATATAAAGAATTCAAAGATTAGAACTGTCGGTGTTGCTGCTGATAGATTTGCTGAGGATCCACTAAGAAAACTAAGAGCATTAAGATTTGCTGGTAGAACTGGTTCAAATCTGGAAGAAGAGACTGCAAACGCAATTTTAACAGATAATAGTTTAGAAGGTATCAGTGCAGAGAGAATCAGAGATGAGTTTAAAAAATCTATTGTTTCTGCTAAGTCCGCTAAGGATTACTTAGAGATGGTCTCTGAATTTAATCTATGGTCTGTTATGTTTCCTACATTAGAGATTAACAAAAAATTCATAGACACTAATACTTGGCTTGTTCAATTAGGGACACTGTTCATGTCCAATGAACATAAGAAAGAAATGAACAAGTTAACATTTACTAATGATGAGATTGACGCATGTGTTTTCTTAAAGAAGATCATGGCGTTTGATGTTGATGATGTGTTTGATTTACACAAACATTTTAAGAATGCCAATATTGACAAAAAAGATATACTTGAATTTGCTAAAATACACAAGTTAGATATAAAAACACTAAAGGCTTTCTTTAAATACAAGCCATCTACTAACGGTAAAGATGTGATGAAAGAATTTGGTATTAAAGGACCAGCTGTTGCACTTAAGATTAAGCAATTGGAATCTGACAAATTTAAGAAATCAATCTAATATATACTAGTCGTAACTTTTTTGGTTGCGTGCAACTAAGAAACAAATTAAATAATGGAATCAACACAACAGGCAAACGGTAACACACAGTTAAACAACGAAAGAAATGCCTTCAACCAGAAAGTAGGCGCTTATAGAATGTTAGGCCAGACTAAGAAAGTTCAATGGTCTAATAGACGTAGATGGAGAAACGTATAAATAACTAAACTTTCATGGAATTCATATTAAATGTATTAACAGTATTTTTGACACTGTTCGCTGTCATAGATATGCCAGGTAATGTACCACTAATCATCAAACTACGTAAAGAGAATGGTGAAATAGAATCTTTAAAATCTACAATAATAGCAACAGTTATTATGATTTCTATTCTATTTGTGGGACAAACCTTATTTAGGCTCTTAGGAATAGAAACTTTTCATTTTGCATTAGCAGGCGCAATGTTACTTCTGTATTTTGGAGTAAAAATGGTATTAGGTATCGAATCAGAATCTACGTCTGAACCAATGTCAGCAACTATATTTCCAATAGCGTTTCCTATTATTGCAGGTCCTGGTACATTATCAACTATTATGTCATTGACACAAGATCTAAGTAATATAGAGATTATTTTAGGTATTATACTAAATGCTATAATGATTTATGTATTCTTAAAGACTGCACCTTGGATTCAAAGAAAATTAGGTGTTGTAGGCATCACTATTATGGAAAGAGTCTTTGGAATCTTACTTGTCGCAATAGGTATGAAAATACTAATTAATTCTTTAGTATTAAGTGTAGTTGCAGCTCAAGCTGCAATTGGTTAGCTAACAGCTAATGTAAACACAACTATCATAATTAATATATAGAGTGCTTTAGATATGTCAATTCTTTTTGTCATATAATATCTATAGAAAAATAGAGAAGAATACAACACCCGTATATTATTTAATTGTTAACCAATTGTTAAATATTATTGGCTATAAAAATAGTATATAAGATCCATAATATGAGGCGTAAATTTAATCGCATTCTCCGTAATTTGATAAAAAGGTAAGCAGATCTTCTGCTCCTACTATCCCATCTCCATCAAAGTCACCTTCACATTCAGTTTGAATACAAGATGCGTAATTAGGATGTTCGTTTGCTAACGGAAATACAAATCCATCTCCATTTAAAACGAAAGCAGTGCCTATATCTGCACAAAAAATTATGGTATATCCTCCAGCGGGAAGACCAAAATAATGATTCCATCCATCACAATCTTGATATTGGAAGTTGGTCCATTTTTCAGCACCGACCGAAGAAAAGACATGTTGATTACATTGTGCTACCGTATAAAATGGCAGTAGGAATAGTAGGGAAATAAGTAATGATTTCATGTTATCTAAATATTGTTATATGTCCATGTCTTTGAAAGACTTCGACTGAGTTTAATTTTTTAGCATAGAATGTATAAGTGTAAACACCATCTATTGCATAATTGTTGCCACCATTTATACTACCATCCCAATAAGGATATGAATCAAAGTAATCTCCATAACTGTGATAGATTTCATTACCCCATCTATTAAAGATCTTAAATTCAACATCGACCCAGCAATCTAAATCATATATCATTTTCCAAACATCATTAATGCCATCGTTATTTGGAGTAAATGTATTTGGAATATAGACTGA
>UPTG01002304.1_pt1 | contig 13247 bp, 12 predicted proteins | sample 2160121 | NCBI WGS metagenome assembly UPTG01 (sample SAMN06266255, study PRJEB28933) | marine metagenome | isolation source: Columbia River Estuary | place: USA:Columbia River Estuary, USA | collected 2014-07-27 | reverse complement strand
CATTTCTGGTCTCTTTTGCGCTTCTTTAAGGCAGCCAATTGCCACTCAGGTAGCTTTATTCGCGTATCATAATCCTGATCCGGATCGTACTCGCTCATATCCTCGGCCACAAAAGTATTTAATTTACTCAAAGCAGCTTTAAACCACCCGGTCCCGGTTTTTTTATCCGTCACGGTCCACTCCCATTTCTATCATTATTTTGTCGTATAAAAAGCGATGTTTAGTTTGCACAGCAAGAGCTTAATCAACTTCCTAGTGTGCCCAAAAGCTTGGTCATATAGATACATTTTACAATAAGTCTCTGGATAAGGTTTTAAAGCAAAAGTCTTTAGAGGTCATACTCAGACATATCCTCTGTCATTACTCTATTGAGCTTACTCAAGGCTAACTTAAACCATCCCTTTGAAGTTGTTTTATCTGGCATAAATATGAAAGCCTCCAGCGAGCTGAATAATCTTTGTTATCAAGAGTGAGGTACGCTAAAAGTGTTGACCAATACCACACCGCCAACAACTAGAAATAAACCAAGAATTGCTGGCCACTTCAGTACGTCTCCATAAAGGACGTACGACATGATAGCTACTAAGAACACGCCTACTCCACTCCACGTAGCATAAACCACCGACAAAGGTATAACCTTCACCGCGTGTGTCAAAAGATAAAAGGAGGACGCCAAAAGAATGGCTAAAGTAACAGTCGGAATAGGTTTTGAAAAGTTCTGGCTCAGCGGGAGCATGAGTGTTCCCGCGACCTCTAAAATAATGGCTCCCATCAAAAATAGATAACTTGTCACGTCTCACATCCTTCAATACGAATAGATTAAGTGAATTCAAGCCTAACGCACCAATTACTAATCAAGCAAGCAATAAAGAAGCAGCCAGATTTTAAGAAATAAGGTTTCTTACTTGATTGCCTACAAAGTTATTTCATAACCTAGGATAAACGACCAGTTACTCTCCATTTGCAAACCTCGCTATTTTTACCCATTTACTTATCACTCTGTTGGTACTCTGAAAATTAACATATAGTCTACTATGCAAGCTCTAAATGCATATCTTTAAGGTGACACCATAACAGTAGCTACCAGATTTGATAGATTTTTTAGCGCAAAAATACGTTCGCAATCAGACTTTAAAATGTTACCTTATCGGAAGACTGTGTTTAAGCAGTACATCAATAAATCACCCTAACGACTCCGTGTACATTTTGTAGAGCTTTTCCTATGGTAAACAAACTATCTCATTTAATGGGCATCCTCATTACTGTCCCTGCCCTACTAAGTTGCCAGCCTTCTGTTAATCCAAGTCCGACAGACTTAAATATTACACCAAAGAAGTCCTTTAGTACCGCGGCTGTTGCGATATCTGACAGCTATGGTGCAGAAATTGCTGAAAATATTCTTAATTCAGGAGGCAATGCGGTTGATGCGGCTGTAGCGGCCGGCTTTGCTCTGGCAGTCACATTTATTGATGCAGGAAACATTGGTGGCGGTGGCTTCATGACTATCAAGATAGATCAGGAAGTTGCATTTCTTGATTATCGCGAAAAAGCGCCACTAACCGCTCACAAGAATATGTATCTTAATGATCGAGGTGATGTTATCGACAATATAACCTTGATCGGGGGCCAAGCAGCCGGAGTACCCGGAACGGTGGCAGGCTTTTGGGAAGCTCACCAAAGATTTGGTCAGTTGCCATGGAAGGACCTCGTCCAACCTGCCATAGAGCTGGCTGACAAAGGTTTTATGCCTGCGCCAATACTTGTGGAAAGTATCCATAGCATGGAGCAGCGTTTTGAGGGTAAAACAAACTTCAATGACTACTTTAACTCCATCAGTTCTGATAGCTTATTTAGGCAACCAGAGCTTGCTAACACACTTCGGCGTATAGCTGAATTCGGTGCTGATGATTTTTATCGTGGAGAAACTGCTGCGCTTATTGTCCAGCAAATGGAAAAGAGCAACGGTCTTATTTCTTTAGAAGATTTGGACGCATATGCCGCCGTATGGCGTGCCCCCGTGCGAGCTGGGTGGCGTGATTATGAAATCATATCTGCCCCGCCTCCCAGCTCCGGAGGCTTTGCAATCGTTCAGTTGTTGAAGATGAAGGATTATCTCTCCGAGCTCTTTGAGGGTGTTGAGCACAACTCAGCTCAATATATTCATCTTGTCGCTGAGATGGAAAAGAGAGTGTTTGCAGATCGTGCCGAATATCTTGGTGATCCTGATTTTTTTGATATTGATATTGATGCTCTGATTGATGATGATTATTTAGCTAGGAGAGCCGCAGCGGTAAACCCAAAAGCCATCTCGGTCTTAGATAGTGTTAACCCAGGATTAGAATCCCCCAATACAACCCATTACTCAATTGTTGATCAATGGGGCAATGCTGTTTCTAACACCTATACTATTAATTGGGATTATGGCAGTGGCGTGGTGGTCGGTGGTGCAGGTTTTTTACTCAATAATGAAATGGATGACTTTAGTGCCAAACCCGGAACACCAAATATTTACGGTGTAGTGGGCAGCGTAGCTAATGAAATTCAGCCAGGAAAACGCATGCTGTCATCAATGTCTCCAACTATCGTCCTCAAGGGTGGAGAGGTTGAGATGGTTCTTGGTACCCCTGGCGGTTCAACTATTTTTACCACAGTGTTTCAGGTGATTACCAACATCTTGGATTTCGGCATGTCTGTTGAAGAAGCAATTGGCATTGCTCGGTTTCATCATCAGTTAGTGCCACCAGATCTCATTACATACAGCGGATTCACCATTGGCCAGTATCTCCCAAAAGCGACTGTTGCAGATCTTTTAGAGAGGGGATATCGGTCTGAACCTCACTCATTTGAGTATGGGGATGTTCAAATAATTATGAGAAGTGGTGACTCTTGGATCGCAGCCTCAGATCCGCGCGATAGAGGACAGTCTCGAGTTTTTGAAGTAACAACAAAAACCCGAGACCGTTAGCAGCGTGGCAACCTTTTACAAGGTTAGTTGAACCCTCACTCCTATGTTTCGCCCTGGCAGAGGCACCTCTTTCTTAACGAATGAAGAGTGGTTTCTAGCTACTTCATCAAGTAGATTCTTTGCAAAGAAAGAAAGTCTCGCTGTTCGTTGTCCACCGATATCAAATGTTTTTACTGCGTTGAAATCCAACATTGTAAAAGCACTGGTAACAGTTTCATTGGTACCAATATCTGTCTGAGATTCGACGTCCTTTAAATCAAGATTTAGCTCAAAATCATTTGCGGCATAAGAAATCCCATAAATGTTCCGATCAGGAGTCATGCGTGGAATGTTGCTCTCATCTCGAAAATCTCCAGTGACTGAATCACGGCCAAATGTCAGAGTAAGGTCACCATTACCCAACTCAAAAACGGTACCCAGTTCAAATTCATAGCCAATGAAGTCAGCATCCTGCTGCAGATAATTCGCTAGGATTAAACCACCATGATCATGTTCTTCTTCATGGTCTTCATGCTCTTCTTCAGTTTCGTCCTCAAGGTAAATGTAATTGCTGACATGATTTTGAAATAGAGTGAAAGCGCCAAAAACTCCTGCATATTCATAGCCTAAGGTTATGTCAAAGTTTGTTGACCGCTCAGCCTCTAAATCAGGGTTACCCACCTCAAACCTTCCAGTAGCCAGATGCGGTCCATTCATGAACAGCTCCACTGCTGAAGGGGCTCGTTGAACAATACCGCTGGTGACATTTAGCTCAAACTTGTCATTGATCTCTTTGCCCAAGCTTACCGCAAGACTTGTACTATTGAAGTCCTTTGTAAAAGCGGTTGGTTCTTCATCATCGTCGTGATCATCGTGATCGTCATGGTCGTCATGGTCCTCATGGCTAACTGAGCCTTTCCGGCGAGTCCTGTCGTGTCTAATACCAAAGTCTAAATGAAATAAATCAACTTCTTTACTCACGTAGTACCCTAGTGTCATTTCTTCAGAGGCTGTTGGATTCATGAACGCCTCTTCACCCACGATGGCCGTATCTTCCTCTACAAAATTAACTGCAATTTTTTGTAGAATTTCGCTATTTGATAAATCAAAAATAGCACCATACTCACGAGCGTCATTGGAGAACACTGTAGGTCCCTCTTCATGATGCTCTTCTTCTTCGTGCTCCTCTCCCTCGTGCTCTTCTCCTTCGTGCTCTTCTTCCGCGTGTTGCTCGGTTAATGAGTAGTCTGTGTCTCGGAGGAAATAGTCGACCTGTTTCAACCAACTATTATTAACGACATAAGAACCTTCTAAATTGACTACGTCTGAATCGGTCGTTGAAAAAATTCTTTCGCCCTCATGCTCATCTCCATGCTCATCTCCATGCTCATCTCCATGCTCATCTCCATGCTCATCTCCATGCTCATCTCCATGCTCACCATGAAAAGGGATGCCATAAATACTTTCAACACTATTGACCGACACTCCAAAGTAGCCCCAATCGCCTGTCTTCGATACTCCAAATTTCAACGCTTTATTTTCAAAATCAGAGTTAGCTAGGAAGCCTTCATCCTCTTCATGATCCTCTTCATGGTCATCGTGATCTTCGTCATGATCCTCATCGTGATCCTCTTCATGGAGAATAGCCCCGCTTGGAATATCAAAATTATCAAACTGAGAATTTTTATATCCAAGACTGATATTTAAACCACCGATATTATTTTGATAAGACAAATTATGCCCGTCGCCATCATTAACAGATTGCGCTTCAAGGCCAATCTTTAGTGCCGAGTCAGAAAAATCGTCTCGAGCAATAGTGTTATCAACCACATTGATAATGCCACCGATGGTGCCGTTAGCATAAAGTAGTGATGATGGACCTCTCACGACCTCAATCTGTTGGATGTTATTCAAGTCAACATCATTTACATGGTCAGCGCCAATTCCGGCAACATCCCGCACAACCATGCCATTATTGAGGACTTTTACACGATTTCCAGACATACCACGAATAATTGGCTGGCCAACACCTGAACCGTAATCTGCCGAGGAAACCCCTAGCAAGTCGTCCAAGGACTCCCCTAAACTCTGAGTAGCTGTCGTTTCAATATCCTCGCCAGTTACAACATGAAGTGGATTTTCGATATCACTCAAGGTTTGATCAATTAAAGAAGACGTGATGATCACTTCTTCTATCTCATTTGCAATTGTATTAACACTTAATAGGGTGCTCGCCATTACGGCAGCACAAATACGCGGGTTCATAGAACCTCCTGGAAAAATTTAAATTTAATATAATTAGTTGAAATTAAATCTAAATTTTTGGCGGAGCTCGAGAGAGGTATTCAGAGAATCGGGAGCTTAAAACCGCAGAGATCTGCGCCGTGGATAAATGTTCTACAGAAGGCAAAACAGATGGCAAAGCCAAGATCTGAGAAACTAAAGTGCCTTTGAACACATGACAGGTGTCGCACTCACCTTGAGCAGACGTTTGGGCAGAAACGGTATGGGTAAAATCATGAGCTAAATTATTGCCCACAAAAAGCACTGCCATCAGAAGCAGCAGCGCAGAAAACTTGTTGAGTTTGGAACCTAACACAATCAAAACCCTTAAAAACACCGTTAGAACCTATTCACGCGGCAGACTATAGATTATTTTCTGAGAATTTCAAACTTTTATAGCGTGACCGAATAAATTTTTTTTGACCCAATCAGCGACAATGATCCAAAATAAAGGTCTCTGCGCAAGCAAAAATAAGTTGTTTGCGCTCTTCATTCATATTTTCGAGGGTTTTGCGCATAAAAGACAATCTTGGATTGTTCTTTAGCACCCCCATGTGCCGGCTAACAAATCGCCAATATAACCCGTCGACAACATTGCACCAGTCACCCTTTTTATAATCGCTCATTTTTATCATATAGTTTGACCCACAGATGTATGGCTTGGTAGCGAATATACCCCCGTCAGCGAAGGTACCCATTCCAAAGACATTTGGCGTCATTACCCACTCAGAGGAATCAACGTACATCTCCATGAACCAGCGGTACACATTCTTGGGGTGAACTTCACAAAGGGTCATTAAATTGGATATGACCATCAACCGATTTATGTGGTGGGTATAACCATAGCGGCGGGAAAAGTTAATCGCATCATCCAAGGGTGGTATCCCTGTCTCACCAGAATACCAGCTTGGATTCAATGCATTCGAAAAGTTAAAGAAGTTGCTCTGTAATTGTGTCTCGCCATGATGTTGGTAGACCCCTCGAATAAACTCCCTCCAACCAACGATTTGCCGCAAAAACCCTTCAACCGAGTTAAGGGGAACGTCATTTTTCTCAGTGTATGCCAACACCTTGTCAATAATGTCTCGAGGGGTAATTAATCCCATATTTAAACCAGGACTAATTGCACTGTGAAACATAAAGGTATCAGTCTGCAAAATAGCGTCTTCATAAATACCAAAATTTTCAAACTTAACCTGTAAAAAGTAATCGATATTATTTAGGGCATCAGCACGAGTCAGCGGCATCCACACATCATCTATTTGGCCGGGATGGTCAGGGAATGTTTGCTCAATGATGAGTTTTAACGGTTCGACATATTGAGATTTAGTGGGCTTGTAAGAATCAGGTAACGTGAGGCCTTTTGGGATTTTCTTGCGATTATCTTCATCAAACGACCACTTACCCCCAAGTGGTTTTTGGTCTTCGTCCATCAGCAAGTCCAGCTTTTTGCGCACCTCTTTATAAAAGTTACCCATGCGCAACACCTTAGACTTACCTGTAAACCTCAGGAATTCCTCACGGTCTAATAAAAACATCGGTGAAGGCAAAACAGTTAAGGGTAAATTTTGTTGCTGTGCAAAGTTATGTATTCTCGTCTCAAAGTCTTTATCTTCGATTTCAAACACTTTCAGAGATGTGATGCCATTCTCTGCAACACAGGTCGCTAACTTTTCTTCATAGGTTTGACCAAAAGTCTCATGCTCAATTTCTAGGTACTCCACCATACAATCTGCTGCAAGAAGCTCGTCCCGCTTTTCACGCATTGCAGCTAAAAACATAAGTATTTTTAGCTTGTGATGTTTTTCATAGGTGCACAGACCAAGATCCTCCGCCATGAAAACAAAGTTGGTCCCGGCCCTTTGAATACTTTCCACAGGAAATAATTGGTTGCCCAGTATTAAAAGCAAACTCTTTTCTGTCATGACAATTTTAGACCTTATATTGCAAATGAAGATTGCGCGAGCGATGAGATTTATTCTACGTTTGTTATTAATACTAGATATGAGGCGTTTTAAGATCATTAAAACGATTAATCAATTGATCTCAGAAAAGCATCAGAACCGACAATAAAGACTGTCGCGGAAATTTATAACCAAAAATCGAGGATGCAAAATCAAAATATTAAGGTCTGTATACTTTTGATTACTTTTGAAACGTGACCACAACCCCATGATACTTCATGGGGCATTTTGGTGAATCTTCTATTTAAAATTAACTTTGTTAATAATCTGGCTATCTACCATCTTTCGAATGTCTTCATAGCCCTTTGAGATTTCGTCGATCTCTTCATTCTCATCGCCGTGTCGCTTCATCCATTCTTTATTCATCGCTTTGTATTTTTCTTCGCTTGGTTGCATAGCCGCCATATTTTCATAGGTAATAGTTAACCAAACATTAGGGCTATTCGCACTGTCAGACGTGTAAACCGAGTAATCAACGATATAACCAAGCTCCTTCTGTATCTCCATACCACGAACCCAAGTTCTTTTTAGCTTTACTAAATAATCATCTAAATAATTTGGTTCTACTGACACAACAGTTAATTGAACATGCTCTTCGCTAGGCGCATAGTCCTCATAGACTTCTGCAAAACTAGAAAAAGCGAAACAAAGCATAGCAATCACAAATACGTTTTTCATAAACCTCTCCTTGATATAGTTGAGAGTTAATAGTAATTATTCTTATGCACAAATGAAAGAGATTATCGGATTTCTAAGAATAGCCTTTCACTTTTTGCAACTTATCAGCACTGAACACAAGATTATTCTCTAACAAAGTTCATAATAACTACCATGTGTTAAAGTTTTTAAAATGGAAGTAGTTAACGCCCTTACCTTTATTACCATTATCTATCATCGTTTTTGCCAGCAAAGTAGCCTCTATACTCCGATAACGACTTAATCCTCGAATTAAAAAAGGGTCAATAACTTTTGATAACAGTTGGCCAACCTTCTCTGCACTTCTTTTTTCTTGCCTATCTCCAATCAATAATCCTGGACGGTAGATATTAATACTTGAAAAGTTCAGTAATTTTATCGCTTCCTCTAGCTGCCCCTTGGTGCGCAAATAAAAATTCTTTGAGTTTGCATCTGCGCCCACAGAAGACACTAAGCTAATTACCGATGCGCCTGATTTCGCTGCCATTTGTGCAATACCAAGACAATAGTTAAAGTCTACATTTCTAAAAGCTGCCTGGCTGCCAGCGGTCTTAATAGTGGTTCCTAAACAGAGGTACAAATGATCACACTGCGGCAAGTCGCCGCTAGTCAACAGCTCATCAAAATCTACTTCAATAGCCTTTACGTTGTCTGGTAGGTCATTTGGTCTGCGTCGCAATATGGCGACCGGGCATTCTTCAACCAAAGCTAATTGCTTCAATACATGGCTGCCAACCAAACCGGTGCCACCTACAACAAGAGATATCGCCATTTCTTACTCCTAACAAACACAATGAAACATTACTAAGTAATCTAGACAACATATCACACATGGTAATTAGTCTAGTTAATCTAGTGAAAATATTAACCTTAACTGGTTTAATAAGATCAAATAAAGTAAGAACAAAAATCACCTGTTAAAAGCATAGGGTTCCCAAATGAATGACTTAAGTTGGCAAGAGTTTGAGCGCGTGGAATTGCGAGTTGGAACGGTTGTAACCGCCGAAGTATTTAAAGAGGCTCGTAAACCGGCGATTAAGTTAACCATTGATTTTGGGGATGAAATCGGTACGAGAAAATCCTCAGCACAGATAACAGATCACTACACTCCTGAAGCGTTAATTGGTAAACAAATTTCTGCGGTGGTTAATTTCCCTAAAAAACAAATTGGGCCCATTATGTCTGAATGCCTAGTCACGGGGTTTATTCAAGACGATGGTAGCGTCGTTTTAGCTGTGCCAGACAAACAAGTCATCAATGGCTGTCGATTGGCTTAGATCCATTTAACATCAATGCAGTTAGTTCTGTGCTTTGGCGCTGACTTCGACCCATGACTAATTTTTTATTCCTATTCTAGCTGAACCCTATATGATGAAGTGATGAACACTTTTCTCATCTCAGTAGTTCTCAGTATCCTCGTATATTTGGGTGTTGGCTGGTATGCAGGCCGCAAGGTCAAAAATTTAGATGATTATTACGTAGCCGGGCGAAATGCGCCCACTTTGCTTATCGTGGGTACCCTCGTCGCCAGTTTTTTAAGCACCAATGCGTTTCTTGGAGAAGTGGGCATGTCCTATCAAGGCCATGGTCCATTAATTATCATCATGACTGGAGTTAACAGTCTGGGGTACGTAATAGGGGCGTTATTTTTCGGACGCTATTTACGTCGTAGCCGCGCCCTTACTGTTCCTGAGTTCTTCGGGCAGCGCTTTCAGAGTCGACGCCTCCAAGCATTTGCCGGTCTTACTATTGTCATCGGTTTAACCTGTTACCTTCTTGCCGTCACCTGGGGTGTTTCTCTAATTGTCACTGAGGTAAGTGATATTTCATATACCACATCCATTATCATGGTATGGCTGGGTTATACAGCATTCACACTCTACTCTGGATCAAAAGGCGTCATACTTACAGACACCATTATGTTCGTGCTCTTCTCCACCGTAGCGCTAATTACTTTGTATTATATTGTTCAAGCAGGAGGAGGATGGGACTCCAGTTTAGAACAACTAGCAACTTACAAAGAAAAACCAGAGATAATTTCGTGGCATGGCGTTATCGGTCCCGACAGTACTTGGAAAACACCTGCAGAGGGACTAATTTGGGCTCTTATCCTAGGTGTCGCATGGGGTGTGGTGGTTGCAGTCAGTCCTTGGCAATCAAGCCGATACCTGATGGCAAAAAATGAGCATGTAGTCATCCGATCTGCCTGCGGTGCAGCAATGGCAGTTCTCCTTTTTTACCTTGTAATTACTTTCGGCGCGGCCGCAGTCAATCTTATCAACCCTAACATCGACCCACCTGAAAGCGCCTTAATTTGGGTTGCGATAAACATAATGCCCACTGTTTTAGGCGCTATGTTAGTGTGCGGTATTCTTGCAGCCGGCCTTTCTTCCGCCTCCACATTTCTATCTCTTGTTGGATTTAGTGCCAGTAATGATATTTTTCAGCACTCTAATGACCCAAAGAAACAGTTGCGCTCTACACGATACACTATGATCGTCATGGGACTAATCATTGTCGTTCTTTGCCTAGTATTACCAACCAATATTTTTTGGATAACCTACTTTGCCGGACCAGTGTTCGCATCATCGTGGGGAGTGGTTGCTTTTATGAGTATTTGGAGTAAACGTATTACTGAAGCAGGCGCATTTTGGGGAATGGTCAGTGGATTCATGGGTAATGTTATTGCCAATTTGCTCACACTTTTTGCGGGTGTAGACCTACCTGTTTACATGGATCCAATCCTTGTTGGAGGTGCCATCAGTTTAATTACTGTACTACTGGTTTCCGCCTCTGGAAGCGTTAGCCTTGAATCACAAAACTTTCGGGAACAATTACACAAAGCTCCAACGAACAATCAGGATTCACAGGAAATAGCACGGACACTGATCTGGCCAAAGATGATGATCATCACCGGAGTGATTGTTGTAGCGCTATTAATTAACTTTTATGCAAAACCATATGAAAACGCAATAACAAATTATGAGTTACGTGCTGGAGAACAATTATGAGCGGAGAAATGGTACTTGCCATAGGTTACGGATCAATGATGATACTAGGAGGGTTACTCGTATGGTGGGACCTTTATAAGCCCAATGATGATTCTTCTGATTGACAAAATTATGTCAGCCCTTTTGCTTAAAACTCTACCCGACACTTAAAAAATCTAAATCCTTATGATCAGCTTAAATGTAACAACCCTGTTGGTTGTTCGCCCGATTAATTGGGTGTATAAACATATTCATCACCTTCCTCAAATTCTTCTGCTAGCGTTTTATCAACCATTACCGGCATTTGAGTTGTAGCAGGGTAAAGAGTTCTCACCGCATTTGCTTGATGATCAACCAACAACGCGTTTAATTCTTTGACCTTGTCTTGACGGACTGCGGCTAGATTATTTTGCTCTGTTGGGTCCTTTGCTAGATCAAACAACCAATACTGTAATCCATCGGTGGGTCTGTCATTAACCTGTAGCTTCCAATCCCCGTGACGCACTACCTGATAATGCCCATTCTGCCAAAACAACGTTTCTCGATCCCAACTTTGGTCGCCCTGACTCGTTACCAAAGGCAATAAGTTTACGCCATCTATCTCTGCCGCCTTTGACTGGGTAGCAGCTGCCGCTGCCAAAGTTGGCATTACATCAATGTGCGCTACAGGTGTGTCAACTACTGTGCCAGCAGTAATTTTACTAGGCCATTTAATCATCATAGGGACCCGCAGCCCCCCTTCAAACATGGTAATTTTCCAGCCCCTAAAAGGTTGATTAACCTCAGGTATACCGATGTAACCCGCGCCGCCATTGTCGCTCGTAAACATGACCAAAGTATTATCTGCCAACCCTTCCTGATCAAGAGTATCTAGGACTCGGCCAACACTTCGGTCAATCGCTCTAATCATCGCGGCATAAACGCGTTTACGGTGGGGCTGTATATCGCCCACCGCGTCATAATCTTCGCGGGTAGCCTGTAGTGGCGTGTGGGGGCCCCAATGTGCAAGATAAAGAAAGAAAGGTCTGTTCTTGTTAGCCTTGATGACATTAATAGACTCATCCGTCCAGTAATCAGTCAAATACCCCTTGGGTTTAAACCGATCATCATCTCCTGAATTGAAGGAGTTGGCATAGGTAAGAGCTTTCCATAAAAACTTATCAATGGGATCAAACGGAATCTTAGCATTTACTGTATTCGGATCATCTTCAGGAAGATACAGTGCACTTGCCATTAGCAAACTATCATCAAACCCCTGCTCATGGGGTGACATGCCATTGCTTCTTCCAAGATGCCATTTACCAATGTGTGCCGTGTAGTAACCCGAGTCTTTTAACGTTTCTGCAATCGTTATCTCTCCTGGAGGCAAGCCCTTTAGCTCATAGGGCGGTTGCTTAGCCTCCATTGCCTGGTCATAAAAAGCTGGCGGTAGGCTGAGATCCATATCACTACCAACTAGAGAAACCATCTTTGCCATCCCCGCGGGGGTTGGGGTGAATTCAAAGCCGGTGCGCGTGGGGTAACGGCCAGTCATCATCATGGCTCTGGAGGGTGCGCAGGTACTAGCGCCAGAGTAGGATTGATTGAAAATTGCACCCTCTTCGGCTAAGCGATCGATGCTGGGAGTTTGAATAATACCGCCCCCAAAGGTTGAAATATCGTTATAACCTAAATCATCAGCAACAATGAGAATAATATTAGGCGGACGCTCCAGATTGGGGATTCTGTTCTCACTTGGCCCTTGCTGCCAAGGTATATCACGCGGTTCAGACACCTCTACTGAAGAATAGCGATATTTAATCACTCCCAGTAATATTTCGGTACGGAAAAACCAGCCAATCGACGCTGTTACAATGACTAGCGAGATGATGATCGTCAGCGTTTTCCTCATACATTACCTCTTATATCTAAAATACTATTCACGTTATCTAATCTACCAAATTTTATAACGAGGCCCTCTTTGCTTGGGCTTCTTGTATGCCTGGGGTAGCCTACAAATTCTGTCCATACGAGTAGTACTTCCATCCGCATATTCCCATACCAGTTGCTCTCCTTCCCTGTAACGCTTGACAACAACCGGTCCCCAACCAAATACATGAAAATCCAGCACTCCTTTATTCCATTTCACGCCGGCAGATGTTCGAGGGCAATATTCTTTATCGCCAATGATAAACAGAACCGCACCATCAGTATCGTTTGAAGTCAAACCACCAGATCTATTAGGCCCCGCATCATGGATAATCCCCGCGGCGGTTACCACTACCCGCGAGCCACATTGCTCAACCCGCTCAAAATGACCTACCTTACCGGTCACAGCTTTCCATAATCCCCTAATATCATCTGCTTGCTCTGATAGAGGCTCTGTGCACT
>UPTG01002303.1_pt1 | contig 13251 bp, 22 predicted proteins | sample 2160121 | NCBI WGS metagenome assembly UPTG01 (sample SAMN06266255, study PRJEB28933) | marine metagenome | isolation source: Columbia River Estuary | place: USA:Columbia River Estuary, USA | collected 2014-07-27 | reverse complement strand
GAAAGACACATACCTCAAGGCGAATTGTGCAGAATAAACAATGATAAACCTCACCAAGTGGTAAATGGGTCCGACAAAGACCGCGTGCATTTAATAGTAGATTATAAATTCTTTTAAAAAAGTGTTGACAAACGACCAGAACCATAGTATAATATACCCCTATTATGAAGAAAAGTATAACTTCTAAAAAATATTAAAAAGTTAACAAAAAGTGTTGACAAATGTGTAATAGTGTGTTATAATATACCCATGATAAGGAGAAATATGATGAAAGAAAATATAATATTAGTAGACTGCGACGGGGTTCTCTGTGACTGGGAATACTCATTTACGCAGTGGATGCATCATCAAGGCATTCAAACAAAAGTCACCAATGAATATGACATTGCCAAGAGGTTTGAACTAGAGAAACCAGAGGCCAAGAAATTAGTCAGACAATTCAACGAGTCGGCAGCAATTGCATTCTTACCACCTTTAAGAGATGCTGTTTATTACATGAAAAGACTTAATATGTTACATGGATATAGATTCCATTGTATTACATCATTGAGTAGTGATAAGTATGCACAAAGATTACGATACCAGAACCTAGACCTACTATTCGGTAGAGAATTATGGGATGAAGTAATCTGTCTACCATGTGGAGCTGACAAAGACGATGCTCTCATACCCTATGCAAATAGTGAATGTTTTTGGATAGAAGATAAAGTACAAAATGCTGAATTAGGTGTTGAATTAGGACTTAATTCTATTCTTGTAGCTCACTCTCACAATGCTCACTATAAAGGCGAGATTCCAAGATATTGGAGATGGAAAGAAATCTATAAACATATTACTGGAGAAGTGTAATGAAACCTTGGGATATTATTGAACTATTAAGATCAGATAACAGTAAGTTATTTAAACAAGCTACCATAGCTGATAACATAGATAACGAAGAGTTTGTAGAAGGTCTTAAATATGCTTTAACTCCCTTAATTACATATGGTGTACAATCAGTGCCAAATGCAGAACTACTTGGCGAACCAGGCCCAGGATTAGAATGGCCAGAATTTAAAATTCTATTGGATAAATTAATCGCCAGAGAACTTACTGGTCATGCTGCAAGAGATGCTATTGTTGATTCTATGGTACTATCTACTGTAGAACAATGGAACAATTGGTATAGACCTATCTTATTAAAAGACTTAAAAGCAGGATTCTCCGAGAAGACCGTTAATAAAGTCCAGAAAGGAACTATACCAGTGTTCGGTTGTATGTTGGCGAGAGATGGTGCCAAAGAAGAAAAGAAACTTGTAGGTGATGTACTTATAGAAAACAAGTATGATGGTGTAAGATGTATTGCAATAGTTCAAAACAACACCGCTGTTCTACATAGTAGGAATGGTAAAGTATTCCCTAACTTCCCTCATATCGAAGAAGCATTGAGTAAACCACAATTTAATAATATGGTTTTTGATGGCGAGATTATGAGTGAGAACTTTCAAGCATTAATGAAACAAGTATATAGAAAGACCAACGTAGATACTTCAGATGCATATCTTGCACTCTTTGATGTACTCGACCTTTCAGAATTTAATGAAGGTAAGGGTAAGTATAATACATTAGAAAGAAAACAAATACTGGCCGAACTTCCCTTTGATGAGTGTATTAGAAAAGTAGACTTTACACGAGTTAACCTAGATACTTCCGAAGGCCAGCAAATATTTAAAAACATGAACAAGATTGCTATTGCTGAGGGTTATGAAGGTCTTATGGTTAAACCAGTTGAGTCTTTATACGAATGTAAAAGATCAGCTTCTTGGTTAAAAATCAAACCTATTATTGAAGTAACACTAACGGTTATTGATATAGAGGAAGGCCAAGGAAAGTTTGAAGGAACTACAGGTGCTCTTGTTTGCGAGGGTATTGAGGATGGAGATTTAATTGGAGTCAATGTAGGTTCAGGACTTACTGATGAAATGCGAGAGTCAATTTGGAATAACAGAGACGATGTGATTGGCCAGTTAGTAGAGATAAGAGCAGATGCCATTACTCAGGCAGAGAACGGTGAGTACAGTTTAAGGTTCCCTAGGTTTAAAACATTTAGGGGTTTTGAAATCGGTGAGAAATTATAAATAATATAAAGGAGTAAGATATGGCAGCACCAGTAAAATTCATTAATGACGGAAGGTACTACGGAATTCCAAAAGATTCAACAATCGTTTGGAAGCCAAAGTTGTATGCAATCGACCACTTTGACTTTGATAAGTTTAAAGTAAGAGTTGAAGGGTTACAGCAAGCGGGCGATAAGAAAGCCTTGAAAACAATTAAAAAGAACGTAGAAAGGGTATGTAAAGATAACCCAGATATGTTTAACGATTTTTTAAATCTACTATAGGAGAAAGATATGCCACCAATGAAATTTAGCCCAAGTCAAACCGTAAGACAGAAAACTACGGGTAAAAATAAAACAGAACATTTCTATATGAAATCAACTAAGTTAGAAGAACTCTATAAAGCATTAGAGAATTCTAATACCACACCTAAGAGAAAGCAGAAAATCCGAAATGAACTTGTTAAACGCGGTGTTTAGTTTTCTTTCTTCGGTGTTTAAATGGATGATAATATTGAATATCGTTTTAATATTAGCATTTACATATTTAACTGCTAAAGGCCTTATGTAATGAACTTAATAGCTAATGCACTACGAACTCCAGATGGAACTGTATTAGAGTCAAAGAGTCGACACGACTATAAAGAATATGTTGATGCCAATGGTAAAACATATGTGATTGATGGTGGTTTAGACTACCATCGTCGCTCTGCTAATGGTGATGAAGAAAACATGTGCATGTATGATGATGAACCTCACGAGACTCAAGCTAGAATTTTAACTTGGGGTTCTTATGGCATCAATGGTGACCAACCAATTCGTTGGATACCTATTGCCGACATGGAAACTGATCATCTCAAAGCAGTTTTAGAACGGTGCAACCCACGTGGTGTACTAAAGTCATGTATGATTGAGGAGTTAATAAGACGATGACAATGCCGAATGAACGGTTCTATGCTATTAGGAATACACGAGAGTTTCTAGTAGAATTAATGGACCCTAAGAAAACTCCTAGGATTCCTAAAGAGATTCGACTTAAAGCATATTATGCTATTAAACATTTTCCGAGTGAGTATCATATGGAAGAGGCACGAAAACAGGCACCATCAATATTTGGTGAATGGGACAACTGATGAGAATTAAAATAGGCAAGTATCCAACACATAGATGGTATCACAACTTTCTATATGAAAAGTTTGGTATCGGTAATGAGCCTAAAGTATCTGTGCATATAGATGACTTTGATACGTGGAGTATGGATCATACCCTAGCATATATTATTGAACCGATGTTAAAGCAACTTAAACTTACCAAGCATGGTGCTCCTATTGTTGATAATAAAGATGTTCCAAAAGAACTAAGGTCAGAACCGGCAAAGCATGACATATGTCCTACGCACTTTGACAAGTGGGATTGGGTATTAGATGAAATGATTTTTGCCTTTGAGAGCAAACATAACAACTGGGAAGAACAGTTCCAAGAAGGTTTAATTGATAGAGTATTTAAAGACCTAGAGAACGGCTATACCGAATGGCTAGAAGGCCCCAACAACACCTTTAAAATAGATATGAAAGGCCGTAAAGCATATCAGAAAAGAATATCAAATGGTTTTAGATTATTTGGTAAATATTATGAAAATCTTTGGGACTAAGAAAGTATAAATACATACATGAGGAATACGTACTGGAGAATTTGGGCTAAAAGCCTAGGCGAGAAGGCAGGTTCCTCTGACAAAGAATCGGATTTAATCGCAGTGGTAAGAACCATAATAGTTTTGGTTAATTTTATCACATGCTTTTTCATAATGAGTGGAGTAATACACAATTGGTAACAAAAAATGAAATAACTGGTGATTCAATCCAGAGCAAGGTCACAAGTAAATCTTACTTGGACAACTATGATGCTATCTTTAACAAGAAAGATCAAAAGCTCAAACAGAAAGAAATGACTGAATTGAATTGGGACGGTAATGAAGACCGAGGCAGATACGGTGAAGATGAAAGCAATAAAGACGAGATACCATCGAATTCTTTTCGACCAGGATAGCCCGTATAAGCGGCATAATGTTGTGCCAGATAAAAAGAAAGTCATTCCACGAAAGAGAAAGAATGACAATATAAATAATATAGAGGGTTAACTATGGCAGATTTATTAGACTTTGATTTCGGATTTACAGCTGTAGACGAAAACGAATTAGAAGCAGTTCAAAAAGTAACATCTGAAGCTTCTTCAGCATCTGCAGATGCATATCAAGCAGAAGAGAAATTGAACAAACTATATAATGCTATACTACCTCTGTTATCAAATTTAAAGAAAAATCCAGAGAAGGAATATATCCTTTGGCCAAACCGTGTAGAGAAAATCGAACAGTTTGAAGATTTAATTACGGAGATTATAAAGTAATGGCAATTAATACTACAGCTCAAGGCAATATATCTCTCACTGCCATTGATTTAGAAATCAATGGCGGCCCTCTTCAACAGGCCAATCAAAGTCTCAGAGCTTTATCTGCAGCAGCCGGTAAATCAACTCCAGATGCAATGTCAGAGTTTAGTGGGTATTCGCACACTATAACTTCGGCCGTGGTCATTAATGGCACAAACGCGTATTGGGGTAAAGGCGCTCGTCAAAGAGTCGGATATACCTCAGGTAATGACTCCTACATTGGTGATGCTCAGGGTAGTATCGCTTCTGGCAGCCCACTGAGTAGTTCAGACGGCTGGGGTTTATCATTATCAGTGCAGGTAGCGGCTTGGATAGAACGCCCACAAACGAACTCAAACCACTGGGCTTTTGAAGCTACTACTTCTTCCTCTACTGGGGTAGACACAACATGGTGGAATAAAGTGACAATATCAAGATCTGGATATTCTAATGTGGTACTCTATAGATCCAGCGCGACCATCAATACCCATTCTAACTATAGAATGAACATCTCATGGCCACAGCAGACGGTCAACTATATTACGAATGGCACTGCAACTTGGACATTCTCAAACACTTAGGTAAAAATATGAAAATAATTCTTATAGCATACCCAACAACATTTGAATATTTAGTTCCTCTTTTAGAGGCTGATAATCACGAGGTATTGCTGCTCACAGGAACTGATGGTATAAATTTAAGTAGAAGAGATGTTGTTAACGTAAATTACATAGTTACTTCTATTAATGCGTTTAATCCAGATTTAGTTATTAACGCAGTTACACATATATTTTTACCTTATTCTTCTGATTATACCTACATAGGTAATACAGAGTTAAGTGCTCAACTAGAGACTCATAAATGGAAATCAAGAACAAAGGCTTTAGAATTAGGTTGGTTATTGCCAACGCTATTAGAAGAGTGTAAAATGAATGCAGTATCAGATTATGACAGAACGGTATATGTAAAACCTAAAGGGCCGACGGATATGCATCAAATTTATAAATTGACTACTGATTTAGCTCTTAGCGATGAGCATCATAATAAAAGTGCTAGTACTATATTTAATGAGATAATGACTAACGAAGGATTTAGTGATATTGATGCATATGTTGAAGAGTCTGTAGACTATGAGATTGAAGCTTGGTGTTTCTTTACAGTATCTGCTGGTAATTATTCTATTATAAGAACATTAGGTTGTACTGGATATGGAGACGATAAATTAGTAAATGCAACAGGTAACTGGAGACAAGGTAATATAACTCTTGTAGACTTAACAGAGACTCAAAGAGCCGCATTTATTACTAAATGTGAAGCATGGTTAGACTACGCAGTAACGCTAGGCGGCAACTACGAAGGAACCTTAGGTGGAGCAATTACTGCTGACAATTCGGTGTATTGGTTCGAACAAAACAGTAGACCTGGAACACATAATATTGGTATGTTACCTGGATCTGTACAAGATTGGATTGTTGGCTTAACACTGTACTCAGGAAAATCTATAAATCAAATATCTGCTGAAACTATACGAAATGAGAGAGGATTTGGCTAGATTATGAATATAAATTTTAAAAATACTTGGAGACCATTACCGAGTTGCGTAACTATAAAAGAAAGTACAATAGATGGTTTAGGCCTATTTGCTGTTGAGGATATACCCTTAGATACTGACTTAGGATTAATGCGATTCACATATCATGGCACATTAATACGAACAGCGCTAGGATCTTTTCCTAATCACCGCGAAGAACCTAACTGTGTTAACATAAGCAGTATTAATGAGCATGGAGACGAAGAATATAATTTAGTTACTAGTCAAGATATCAAAATTGGAGATGAGTTAACGCTTTGTTATCAAATGAAGCAGTATTATAAGTAAAGAATACTAGGAGAATAAAATGTTTTGGAATAAAGATACAGATATTGATGTAGATCAATTAAGAGAACAACTAATTATTGATGAGGGTCAAGTAAATGAAATTTATAAAGACCATCTGGGCTACCCAACTTTCGGAATTGGACACTTGGTCCTTGAATCAGATCCAGAGTTTGGGCAAGATGTTGGAACCCCAGTATCAGAAGAAAGAACAATTGAATGCTTTGAGCAGGACGTACAATCTGTCCTCACTGACTGTAAAAAATTACATGATGGATGGGATGGATATCCACAAGAAGTAAAACAAGTTATTGCGAACATGATGTTCAATATGGGACTCACGCGCTTGAGTAAATTTAATAAGCACAACGCAGCGCTGCAGAGTGGTGATTGGAAAGGAGCTGCTGTAGAAGGCAGAGATAGTAGATGGCACAAACAAGTGACGAACAGAGCAGAAAGATTAATGGAACGATTAGAGAACCTTTAAAGGTAGAATCTAATATTCCACAAGATAAACAGAAATATAAAGGTTGGTATTGGTGCAACGAAAAGAGAGGTCTTTTCAGATATTCAGACTGGCACAAAAGTTTAACCGAACTAAATATAATTAGTTCATAGGAGAAAGAAATGGCACAAGTAATAAATTTAAAGGGTGTTGAAGGTAATTTAGTCAGTGATAGTAATGTTGGTTTTGCCACATTAGTACGAGTGTTGAACAACAAAACAAGTGTTCAGCTTATTACTAAAAAGACTGCAGCTGGAGAAGTACTAGCTAACGTAACCTTGGCCGCTGGCGAAGTACTATATATTAAGAAGGCTCCATCAGATACTCTAATCGGTGTTGCAACGTCTTTGGCAGTAGCAGTAGCACAGTAATTACCTATCTTAGGTCATATATGTTATAAATAACTATATGGCCGAAATCTTTGAAATAATCGCACAGGTCGGAGCCCCCATTGCTGGGGCTCTCGCTATGGGCGCGTTTATTTTTCTCATCATTAAACAAATATTAGAAGGTCTGATCGACAAGATTAAGACTCTCACTATGTTTTGTGAATCCCTAGAGAATAGAGCCAGAACAATGGCTAATGAAATGATCAAGATTGATATGTTGGTCAGTTCAGCTTTAGAATTAAGACCCGATATAGAAAGAGTTGCTCGAGCAGAGAACTTTGTTGAAGATGGCAAAGTTGATGTACGGAGAGATTAATGGAAGAAGCTAATATATTAATAGATGGTATACAAAAATATGGTTTTCCCATAGTTGCCTGTATTGGTTTTGGATATTTCCTTTTCTATATTTGGAAATTTATTAGTGATAGAATAGAACCAGAATTGGATAAAATGCACTTTGCTTTAATAAGAGTAATTGATCGAACTAGAATGCTCGATCAGGACTTGATTAGATTACAACAGAAAGTGAATGTGGTGTTAGAATATAAAGAAAACGAGAAAAAGAAACCATGAAAATAACAGGAACACATTTAGGAGTACTATTAATATTAGTATTCTTTACAGCTCAATATGCTATGGCAGATGGGATTGTATTTAAGTTTAAGAACCCATCATTTAGTGGGCAGGGAACTTCTGCGCATTACTTAACTATCGAGAATCAAGAAAAATCCAGACGTGATAAGATAAAGGAAGATATACAAGCAGCTATAGAGAAGGCAGAAAGAGAAGCTAATAATACAACCCAAGCTAAGTTTTTAAGGAACTTAGAAAGTAGAATATATGCACAGATTGCAAAACAGTTAGTTGATAATATGTTTGGTAATACCGAGAGTGCTACTTCAGGTTTCTTTGAGATTGAAGGTAACTCCATTACTTATGAAACTATTATTGGTGGTGGTCCAGATGGAACCGATATCATACGAATAACAGTTCTAAGTGAAGATGGCACTACTACTACACTCGATGTTCCTATCGGTGCAGGTTCGTTCTAATGAAATTAGGGTATGTGGTAGTACTGTTAGTATTAACAGGATGTGCCGGAATACCTACAGTAACTGATAGCTGCAGCACGGAGTTTATGTCAGCCTTTGGTGAATGCTTAGAAGAAGCTGAGGTAGTAACATTACCAGCGTCTGAAAGATTATCCAATCTGCCCGCGGCGAAAGAAAGACCCATTGTCGCAGTTTACAGTTTTAAAGATTTAACAGGCCAGAGAAAGAGTAGGGAGAATCTGGCAGATTTCTCTACAGCAGTAACCCAAGGAGCAGAAGCATTTGTTATTGATGCTCTAAAGACTGCAGGAAAGGGTACGTGGTTTAGAGTAGTAGAAAGAACTGGGTTGGATAACTTAGTTAAAGAAAGGCAAATAATCAGATCAGCAAGAGAGGAGTTTGAGAAGAAAGCAGAAGATAAGAAGCTACAACCATTACTCTTTGCTGGTATTATAATTGATGGTGGTATTATAGGATATGATTCCAACATTGAAAGTGGCGGCCGCGGAGCAAGATACTTAGGTATTGGTTCATCGGTCCAATATAAGAGGGATTCGATAATCGTGAGTTTAAGGGCAACCTCAACACTCACGGGTGAAATTTTGTTGAACGTGCAGACTAAAAAATCTATCTTGTCTGTAGGTGGTGGTTATGATGTATTTAGGTTCGTTGATATGGATACGAAACTAGTAGAAATTGAAGATGGTAGTAGTTTCAACGAGAGCGTTACGTATGCAACACGTGCAGCGATTGAAGAAGCAGTACTAGAGTTAATATACCAAGGGCACGATAGAGGCTACTGGGTAATAAAGGATGGCCATCGTCACCCCCATCAACATGATGGAATAAACGAGAAACATCCAATTAAGGGAGAAGAGAATGAACATGAATAAAAGCTATATTTTTGCTATGTTTGGTCTTATATCAATGTCGAATGCTATAGCAGGCGATGCGAATGATAATGAAATATTTATTGCACAGACCGGTAACAATGTTGAGCTTACTATTCGACAAATTGGTGCTGGCAACAAGTATGGAGGTGATAACTTTAGTGGAACTTCTATTGATATGACAATGACAGTTTCCGATTCATACTTGGATTTGTTATTAGATGGAGATTATAATAAAATGTTTGGTACTATTGCCACTACTGGTTCTACTATCAACAACTTTATTACTGGCGATTATAACTTGTGGAACCAAAAGATAGGTGTTGCCAATACGGCTGACACAATCGCAATCGATTCTGCAATAACCGGTAGTACTAACAGCGTAGTATTTAGAGCAGGTAATGCTGACGATACTTATAACATATCTACGCCATTATGGAATCAGTCTAATGCGGAAGCATTCTGGACTGTAAGTGGAAGTACTTGGTCAAGAACTGCTTCAGGCCAAACTGCATATTGGGGTTCATGGACACCAACTGAAGGATCTGCAGATAGTTTAGACATGGATTTGGATGTTGTCGGTTCAGATAATATTATGAATGTATTTGTTAATTCATCCAATGCAACGTTTAACTGGGATGTAACTGGTTCTGATAACTGGATTCAAACTACAATGGAAGATGGTGCTGATAACAATCAAACTGTTGCAGTAACCGGAGATTATAATTTTATATTTGTAGGCCAAGACACGGGCTCAACAGTCGGGGTAACAAACAATGCAATACTTGATGCAACATTTAATACAACGCATTCGGATATCAATATTATACAGTCTGACTCTAACTAGCATATTTCTTATAGGTTCGGTTAGCGCCGAATCTATAGGAGGTATTATTGAACAGAATGGAGTCGCATCACTGGTTAGAAGTGGTGGTGAAGAGATTACAGTATCGGGTACTAAAATACCCGGTATTGAATTAAAGGATACTGCAGTTACTGGTAATGGTAGAATGCTGATTGAGTTCTTGGATGAAGAAGAACTGTCTATAATAGAACACACTCGGATCTATATAGATGAAGCATATTATGATCCAGACCCATCTAAATCTAAGATGGCAATTCGTATGGTACAGGGAACTGCTAGGTTCACTTCAGGCCGTGGAAAAAGAATTAATAAATCCAATGTACAATTATCAACACCCACAGCTGAGATAGCTATACTAGGTACTGACTTTACTACAACCATTGACGAGATAGGGCAATCGCTCATTATATTATTGCCAGATGAAAAGACTGGATTATCTTCAGGTAAGATTATAATAAGCAATGCTGGTGGTACTGTAACCCTAGAAGAAGCATATCAAGCATCTATCATATCATCATATGACCGTGCACCTAGTTCACCTGTAGTGTTATCTGGCATTGATACAAAAATGATTAGTAATATATTCATTGTTTCAGAGCCTAAAGAGATTAAAGAAGTTAAACAACAAGAAGGAATTATGGCTGAGAAGGACTCGGGTAATATACTGGACGTTGACTTCCTTGAATTTAATGAGTTAGAAAAAGATTATCTAGCATATGATGATTTAGAATTTAGTGAACTAGATATTGATTACTTGGATGTTGATTTCCTGCAGGATGTATTAGATGTTCTCCAAGAACTGGATAAAGGAACTGCATTAGACCGAAGCGCTCTAAAATCTGGTATAGACCTACAGGGAACTAAATTTGGTTTTGATGTAGATACTCAATATAACAGTATAGTAGATAAAGGCGCGGATACGGTAAAATTCTTCAGAGATGTTGATGGAGTTATAAGTATAAGTATGTTACTTTCACAATCGGCCACAATTAGAACAGTTTCAGATCAGAAAGAATCTGAAATAATATTAGGAGACGGACAAGGTATTATAATTAATATCACGCAGGTACAATGATGAATAAGTTTTTAAATTACACAGCATTATCTATTTGGGTACTATATCTGGCGGCCGTATGCCAACCAGCTAATGCAGATAACGAAATCTATGTTACACAGACAGGTGACAACCTCAGATTAGAATGGGAACAACAGGGGCAAGATAATGTTATTAATACTATTCTTTCAGGCTATCAACTGGATACTGCAATACTTCAAGAAGGAAATAGAAACCAGGTATTAAAGAAGTCCCAAGGAATTACTGGCGACTATAATCAAGTAGTAGTAGAACAGTGGAACAATACTAATAGTACTGATATTAATAAAATATGGATTGATATTGACGGTGATAGTAATGCAGTAGATGTAGGCCAAGGGTGTAAATTTCTGTATTCAAACAGCACATCTTGCGATAGAGATACTCACGAAGATGCAGGCCACGAAATGGAAATCAATATTACTGGAGATTATAATTGGGTACGTGGTGGCCAGAAATCAGGTACTGCAGATCCGGATCACACTTTAGTCATGGATATTAATAGTGATAATAATAGTGTATGGTTTACACAAGCAGGTTCTGGTGATAAAAATTTAGATTTAACTATTAACAACGATGGCAATTCGGTAAGTATACATCAACACTACGGCGCACATACTGCGACAGTTACCCTAGATGGAACATCACCGACGGACTTAAACTTAATTCAAACCGGCGGCCCAAGTCAGACATACAATCTTATGCAGAACTGTCTAACCATAGGCGGTTGCTCTGTGTCAGTTACACAACAGTAATGTATAACTGGAAAGTAGTATTACTGACCATTATCTTACTTGTTACGGTAAGAGTGCAAGACCCCAAATTAGTAGAACAGTTTCGTTTAAACTATTTTGATTCGTTACAGTCGTATCAAGAACCGATCAAGGCAGATAATATAGTCATAGTAGATATAGATGAATCTGCTTTAAATAGGTATGGCCAGTTTCCCTTTAGTAGAGACCTATATGCAAACTGGTTAAATTCTAGCCCAGAAAATAATGCATATGTATTTAATATGGGATTCACGGAGAAAGATAGGTTCGGTAAAGACTCTGATCTTGCTGCAGCTATGGGAACTAGAGATGTAATACTATCATCCTTTGTGAGTAATAAATCCCAGGGTGATAAGCCGCCTAGAGGCTTTGGTAAGCTTGGAAAAGGTGATCCGTCAGATTGGTTGTATTCATATAAGGGTATGCGTACTTCGGTCGTGGCTCAATATGCAGAAGGCGTAGGAGCTGTTACAGTTGCACCTTCGGTAGATGGTATAGTCAGAGAGTCACCCTTAGCTATCCTAGCTAATCAACACCTTTGGCCTTCCATAGCATTAGAGATATTACGAGTGTGGGAGTTTCAGCCTAACCTAGCAATTAAGATTAAAGACGCTGGAGTAGAGTGGGTGAGAATGGGTACTTTACCTCCGATGTATACTACCCCGAATTCTAATGTTCAAATAGCATACTGGAACGAATACGAGCGTATATCATTTGGAGACCCACTACCCGATGAAAAGATAATCATACTAGGATTGAGTGCAGGTGGATTAGTCAACCCAGTACCGACTCCGACTGGTGCTATGTTACCACACGACATTCAAGCACATCTAATATCTACTGTAGTAAATGGTATCCAAATTCAAAGACCGTGGTATGCCGATCAGCTTGAACTTCTACTGATTATCGGACTATCATTAATGATATTACTTATTGTATATCAAACTCCAACTTATATGTCGGCTTGTATATCACTGGGTTTGATGGGTGGAACAATGTATACTGGTTATCATTTTTGGATGACAGAACTGTTACTAATAGATGTTTTGTTCCCTACAGTGACTGCGTTTATCGTATTCACTCATGCTACATTCAATAGGTTCTATGTCACATATAAGTTAAAGGAACTGATTAAAGGCCAATTCGGCACTTACCTATCTCCAGATATGGTCTATATGTTACAGAAAGATCCGTCACTATTAGCACTAGGAGGCGAAAGAAAAGAGATGTCCTTCTTGTTTATGGACATTTGTGGGTTCACCCCCATATCAGAGTACTACAAGAACAAA
>UPTG01002302.1_pt1 | contig 13253 bp, 10 predicted proteins | sample 2160121 | NCBI WGS metagenome assembly UPTG01 (sample SAMN06266255, study PRJEB28933) | marine metagenome | isolation source: Columbia River Estuary | place: USA:Columbia River Estuary, USA | collected 2014-07-27 | reverse complement strand
CCAGCAAGTGCACCGTGAGCTCACCGGCCTCAAATCGCCCCAATAGCGGCAGCAATAACGTGGCGAATGGACCGCAACCCGCGTACAGGATTTCAACGGGCCCCTGTGCGAAGCGCGCTTGAGCAGCTTTGATTGCCGCGTAAACAGCCCGGATAAAGACAACGCTGCGTTGAGTATCGTTGACACAATGGGCCGCCGCCGCTGGACTGATGGCGACGCCGTTCTTTAGCAATGCATCGCCTGCCCAGGCGTTAAAGCTGCGGTCGGGTAAGATACCCCCCACGTCACTGCAGCGTTGTGTAAACGCGTTGAGAGCGTCCCGCAGCTGAGCGAGGGAGCTGGCCTCATTGAGGAGTGTGTCGCTGAGTTGCTTAAGCCCTATCATGTCTGACCACGCGGTATTTATTGATGAGCAGTTTCTGCCCAATCGATAATCATGTTGGCGAATAATTCGGGTTGATCGGCCCACGCGAGATGACCTGCTTCAGGCAACATTTGCAAGGTGCTCCGTGGCATGGCGGCATCGAGATGTGTCGCATTGCTGGGGTCAAATAACACATCCTGCTCGCCCCAGAAAATTAAGGTCGGTAATTCGATTTCTTTTACTCTAGCCGCCAGCGCTGACGCTTTCGACCGAAAATCCTGAAACCAAAAAACCACTTCGGCAGTGCGCCCCGAGTAAGCCCTTTTGTAATCATCGATTTGCCGCGGGTTGGCCCGATGACGGATGGCACCCAGCGTTGACGAAAACGCAATGAGTGGCCCGGCACCCAACAAACCCGTTGAGAAGCGCATGACACCAAACTTGGCCAGCATGTTAATCATAAATGCCAGCTTGAACGGTCCGGGCGCACCAACGCCATGCCCAATCAGCAAACTTTTTACCCGATGGTCGCTCTGCTAGTAGCCATTGGCGATTCATTGTCACGATAACGCTCCTAATACGATGTTGATGTTTGCTGCTCGGCTTCCTGGCACGCTGTGGCGATTTGGTCGGCATTGTTTTGACCACTAGCCAGGGTGTCAGGAAGCTCGATCAGTATTGTGGGATCCAGGTTCGACCTTGAAGCGGACGCTAAGGCGCTTGTTGTTTACCCTCAGATAGCACCCAAGATTTTGCTGATGTTTTTTCGAAACTTTTTCCCAAAGGGTGGGCGCGCGCCAACGATGGGCAAAATGTCGATCATCGTTTGACTGTAAATCGCGCGGCCGTGGCTCATATTTTTAAAGCCTTCGGGACCGTGGTAGGCGCCCATTCCAGAGGCACCCACTCCGCCAAAGGGCAGATCCTCTTGCACGTAGTGCAGCGTAATATCGTTGATGCAGGCACCCCCACTGGGTACGTGATTGAGCAAGTACTCCTGCTCAGCGTTATCTTTGCCGAAGTAATACAGGGCGAGGGGGTTCCGACGGGGTTCAATCTTGTCTGGCACTTCGGTGATATCGGTATAGGTCATGACCGGGAGAATGGGACCAAAAATCTCCTCGTGCATGACCTGCATGTCTTCCGTCACGTTCTGCAGAATGTGCAGCGGCATGCGGCGGTTGTTTTCGGCCGCCCGGGTCTTGTCAGCGCCGACGATGGTGAGCTTAGCGCCCTTTGCTACTGCGTCATCAATGTAGCCCTGCAATCTGGCAAAGTGCCTTTCGTCAAAAACGCCCGCGTAATCTGAATTCTCGGTGATGTTGGGATACATCGCCTGCGTTTCGTGAATAACCCGTGCGATCAGCTGCTCTTCGAGCTCTTCGGGCACTAAGACGTAGTCGGGAGAGAGGCAGAGTTGCCCACCATTTAATAGCTTGCCGAATGTCAGGCGTGTTCCCGCGAGCTCAAGCTTGGCGCTGCGACCAATGACGACAGGCGACTTGCCCCCCAGCTCTAGTGTCACCGGTACCAAGTTCTTCGATGCAGACTGCATCACCTTTGCGCCGATGCGAGTAGAGCCCGTGAACAGCAAGTGATCGAAAGGCAGTTCCGCAAATTGTTGGCTGATAGCGGCCCCCCCGGTCACAACCGCGACTTCCTCTTCGGCAAAATAACGGGGTATCACCTCGGCAAACAATGCCGCTGTTTCAGGCACGAACTCAGAGGGTTTTAGCAAGGCTCGGTTACCGGCAGCCAGCGCACTCGTCAATGGGGCAACGGTGAGGCCAAAGGGCAAATTCCAGGGAGAAATGATGCCAACAACCCCCTTTGGGTAGTATCGGACTTGGCTCTTTCCGCCCAAAAAGTTCATGGGTTTATTGGCGCTTCGCTTTTCAGGTTTCATCCACGCTTTCAAATGTTTCATCGAATAGTCGATGGCCTCGACCTTTGATGCGAACTCTGAAAACAAGCTGAACTCGTAGGAGCGAGCGTCGTTGAACTCACGTTTGGTGGTGGCCGCGAAGGCGGTTTTGTTTTCAATAATCAGCGCCTTGAGTCTTTTAAGGCGGTCAATGCGTGTCGCATAGGTGACTTCGCCCTCGGCGCGAAACTGACTTCGCTGTCGTTCGACCAAAGCGTTGAGATTTTCTTCGGTCACCGGTGTGATGTTGTCGTGTTCGGTCATGCCCATAGCGTCTCTCCGAGTTTGCGCTGCAGTGTCTGTCCGGCAATCTGCTGCGATTTGCCGACGCGTTTGCTGTGTTGAATGCGTTTAGGGGTTGGATGAGGCTTCGGCGCGGATGCCCTCGATGATGCGAACGGCATTTTTAATAAAAAGCGGTTCAGACGAAAAACTGGCGATCAGATTCTGCACATCGGTGGGCAGTGCCTCGTCAGCCAGTGACGGGCTCTGGTCGGTTTGCGTCGCACCGATCAATAGCACCCCCATTGTTTTGACGACCTCAACCGCTTGTGCAGCACTCAACTGGAGCGCTGTCGCGGAGCGTTTCGCAACGCCCTCCACCTGCTCGATGAAGATTCGTTTTGATTCGATCAGCCGCGGGATCGCAACATTGTGCTCAATGACATGTTCGAGTCTGATGAGTAACGGTAAAAAGACGCCATCGGCGAGTGCCGTGCGGTAGAGCAGCTTGGCATACGCCTCACTGGTGATGTCGTCCGATAGCGCATCGATAAAGCCTCGACTCCATCGCATTAAGCTTTGCTCGTAGAGGGTCAGGAAAAGCGCTTCTCTGGTGTCGAAGTAAAGGTAGAGCGTGCCCTTGGCGACGCCGCTTCTCTTGCCGAGTTGCGCCATCGAAAATGCCTCATAGCCCACCTCTTGAAAGTAGGTTTCAGCGGCTTCCAGCACGGCTTGCCGCCGCAGCGCCTTCTGTTCTGCGCTTCTCGCTCTCTGGTTAATTGAAATCGCTGCGCTCATCAGTGTCTCCAGCCTGCCTTGTTGTTCGGTCGCCTGTTCGGTGTGGGCTCACTGTCCGCCATCTTTAAGTGACCACTGGTCAACTATATAGCTGACCAGTGGTCATTTCAAGTGCTGGCAAACAAATGAGGCAGTGCGCGGCAAGTCATGTGCAGACCTTGCGGCACTGAAGAGCGCTGGGCAGCGGGCAGGCCTCCTGACGACGCGCGACCACAATAGCCGCTGCTGAAAGGGGTGATGGATGGGTTCGTCATTGATGAGTCGGCACGTTAGCGATTCCGGGGTGGGTGTCTCTGATGGGGCGCGACGGTCAGACCGCCCGCATGTCCCTTGCGATCAACACCCTCTCACCGGTTAACGCGGTCGATACTCTGGCATACTGGTCGGGTCATTACTAAAAGCTCTGACTTATGGCGCACTACAGCATTCTCGACCTTGTTCCCATTACGCTTGGCAGCGACGCAGCCTGTGCGCTCGAGCGCAGTAAACAGCTCGCGATCAAGGCCGAATCCTGGGGTTATCATCGGTACTGGGTCGCCGAACACCACAACATGCCCGGCATCGCGAGCTCGGCCACCGCGGTGGTGATCGGACATCTGGCGTCGGCCACTAAGACCATTCGTGTGGGTTCGGGCGGCATCATGCTGCCCAATCATGCTCCCCTGATGGTGGCGGAACAGTTTGGCACTTTGGCCACCTTGTACCCCAATCGAATTGATCTCGGGATTGGCCGCGCACCGGGCACCGATGGCGTGACCATGCAGGCCCTGCGCCGCAATCTTGCCGGCAGCGTCGACGACTTTCCACGAGATGTGATGGAACTTCAGCATTACCTCAAGCCGGTCCAGCCAGGGCAACGCGTGAGCGCAACGCCAGGGGCCGGCACCGAAGTGCCGATCTGGATTTTGGGGTCGAGCTTATTTGGCGCGCAACTCGCCGCTGCCCTCGGCATGCCGTTTGCCTTTGCCTCACATTTTGCGCCCAGCCAGCTGAGCGCAGCGATTCAAACCTATCGCGAACAATTCAAGCCCTCAGATACCCTCAAGGCGCCTTACGTCATGCTGGGTTTCAATCTGTGTGCCGCAGACACCGATGAGCACGCCCATTTTTTACGCTCGTCCTCACTCCAGTCTTTCGTCAATCTCAGGCGAGGTGCGCCAGGCCCAATGCCAGCACCCATCGAGGGGTTTGAAGCGAGCCTTTCGCCCGCTGAGCGACAAATGGTTGAAGCGATTGGCCAGTGCTCAGCGGTTGGCACCTTGGACACCGTGCAGTCTCAGATCGGCGATTTTATTGCCCAGACGGGGGCGGATGAACTGATGCTGGTCTCGTCCATTTTTGATCCCGAACAGCGATTGAAGAGCTACGAGCTCGGCGCGGTGGCGATGCAGAACCTAGAGCAGGCCAGCACACCACGCCAAGCCATGCGTTAGTTCAATCATCCGCCATTACCACTGCGTCAACTGACGTGCGTATCTGATGGGTGAGCTTTGCAATCGCCTTATCCCAGCGTGGTCGCAACAATAATGATCACCCTTGATGCAGTGGCCCAGCAAGCCTGCTTTCCCCCGCTCGCTGCGCCACGTTGGTGGATATGGCAGGAAGGTGAATCTCCGCCATCCCTCGATAGACCGCACTGGTGCACGTCTGCGCACATCAGGGTTGCCGATTTCGCACCATACGTAGATAGTAACCTGACTACAGTCATTGGGAATAAAGCAACATGTCCTATCAGTCATCAACACCATTTATGAACGTCGAGCTTGACGCCAACTGCCTGACGATTGAGTTCAATCGGCCCGATGCCTTGAATGCGTTGCGACCCGAAATGTTGTCTGAGGCAGCGCGCTTAGTGGAGCAGGCCCACTCGGATGACGAGGTGATGGTGATTGTCTTGCGCGGCGCCGGCAGAGCGTTTTCGGCAGGCGTTGACCTCAAGGTGTTGCAAGGCATCGAGCCTCAAGGCGGCATTATCGGCAATGTGTTTGACGAACCGGCGGCACAATTGGCCGCGGCGATCCGCGACACCGGTGTTCCTGTGATTGCGCGAGCCGTAGGCGCCTGTTTTACGGGGGCATTAGAAGTGGCCTTGCACTGTGACTTTGTCTACACCACCGACACCACAAAGTTTGGCGATACCCACACCAAATTTGGTCTTCGCCCCACCTGGGGTATGTCGCAAACGCTGTCGCGTGCAGTGGGTCAGCGGCGGGCGCGTGAGTTGTCTTTTACCGCCAAAATTTTCACTGGCGCTCAGGCGGTTGAGTGGGGCATTGCCAACGACAGTTTTGAAACGCCAGAGGCATTGGACGAGGCATTGGCAGCGACCTGTGCCCAGATCACTGCTAACAGCGCCGAGGCCGTGGCGGCTATGAAGGATCTGTATCGGCTCGCCGAAAACGAGGACGGCATCCGAGCCTCCCTGAAGGCAGAAACGTCATCGCAGTACAGCATCACTGATACCGAGGAGCGGCTCTCAGCGTTCTGACTGGGTAGCCTGTGTGGCCAAGACCAAGACCGCGGCGCGGACTACCTGCTTCGCACTGTCCGTATGGAAACGTTTACCACTTAAAGACCACACCTATCTGAAACCATTACCGAGGACAGACCATGTCAGACTCAGAGGGTTCTATCAGCGTCGAGCAGCGCGGCCCCATCTTGTTGATCGGGCTGAATCGACCAGCAAAATACAATGGCTACACGCCAACGATGGCTAAGCAACTGGTGGAGGCCTTTACGCGGCTAGACGAAAGCAATGATCTTTTTGTGGGCGTGCTGTTTGGCCACGGAGATCACTTTACTGCGGGGCTCGATCTGCCCAAGTGGACAGAGCGCATGCAGCAGAAAAGCCGTGCGGAGGAGGGCGCCGAGGCGCCAGTGGATCCCTTGGCACTGGGCCGCGCTTGTCGTAAACCCATTATCACTGCGGTGCAGGGCATTACCTTTACGTTTGGCATCGAGATTGCGTTGGCCGGCGATATCGTGATCGCTGCGGATGATTGTCGCTTCTCTCAGCTGGAGCCGGCTCGGGGTATTCATGCTACCGGTGGTGCAACCATCCGCTTCGTGCAGCGCGGAGGGTGGGGTAATGCCATGTACCATTTGCTCACGAGTGACGAGTTTGATGCGCAGGAGGCCTATCGAATCGGTTTCGTGCAGGAGGTCGTTCCCGCTGGCACGCAATTGGAGCGTGCGTTAGAAATCGCCGAGGTCATCGCGTCACAAGCGCCTCTGGCGGTGCAAGCGACCAAGGCTTCCTCGAGGCGCTTTGTCGAAGAAGGCTTTGCTGCCGCCGTCCGCGAACTCGGCCCGACGCAGCAGCGACTCTTGGCCAGTGAGGATGCCGACGAGGGCGTTCGCTCCTTTATAGAGCGGCGCAAGGCGGTTTTTAAGGGCGCCTAGTGGGCAAGGTGAGTTGTTCAAAGTGCCGTCATCACACAGCCCGGCCGGTCGGGTTCCTGAATGGCCTTTCTACTGTATGAGTGTTGTGAGACGCCACTAGGCTAGCGCGCCATTAATGCTGGTTTTGGTTGCAATGCCGCTATCGACCCGCTGACAATAGTGGCTGTCGTTTCTGAGGTGCCAACATGCCCGCGTTTTATAAAGAGTGGTTTTACAAGACCAAGCGTTCTCTCACCGCCATGGTCATTACCAAGCCTCAGCCCAAGGCCCTGACCTTCACCGGCGTCGATTCAGTCAAGGATCTCTGTCGGACCATTGGTCAGTTTGGTATTGCCAAAGTACTGATTGTGACCGACAAGCCGCTGGTTGAGCTCGGCACTCTCGACACCACCCTCGCATGGCTCACCGAACACGGTGTGGCCCATCAGATCTACGACGGCGTGCTGCCCGACCCCACTCAGAGCGTGGTCGACAACGGTATTACGGTGCTGCAACAAGCACAATGCGATGCCGTTTTGGCGTTTGGTGGGGGTTCCTCCATTGATGCGGCCAAGGTGATTGCGTTGGCAGCGGCCAACGACTGCCAGGCAGAAGATTGCATAGGCCTTAAGCAGTGCAAACTGCCAGCCCTCCCACTCTTTGCGGTGCCGACCACAGCAGGCACTGGTTCTGAAGCCACCATGATTGCAGTGATCTCCGACAATGAGACCCATGAAAAGGGTGGCGTCATCGATCCTGCGCTGATCCCGCGCGCCACCGCGCTCGACCCGGTCATCATGAAAGGCCTACCGGCACACATTACCGCCGCCACCGGGATGGACGCGCTCACCCACGCCATCGAGGCTTATATTGGCGTTTGGGAAATGCCCGAAACCCGCTACTACTCAATGAGCGCCATCAAGCTGATCTTCGATAACCTGCCGGAGGCCTATGTTAACGGCGATAATCTGGAGGCGCGGGAGGCCATGGCCTTAGCGTCTCATTACGGTGGGCTGGCGATTACCAGCGCCTTGGTAGGCTATGTGCATGCGGTCTCGCACAACCTCGGTGCCAAATACGGCGTGCCCCACGGCCTGGCTAACGCCATGGTGCTGCCCCACGTGCTAGATCTGATGAAAGACACCGCGGCGAAGAAAATGGCCGACATCGCACTTCATGTTGGTCTGGGTGAAGCGTCCGAGGGTCACGCTGCCCTCGCTGACAAGCTGATTGCCGAGGTGCGCACATTGAACGAAGCCATTGGCATCCCTGCCACGACCGATGTCATTCGTGAAGAGGATGTCAAAGATTTGGTCGATGCCGCGCTAAAAGAAGGCAGCAGCTACCCGACACCCCGTTATCTGGAGCGCAGCGAGTGCGAGGCGCTGGTGCGCGGCCTCATGACTGCCTGAGGTGTGTGAGTCGCTATCCGCGCAAAACGTGACCCTGTGCAAAAAGTGACAATGTGAGCGCCGCAGCAGGAAAAAGCCTGTTTTAGCGCTATCTTAGCCACACATTCACAATAAAACTCGGGCGGTAGGCTACGTCTCTACAGAGCCCCGAGCACAGGGAGTACGGATGATGTATGCGAATCGAGGTGCACTCTTGAGGGTGACAGGCCGCGCGCTGTGCGCGACCTTCGTAACGGGTAGTCTGGTTTTTAGCGCGCTCACCCACGCGGATGGCGAGCACGGTGACGCGCCGCCAACGATGCCTGACCCCAAAACCACTTACTCGCCCTACTTACAAGATACCTTTCCGAATCAGGTGTTCTTTGGCGACACCCACCTGCACACCGCGTATTCCGCAGATGCTGGATTTTTTCTCAACCGACTCACACCCGATGACTCGTTTCGATGGGCGAGGGGAGAGACGGTTACCTCGTCTACCGGTGTCCCCTCAAAGATTGTTCGGCCCCTCGATTTTCTGGTGGTGAGTGATCACGCTGAGACCTTCGGGCTAGCCATTGCGATTCAGGAGAATCACCCCGCCTTACTCAAAACAGAGTGGGGTCGAACATTGCTGGAGCTCGCTGAACCCGATACCCCCCAGGCGTGGGGAGAGGTCTACCTCTATTGGGCGCAGGCTTTTATTGGTGAAGACGGACCACCTGAAATGGATCTGTCTTTTATGGCGGATATGTGGAGCAACGCGACCGAGTCGGCCGAGCGTTATAACAGCCCCGGCTTATTCACCGCCTTTATTGGTTATGAGTGGACCTCGGGACCCGCGGGTAACAACTTGCACCGTGTGGTGGTTTATCGCGGCGATAAAGAAGAGGCCGATCAGGTCGTCCCCTTTAGTGCGTTAGAAAGCTCAGACCCAGAGCGACTGTGGGACTGGATGGAGGCGTATGAAGCCGACACCGGTGGCCGGGTGCTGGCCATTGCGCATAACGGAAATCTATCTAACGGCCTGATGTTTGACGATGTGACGTTGACCAGTCGTGAGCCGCTGGACGAGCGCTATGCCAAACGACGTCGGGCGTGGGAACCGCTCTACGAGGTGACTCAGATGAAGGGAGACGGTGAGGCCCACCCCAGTTTGAGCCCCGATGATGAGTTCGCTGACTATTTCACTTGGGATGTCGGCAGTTTTGGCCCGCAACGGAAGACGCCAGATATGTTGCCCAAAGAGTATGCGCGAGAGGCGCTCAAGCGCGGCATGCAGTACGAGAAATCCCTCGGCACGAACCCCTTTAAGTTTGGCATGATCGGCTCTACCGACTCTCATACCTCGCTTTCTACGACCGACGAGGCCAACTTTTTTGGCAAGATTGCGGCGGTTGAACCAACGGCCGACCCGATCCGCTTTAGCGAGATCATTACCGGGCGTTTGACTCCCGATGACCCCACCGATGACCAAACCCATGAACAGGCGTTGGCGGCTGGTTTGGCCGGCGTGTGGGCCCGCGACAATACGCGGGAGGCACTGTGGGATGCGATGAAGCGCAAGGAAGTCTTTGCCACCACCGGGACCCGCATGCGAGTGAGGGTGTTTGCTGGTTTTGACTATGTTGAAGAGGATCTGTACCGCAGTGACTTTGCCCGTCACGGTTATGCCAATGGTGTTCCGATGGGCGGTGACCTCACTGCCGCCGCCGATGGTGAGGCACCCTCGTTGCTCATCGCGGCTTTGCGAGATCCGGATGGCGCCAATCTTGATCGCATTCAGGTGGTCAAGGGTTGGACCAACGACGATGGCTCAGCGGCAGAGCAGGTCTATGATGTGTCTTGGTCAGGTGATCGGCAAAAAGATGCCAAGGGTAAGGTGCCCGCGGTGGGTAATACCGTGGATATTGAAACAGCATCTTATTCCAACAGCATTGGCGCTCCGATTTTGAGCGGCTACTGGCAAGACCCCGACTTTGACCCAGACCAGCATGCCTTTTATTACGTGCGCGTACTCGAGATCCCAACGCCCAACTGGACCACTTACGACCATGTCTACCTTGGCGTCGAGCTCTCTAAAAAAGCAGTGGCATTTAGCCAGGAGCGCGCCTACACGTCGCCCGTTTGGTACACGCCCTAAGCGGATTTAGGTGCCCCATTGGGGGCCGCATTGCCAACACCAAAAGAGCCACCCATCGGGTGGCTCTTTTGGTTCAAGCACGCGCAAACAACGGGGGGCCACCGCAAAACTCATGCCCGACACGCCCGGTCAGTGGTACGCTACTGCCACATACAAAAACATAAGGAGCAGTGATGAGATTTCTACTGGCAGGCTTAATGCTACTGACGTTGGGTGCGCAGGCGCAGGAATACGAGGTGCGCTCGGAGTTCATGTATTGCAAATTCAATGAAGGCAAGACAATTCAGGATGTGATTGCGCAATCAGAACGCTACGGTGATTTTTCTAAAGAGGCGGGCAGTCAGTATTTGCAGGTTGTCCTCACGCCAATGCACGCCGGGGTGAATAACCCCTATGACTATGTGATGTGGGGCCAATGGCCAGATGGCCAGTCTATGTACAACGAGTGGGGCAGCTACACCAACGAGTACTGGGCTTACATGGCGGAGCAGGATGAGCCGCTTGAACCCGCGGGTACTTGTAGTGGAATGATCGCGATGTTTAATGCGGCGACCGCGCACAGTCGGATACCCATGGAGGATCGCGATACCTGGCAGCCTCACCAATGGGCTGACTGCACGCTAAACGACGGTGTCACCATGGAGCAGGTCATGGAGACTCAGGCTCGTCACGGTGAGTTAATGAAAGCCGCGGGCTATGAAGGTTGGGGCACTCACGTGTTTATGCCGTATCTAGGATTTGAGCCCGACTGGCCTTATGACTATGTGCAGATGAATCACTGGTACACCTTTGAGCTGAGAGGGCAGACGGCCGATAGTTGGATGGCATTTCTGGAGAAGCATCCCGAAGTGGAGGCAGAATCCGAGGCACTCGCCAGTTGTGAAAGCAATCGTAGCTATGCCGGTCGTATGATCTTCAATAACGCTGACTGAACAGCGGGGTGTGGTTTTGGGCGGGTTGCTCAAAACCACGACGGTAACGCTATGAAGGGTGACCATGATGGTCACCCTTTTTTGTTTTTGGGTTATCAGGGTCCGCTAGCGCGTCGCTATGCAGCACTTTTGGCGTCAAGAATCGCCTGACCTCGGCTTTTTAGCGGGCGGTCACCGCGTAAGAATTCGAACTCCTTGGAGAATCGGGTGGGGGCAGGCTCAGGCTTCTTTGTGGGCATCGTTGCACTCGCGAGTGCTTTCTGCCCTGTTGTTGCCGTTGCTACTACTTTCCCTAATATGCTGCGTCGCTGCCCGTATTCTCTGGTTTATCTGCGAATACAATGCGCGTCATATTTGCTTTCGTCCTGTCAGGCTGATGGCAGAGAAGACAACGATTGAAACGACGAGGCCGGGCCAGAGCGGGTCGTTCTGAAACACGGGTGCGAGTTGTATCACCGATGCGCCATACCAGGTGACAACAGTGAACAAGGCGAGACTGATACTCCAGAATGCGGCGTCAGTATTGACGTTTTCCAAAGTCACCATCGCTATCGTCGGTACAAACAAAGCCGCTGCATTGACCGTAAATGCCAACAGTAATATGCCTACGATATCCTGCATCTGCCATGCCATGAGGGCGGAGGCTACGCCAACAATTGCCGCAAGCCCCATGCTGATCCGAAACAGTTTTTTCGGCTCGACGTCTGGGTTTATGTAGCGTTGGTAGACATCACGACTACCGTTCGCCGCGGCCGTCAAAATACAAATATCGGCGGTGGACATGAGTGCAGCCAGCAGACCGACCAATAACAGCCCCTTTAGGCCAACCGGGAAGATATCGATGATCAGCCGGGAGAGGATGTCACCTTCACTCTCGACACCCGGGTAGAGTATAGCGGCGGTCAGCCCCAACCACGTCGACCCAATGACCAGCGGCACCAGCAGCGCAGCTGCCAAATACGTACCGCGTTTTGCTGCGGCCTCATCTTTTGCAGCAAACATCCTCGTGTAGCAATCCATCGCGACAAAAAACGCCAATGGAATCGAAACGCCCAACGCCAGCATGGTCGGCAATCCCCATCCAATCGGATTGAAGTGTCCCGCTGGGAGGCCCGTTGCAAATGCCTCCAGGGTGCCACCGTTGGCAATGGAAATGGGTATCCCGACGATTACCACGCCGACAAGAAGCAAAGTGATCTGCACCCAGTCCGTATAGGTCACGGCAAGAAAGCCGCCTGTTGCGGTATAGACGACAATGATGGCACTTGCGAGCAGCAACGATGAGGAATAGTCCCAGCCCAGCAGTGTGCTGAGAACCGCGCCCGCTGCGGCCAGCTGACCGGCAGCGTAACCGATGTAAGCGAGAATGGTCGTGATGGTCGCGACGATTCGCGTCCGACTGTCGTAGCGCGTCTCGATAAAATCCGGGTAGGTCAGCAGATTGTGTTTATTACCTTCGCGTTTCACGCGGACTGCGAAAAAGAAGCCGAATAACAGGCAGGCTATGAGCATGCAGGTGGTATACCAGCCGCCGGAAATACCAAACTCGAAGGCCTTGGTCGTGCCGCCGACGACAGCGGCGCCACCCACCCAGCTAGCCAGCCAGAGGCAGGCAATTGAAACTGAGCCCAGCTTGCCGCCGGCAACGAAATAGTCTTCGACACTATCCTGTCGACGACTCGCATATATTCCTATGGCTATCATGAGGGCCAGGTAAGCGAAGATGATGGCGGTATCAATAAATCCAAGCATGCTGTGCAACTTACAGTGTTTTGCTCAGATTCACCGCCTTCTCCACTCTCAAGGCAGCATTTTTTTAACATTTATCGCAAGGCACATCAGACCCAGAGGTAATAGCGCCGCCTATTCACTGATCGCATCCTCTGTTCACGCTGCTATGCAGCGCTCTTGGCATCAAGAATCGCTTGGCCTCGGCTTTTTAGCGGGCGGTCACCGCGTAAAAATTCGAACTCCTTGGAGTACCGGGCAGGCTCAGGCTTCTCTGTGAGCACCGTTGCATTCGCGAGCGCTTTATCTGCCGCTCGGGTCTGCTTGCCGTTGGCGAAGCAACCCTTGTGCTTGAGGTAAAAGAGCCAGGCGC
>UPTG01002299.1_pt1 | contig 13273 bp, 12 predicted proteins | sample 2160121 | NCBI WGS metagenome assembly UPTG01 (sample SAMN06266255, study PRJEB28933) | marine metagenome | isolation source: Columbia River Estuary | place: USA:Columbia River Estuary, USA | collected 2014-07-27 | reverse complement strand
ACGATGAAGAAAATGAACAATCCTTGGTTTATACTCGGCCTCGAACCAGGTGCTACATTTAAAGAGGTCAAATTAGCATACAAAAGATTAGCTCTAAAAAATCACCCAGACAAGGGCGGTACTATCGCAGACTGGCTGGCTATCAGTGATGCTTACGAAGAAATTCAAAAAAAGAATCATGTTCCTATATTAAAATCAACAGATGTGCAAATGATAGATCTAGCATTAACAATAGAACAACAAATTAATGGAATAAATGATTATATTCAAATTGATGAAGAAGAAGACTTATATTTAAAAGTAAATATTCCAGCAGGCGTACTAGCTGGAGATAAGTTTAAAATAACTGATAAGCGAAAAAAATATATAATAAATGTGAAAGAAAAGGCAAATAAAGTCTTTACAAGATCGGGAAATAATATTATAATGTATAAGACATTGGATGTTATTGATGTAATGAAACTAAACTCATTTATGATAATGACACCAACTGGTGAACGCTGTGAAATTGATATTCCAATAGATACAGTGACAGGAAGTATAATAGTGCTAAAGGGACATGGGTTATACAATAGAAAGAGTAAAAGAAAAGGTAATTTAAGGATACATATAAAGGTGAACATACCTTACTTAAATAGTACTAATATGGAAGAATTTATAACGAGGTTAAGGACAAATGACTGATATTGAAAAAATTGTAATAACTGCTATCAATTTAGCAAAGAAATTAAAACACGAATATGTAACTATTGAACATTTAGCAGCAGTTATTTTAGATGACCCACAAGTGCAGGCAATGTGTTATGAGATAAACGCTGATGCAGAAACTTTGCAAATTGCATTAGTAGAGTACCTGGAAAAACATTGTAACGAATTAGTTAAGAATGATAACGAGGAACCAAATCCTTTTAAAACACAAATGCTTGAAAGAGTATTTAATAGAGCATTAACACAAGCATTGTTTCAAGGTAAAAAACATCTTAATCAATTAGACTTAGTATTAAGTATATTAGGCGAAGAAAATAGTATAGCGGCACAGTACGCAGAGCAGATGGGTCTTAACAAAAACAAAGTTATAGGTTGGATGCAAGAAACACAAGCACTAGAAAATGAACAAATTTTTGGACCTTCAGATGTTATTGGAGCAGATCCTCGTAGACAACAAGGTGCAATGACACCTAGAGATGTACTAGCACAGTTTTGTACTAACATGAACGAAGCATATGATGAGTATGATGACTTAATTGGTCGTAGACACGAATTAAAAGAATTAGTACAAGCAGTAGCACGAAAGAAAAAGTCTAATGCTATTTTAACAGGCGGAAGTGGTGTTGGTAAAACAGCAGTTGTACAAGGACTAGCAAAACTTATTGTAGAAGGACATGTTCCTGATATTATTAAAGATAAGGTTGTGTGGGAATTAGATATGACTAAATTAGTTGCCGGTACAAAATACAGAGGTGACTTTGAAGAACGCATGAAGCAATTAGGCGAAGCATTAATACAAGAGCCTAATATTATTTTGTTTGTAGATGAGATACACACAATCATTGGTGCAGGTAGTACAAATGGTACTATGGATGCAGGCAACATGTTAAAACCAGCGTTAAGCAATGGTAAACTAAAAGTAATTGGTGCTACAACAGATGAAGAATATAGAAAAGTATTTGAAAAAGAAACAGCACTAGCACGTAGATTTACAAAAGTTGTTGTATCAGAACCTAACTTAATAGACGCAAAAGAAGTTGTTTATAACTCGCTAATATCATATGAAGCATTTCACGATGTTACTATTAGACCAGAAGCAGCAGATCTTTCAGTTGAATTAAGTAATCAATATATCTTTAACAAGAAACTTCCAGATAAAGCATTTGATATTATTGATAGAGCATGTGCATTTAATAGAATATTACCACCCGAAGAACGCTTAGACATATTGGGCGAAGATGAAATTAAAGCAGAGGTGGCAAGACTAACTGGTATTCCAAAAGAACATTTAGGAAAAGCAGAAGACGAATCAACAAATAAAAAGCACTCAGAAGTTAGAGAGTTTTTAGAAAGCACAGTATTTGGTCAACAAACGGCAATTGACAAAGTAGTTGACAGTATTACAGTTAGCATGGCAGGACTTAAAGATCCTATTAAACCTATTGCAAGTTATTTGCTTACAGGTCCAACAGGTGTTGGTAAAACAGAACTTGCTAAACGTTTAGCACAGTCAATGAGCATGAAACTATGTAGATACGATATGGCAGAATATCAAGAACGCCACACAGTATCAAAACTAATTGGTTCACCTCCAGGATATGTAGGACACGGTGATGGTAAAGCAGGTGATGGTTTACTTATTAACCAATTAGAAGATAATCCTAATTGTGTGTTATTATTGGACGAAGTAGAAAAAGCACACCCAGATTTAATGAGCGTATTGTTAAGTTTATTAGATGAAGGTACAATTACATCAAGTACAGGTAAAGTAGTAAGTGCCAAGAACGCTATTGTTATTATGACAAGTAACCTTGGAGCCAGAGACGCGGCAGTTAAAAGCATCGGCTTTAATGAAGAAACATATAATGCAAAAGCAGTAGACGATGCAGTAAACAATTACTTTGCACCAGAGTTCCGTAACAGGTTAGATGGTGTTGTTAAGTTTAATGCACTAACAAGAAACGACATGAAGCGTATTGTTATTAAGTTTTTAGGCGATCTTGAAACATATGTAGAAGGCAGACACATTGTAATTAATTGGGGTCCTGAACTATTAGCAATGCTAGAAGATAAAGGATACGACCCGGCAATGGGTGCAAGGCCACTTGCAAGGTTAATTAATGAAAGTGTTAAACTTCCATTAGCAAAACACTTGCTAGATCACAACAAAGATTTTACATTGGATCTAGACTGGAAAAAAGACGCACTAACTATTAATGGAAAATAATATAACAGTACTGCCTACAGAAACTGTATTTTATAGATACTTTGATACACGACTTAAAATAGTAAAAATACCACGCAACTTTCATTTTAAATACGATAAGTTTGATTCTCTAGCAAGACTACAATACAGAGTAGTAAAGGTGTATAGAAGCAAACATGAATATGATTGTAACTTATACACATCGAATACAGAAATTGTACAAGATGTATTAAACAATTTTGAAGTAGAAGAAATAACTCAACCGTTAAATGAAACACATAGAGAACTATTACATAAGCGTGATAGAAAAGTAGTTATACGCAACAAGTTATGGTTTAACAGATACAAGCACAAAGTAACTGCATGGCATAATTGGGACAAGAATACAACCCGTGAAGAAAGTGTAAAAATGATTCAATGGGTATATGAACACTTTCCCAAAGGTGAGAATAGAATTGTATCCACCTCATATGGTTCCTACTTTGGAACAATTAATAGATTAGCACAACCACCCACTATATTCACAAACAGTGAAGAAACTATGATGTTATACAAGTTAGCATACAGTGATATGCTTAGAATGACTATGGAAACTTGTATAACGCTTCAAGAATTGGATAATTGATAAATACTTGTAAGATTAAAGGAGATTATTAATGGCTAGTTCTAACATAGTTCTAACAAATAAAAACGAACTTACATATACAAGTGACGCTGTAAAAGGTGATGGTTACTATGGATTTGCTGACGGTTTACATACAATGAGTTTCCATGTAAGTAACTTTACTGGAAGAATTCACTTAGAAGCAACAATTGTAGAACAACCAACAGAAAACGATTGGTTTCCTATTGATTTGGATAACTTAGCACCATATTTACAATATACTGCAGAAACTACTACCAAAGGTTCGACCTTTGAAGGTAACTTTGTTTATTTGCGTGTTAAAGTTGACAGAGCATATTTAGGTGCAGGATCATATGATAAAGCACTGCATGGCGTTATTGACAAAGTCGTTGTGCTAATTTAAAGGAGAAATACACTTGGCAATTCAAGCATTCAGTGGTGGTATTCAACAACTACCCACACCAGATTTTAATTTATCAACTACCATTGCTGATGGCGATCTTTTAGTATATAAAAGCGTTGATAAAGCATTTCACAACGAAACAAGTTCATTTACAACACTTGCACAAGTTAATCAACTAATTGCAAACATACAAGGTGGCGGCGGAGTTGATTTAAGTGACTATGTTTTATCAACAACATTAGCAGCCCAAGTAGCAGCCCTTAACTCTGCTATATCAGTTAAAGCAGATACTACTTATGTAGACGCCCAAATAGCAGCTATACCTAATACAGATTTAAGTAGTTATGTAACTACAGCTGCATTAAGCGGTGCATTAGTAAATTACGATACTTCTACTGAAGTTACGGGTAAAATTAATACTGCTATTGCAAATGCTACATTCTTTGATGGCGATTATAATAATCTTACTAACACACCAGTAATTCCAGATTTAACAGGATATGCAACACAATCCTGGGTACAAAATCAAATAGCAACAACTGATATAAAAGATTTATTAGATGTAACAAATTTATTAAGTGGCGGTGGAGCAACAACACTTGGTGCATTAACAGATGTAAGTGTGTCAGGTGCAACCGCAGGACAAGTATTAAAATACAATGGTACATCATGGGAACCAGCGTCAGACAATACAACAGGTGGCGGCGGAAGTAATGCAGACACATTAGACAGTCAAGATGGTACATACTATTTAGATTACAATAATTTTACTAATACTCCAAGCATACCAACTGACACAGACACAACATATACAGCAGGAACTGGACTAACACTAACAGGCACAGAATTTTCATTAACATCAGGTCATTTTGATGGATTGTTTAGTTCTTTAACTAGCACACCAACTACACTAGCAGGCTACGGAATTACAGATGGCGGCAGTGGCGTTTGGGCAGATATCACTGGCAAACCAACTACAATAGCAGGCTTTGGTATTACTGATGCGTTTGATGGTGACTATACAAACTTAACAAACAAACCAACTATACCAGCAGATGTAAGTGATTTAACTGATACAACTAATTTATTAACTGGTGCAGCTTATACCGATGCTAGTGTTGATACACATCTTAACAGAAGCTCGGCAGCAACTAGTCAAGTACTAAGTTGGAATGGCACAGATTATGCATGGGTTAACAATTCAGGAGGAGGCGGAGGCGCTACTTCTTTGGGTGGATTATCTGATGTATCAAGTACTGCTCCTTCAAACGGTCAAGTACTTAAATGGGATAGTGCAAATTCAACTTGGGCACCAGCATTAGATGCCACTTCAGGAATTGGCGGTAGTAGTTATGCAACAGAAGCCTATGTAGATCAAAAACTATTAGAGCGTGGCGATCACTTTAGTGGTGATTATAACGACTTAACAAACACACCTGTATTGTTCTCAGGTGATTATGCAGACTTACTTAATAAGCCAGCAGGTAATTCAGATCTAAGTTTACAAATTGTAGGCACGGATTTAAAACTTTTAAATATTGAACCAGACCCTGACACAGTAATTAGTACAGTAAGTTTAGCATCATTAGGTAGTGCTATAGCATCTAGTATTGACTATACAGACTTAGCAAACACACCTAATTTATTCAGTGGTGATTATAACGACTTAGTAAATAGACCAAATCTATTCTCAGGTAGTTACACAGACTTATCAAATAAACCTTATATTCCAAGTATTGCAGGATTGGCATCAACCTCATATGTTGATTCAAAAGTAATAGAACCTAATGTAATCAGAGAAGTAAGAGTATCTAATGTAGTATTAGCAACACATGATAATTATGTTATGTCAATTACTACAACAGATGCTACACCAACAGAAGCATTATTAACTACTGGAAATAGAATAGTAATAGACAACAATAGTACAGTTATGTACAATGTACACATAATTGGTGCAGACGGCACTGACAATTATGGTATTAAATTACAAGGTATTATTGATAAAACTAGTGGAACATTAACATTAATCGGCACTCCAAGTAGAGAAACCCTAGCAGATACTACAAGTGATACTTGGTCTGGTAGTGTTTCAGCAGATACTGTTAACAGTAGTTTAAAGATTTCTGTTACAGGCGAAGCGGCAAAAACAGTAAATTGGACTATTTTTGTTGAACAAAACGCCGTAAAAAGATAGAAATTAGATAAATAAAAGTAGTGCAACAGCACAGAACTTTAAAAATAAACATTATTAGGAGAATATATAATGGCAACAAGAAATCCAGCAAATGTAATTGAATTTGGTAAATTCAACTATGGCGCAACAATGACAGACTTCGTAATCACTGCAGCAGCAGATGTATCAGCAGAAGTTAACCCAGGTGAAGAAATGGAAGCAATTCTAGAAGCAGTAGCTCAAAAAGGTACAGTTATCGGTCTTAGCAACCACTCAACTGGTGGTACAGTATTTACTGTAGTAGTTGAAGGCTCAGCTTGGGCTGACGCAGCTGAACTACAAACTGCACTACAGGCATTATCACTTGCAACAGCAGGCGCAATGACAGTAGCATAAGTTACAGTTAAGTAATTAAAGAAAACCCAGTCTTAGAAATAGGATTGGGTTTTTTTGTGACTAGTAATTCTAAATTGGATAAATACAATTATACAAGGAGATTTAAAAAAATGGCATACACACATATATCGAGAATTACAACATTATCAGATCAAGTTTTTGAAACCGTAGATGAATTTATTTTGTTTCATGGTACAATAGGTAATAATAATCCATTAGTTGAGGAATTCACCGCTGAAATCGAAGAAGGTGGCACATCAATAATCCGCACAATGGTTTATAATACTTTAGGAGATCGAGAAGCTCATAAAATAGAAGGTGGATTTGATAGCGAAGACGATGACGATTCCGTTTTCACACCAGAAGGAAAACAATATTCAGTCATACTAATAAGCATTTCAGAATAAATAGTTTAGGAGATACAAACAATGGCAAATACAGATTTAAACAATGACGGTAAAATATCACGAATGGAAGCATTTCCATATTGGTTTGATAAATTACGTTTATTCCCTCGTGCATTTATTAGTATGTACATTTATTTACTATATCAAGTAACAGAATGGTTTATGGCGTTACCAGATCCAAGCATGCCACAAGCAGGACTGGTTAGTGTTGTAGTTGGAGCAGGCGCAGCATGGTTTGGTCTTTATGTAAACAGTACAAGTGAAAACGATCAAAAGATTGTAGTACAAACAGATACTTCCACTTCGGGAACTCGAGCTAGTTATAGCGGTTCAGCAAGTGCAGAAGCAGATTATTCTAAAAAGAGCAAATACTAAATGTATCAACATCATGTAATATTAAAAACTACAGAAGCACTAGATAGTGAAACTGCATTAGATTGGTTGGGAACTTGTAAACGTTTTGGACCAGAAGGAGTTGTATTTTCATATCAACATGGTGCTAACGAAGTTGCAATGGAATACGGAATAGACGAAGGTTGTCCGGAATTTCCAAACACATACACAGTTCCGTTAATAAGAGATTTAACACAAGAAGAAGCAGCAATTGTTGTTGCGGCATGGGATTATAAATTTATTCCAGACTTTAATATTGAAATTTCTAACCAATACGATACAATGCAGGATGTAGAACTTGAGATAGATCCAGAAGTAATGGAATCAGCTACATTAGACTTAAACAAATGGCATCACAATAGATGGCGTGATGAGATGCTTAGAGAAGGATGGCATTATGGATTGTATTTTAGCGAAAGTAAAAAATCACACCCAGCATTAAGAGATTGGGATTCATTACCAGAGAGTCACAGACGAAGTCCACAGTTTGATAACAAAGAAATCTTTGAATGGCTTCGTAAAAACGGCGTAGCTTAAAATGATCGAAAACAATATGTTGCTTGTGCTAACTCACGACAACAAAATAAAAACCTCACAAACACAATATTTAATTAAGAATAATGTTACACTATTCTTAGAATGGCGTTGTGAAGTTTTTGATCACACAAAAACAATAACATCACAATTAGGAACAACTGGATATACTGCATGTGGTAATAAGTCACGCACATGTGATGTGGCAATATGTGCATGTCCTACTGACATAAACTTACCAAAAGCAATTAACAAAGATACACTTGTTAATTTTAGAGAATTAGTGTCTAATATTACAAAGTATTCTATAATCGAAGATTACAATGTTGACACAGACGGAGATATTATTGCATGTGGTGTATATGGATTATTACAAAATAATCGTTTTGTAGTTGATTGGAATTTATTAAGAAGATGTAATTTTAGTTGTACATATTGTGCACCAGACATACACGACCTAGACAGTGGGTTTCCTTCGTTAATACAATACAAAAAAGAATTTGAAGAAATAGAAGTTCCACATGGCAGAGAAATACATTTTAACCTCAATGGTGGCGAACCAACCTTACATCCTAATATTTTAGATATCGTAAAAATGTGTAAAAAAAGAGGTACTGTTGAATTATTATCTAATGGAACAGCATCCATAAAATTATACAATGAATTATTAGAACATACTAAAATTAATATAAGTTTGCATCATGAATTAATAAATGAAAAACATATGCAGAAGTTTATTGATATTGCACTACTTGGTAAGGGACAATTAGTGTTTAAATACTTTAATACATTTGATGAAGAAAAATTTAAAAAATATCTTAATATATTAGAACAATTTGAAAATGTATCTATTATATCCAACAAGCGTCTTATACTTAGAGGACAACGAAATAAAGAAAAAACTTGGGCAACTTAACGGTTGACATAACCAACCAATCTTGCTATAATATACACATAACTTAATTTATAGAGGTACTTATGGTAGGCAAGGTAGGCTTTGCGTGTAAATACTTACACCACGATCAGACACAAAAAAAGAAACTGCTAGAAGAAATTCAGCGTCCACTTACAGAAAAATCTACAACTATCCGTTGGCTTAACGAGCAAACACGAGATATTGCAGAACAACGTTTGTGGAATATTATGATACACAACACACAAGCAGTTTACAACCTTGTTGAGTATGTAGGCAGTCTTCCAGAGAATCAGCGTATGGTTCGACTAGGTAGCAATCAGCTTCCTGCCGCAACACATCCAGACTGGCGTTACTTTTGGAAACGCCCAGAGGTAAGATCATATGCATCTACATATTATGGCAAAGCAGGTGAGCTTGCACGACAACTAGGTGTGCGTCTTAGTATGCACCCAGGTCAGTTTGTTGTACTAGCAAGTGATACACCAGAAATAGTAGAACGCAGTATAGAGGAGTTCGAATATCATGCGGATATCATCAGGTGGATGGGCTATGGTAAAACTTGGCAAGACTTCAAGTGTAACGTCCACATCTCAGGTAGACAAGGTCCAGCCGGTATCAAAGCCGCACTTAAACGACTGTCTCCAGAAGCACGAAACTGTATTACTATTGAAAACGACGAAAACGCATGGGGCCTCGATGCCTCACTCGAACTTGAGAAGGAGGTAGCATTAGTTGTCGACATACACCATCACTGGGTTCATAGCACCGGAGAATATATTTCTCCAAGCGATGACAGAATTAAACGTGTTATTGATAGTTGGCGGGGCGTCCGTCCTGCTTGTCATTATAGCGTTAGCCGTCAAGCTCTTTTGGAAGGGCACCCAATAGACATCAAGCCTGATTACAAAGCATTGATTGAACAAGGCTACAAAAAAGCAAAACTAAGAGCACATAGTGATCTTATGTGGAATACCGCAGTTAATGAATGGGCTGGTACTTTCCGTAAAGACTTTGACATTATGGTCGAGGCAAAAAGCAAAAACCTAGCAAGTATACCATTTGAGGAATCCACAAATTGAAAAAAATAATTAACTTTTTTAAACAAAGCTATGCAAACGATCGTTTGGCATTTTATGCGGAAATAGTAGAAACTACAGTTCTTATTATAGCAAGTGCAGTATTAAGTTTTACTATACTTGATCCTGCTACAACAATATTCGTTCCACTATACCTAGTAGGAAGTTTACTAGCAGTGTTCAGTACATACAGGCGTGGAAGTAGTGCTATTGTGCTATGTTGTTGGTTTACTATTATGAATTCTTGGGCATTCGTACAACTTTTTATATTATAAGCATAATTTACATTATTGATAAATACTAATAATAGGAGTTATCAGTAATGAGATTAGAACACTTAGTAGAAAAAGAGCTACCAGCAGATACAATTTTAAAAGAAATAGGCGTACCTAAAGACGAGCGAGAAGTTATATTAGAATTCTTGCCACTAATACCTGTTGCTTTATGGGCCGGTGGTGCAGCCTGGACAGCGTATGATACATATCAAGCTAAAAAGGCATTAGACGCAGGTGAAATAACACAAGCTCAATTTGCCGCTAGAGTAGGTACAGATGTAGCAATTGGTGTAGCAGGCGGTGTACTAGGTAAAATCGCTGGTAAAGGTTTTAAAGTAGGTAAAGAAATTTACAAAACTAAAAAAGCAGCCAGGGCAGCTCAAAAGAAAACTGCTGATATTCCAACTCCCAAAGACGCAGCAATTCCTCCAACAGGTATCAATACTGTAGCAAATGCTACTACTACAACAACTAAAAAGACTGTACAAACTGCAAAGCCAGGTGATACTATAAAAACTACCAAAGGCGAATTCCTTGCAGGTGTAGACGGTAAAGCAACTACAACTAGAATAGGTGCTCCAAATGCCGCAGAGATTAAAAAACAAATATTAAGCGTAGTTAACCAAGCACCTTCTTCGAGTGCAACAATAGTAACCAAAACAGAATTAGTTCCAGGTGCAAATGCAGCTGCAAAAGTTGCCGACAAGGTAGTTGACAAAGTTAAAGATGTAGCACCAAAGTTAGCTAAAAAAGTAGTCGACAAAGTTAAAGACACAGGCACAACAGCAGTTAACAAAGTTAAAGATTTAGCTAAAAAGGCAGCGCCAGTATCAAAAGATATTTCAGCACCAGCAGCAGCTCTTTCAACAAAAGCAGCCGTTAAACAAACTACTAAGAAACTAACCAAAACACAACAAAATGCATTAAGCAGTATGGGAAAAAATACTTCAAATGCAGTTAATAAGGCAACTAAAACTAAATTAACCAAAGCACAACGAGATGCACTAAGCAGTATGGGTAAAAACTTAGACGGTGCAGTTGGTAGTCTTGCAGCCAAATCAGGTAAAAAAGTAGTTAAACAAAAACTAACCAAAGCACAACAAAACGCATTAAGTAAAATGCCAACACCAGTAACTTCTGTTGCTGCTAAAGCTGGATCTAAAACTGCTGCAAAGAAAATAACTAATAAAATGGATGCTGATGATATTAGAGTTAAAAAAACAAAAGGTAGCACAAAAGGTAGCACAACAGGTAAAACAGCTAGTAGAACATCTAGATTGTTAAGAGCTTTACGCGGTGGAAATAAAGGCGATTTTTATCAAACAGATTTAACAGGCGTAATAAAACGCCATATGAGAAACGGTTAATAAGATGCGTATAGATGAAGTCCTTGTATACGAAGAACGATTAAATGCAAAGCCTATCATCTCCGCTGCTATTATAAAACTTGACAAAGTATTCAAAAACAACAAACACGAAATGCGTATAGTTGGCGGTGCAGTACGAGATATTGCATTAGGTAAATCACCCAAAGACATTGATTTTGCCACAGATGCAACTCCAGACGAAATGATGAAGATACTTGATAGAGCAGGTATTAGACACAAACCTACAGGATTAGAACACGGTACTATTACTGCAATCCTAGATAACGAACCATTTGAAATCACAACACTAAGAGCAGATACAGAAACTGATGGCAGACATGCTAAAGTTGAGTTTGTTAAAAGTTGGGAAGAAGATGCTAAACGCAGAGACTTAACATACAATGCTATGAGCATGGACATTGAAGGTAATGTTTATGACTACTTTGGTGGTATGGATGATTTACAAGATAAAGTAAGTAAGTTTGTTGGCGATGCAGAAGAAAGAATTACAGAAGATTATTTACGCATATTGCGTTACTTCCGTTTCCAAGGTAGACTATCAAAACCTACTTGGGATGGTGATACACTAGAAGCAATTACAAAACACGCCAAAGGACTATCCGGCATTAGCGCCGAGAGAATATGGGCAGAAATGGGCAAAGTACTTTCAGGACAGAATGTTGCTAGTGTAGTATCAATGATAGAAAAAACAGGTGTAAGCAAAGTTATTGGGTTATCTACTAATAATGCAAACACTCTTAAAGACAAGAGTAACCCCGTCTTAGCGTTAGCACAATTGGATAATAGCGTAGATCTTGCTAAACGATGGAAGTTTAGTAACAACGAAACACAATTATTAGACTTTTTAGTTAAAAACAAAAACAATCCACTTGACCAAAAGAAAGTGGAAGATATGATTGCTGATGGAGTTGATAAAGACTTAATTTCAGCACTAGCAACACTGCAAGGTAAAAAAGTAAACACTGATGCAGAAGTTCCAAACTTTCCATTAACAGGCGCAGACCTAATTGCCAAAGGTATGAAGCCAGGTCCAGAAATGGGTGCGAAACTTGGACAACTCAAACAAAAGTGGAAAGCAAGTAACTTTACTGCTACCAAAGATGACTTGTTAAAAGAAAACATTAAAAGTTTGTTTGAAGATTTAGATCCTAAGTCAGAACTATATGTAGACATGGATGGAGTACTAGCAGACTTCTTTGGTGTATGGAATAAAATGATGGGTGTTAAACACTGGAAGGATATTCCAGACATAGATAAAGCATTACAAAAGATCAAAGACACAGATGACTTTTGGATTAACTTGCCAATGACACCTAATGGAAAAAATTTATTAAACGCAATTAAACAGTTTAAAGGAAAGTATAATATATTAAGTGCGCCGCTTCCAGGCGATCCTAATTCAGAACCACAAAAACGTGCATGGATTAGAAAGCATTTAGGTATGTTCCCACCAGCAAAAATTATTATTGATCATAACAAAGCCGCATATGCCAAGCAAGCAGATGGAACACCAAACGCATTAATTGATGACTTTGGAGAAAACATTAGCAAATGGCGTAGTGCAGGTGGTGTTGGAATACAACACAAAGATATAGAAGTAGGAGATACTATTTCTAAGTTAGCAAAAGAATTAGAAGATGGACAAGAACCAGTTAATGAAGCAATAGAAATGAAAATTAGCGACTTAACTATTAGTGATGCTGGTATGGCAATCGCACAATCAGTAGGTGGCGGAAGTAGAACAGATGCTCCGTTGGCAGTTACAAAACT
>UPTG01002298.1_pt1 | contig 13274 bp, 9 predicted proteins | sample 2160121 | NCBI WGS metagenome assembly UPTG01 (sample SAMN06266255, study PRJEB28933) | marine metagenome | isolation source: Columbia River Estuary | place: USA:Columbia River Estuary, USA | collected 2014-07-27 | reverse complement strand
GGTCAAGATATTTGTTTGTTAAAGTATCTTTAGTTTGACCTACGGCCGCAGGAATAGCACATATTGTTGTTGCTATTAGTAATAATGATAGAAGTTTATTTTTCATACGATTGTTTTGGTTAAAAGTTGGTTTTGACTACAAAAATAAGAAATAATTATTGTTTTAACGCTTGGCATGTACGGCAACCGTTAAATCTGAATTTTGAAGGTTATCAGATGGATTATGCTGAGTATGCAATGCTGTTTAGCTAATTAATTTTGATCACACCTAATAACGCACAACGTTTAGTGTATGGTGTGTATCCCGGAGGGTATGCACTTTATACCTTGTTGGCAATAGTTTTTTTTCATACTGATCAATTGAGGCCACTTATTCCGAAAAACCATTATTGAAGTCAACCCAAACAGTAATTCCACTTACACCTTTGTCTAATAAGTTCACCTCTTGGACGGGTTTATTTGGTGGGACTGTTTTTTGGGCCCCTGCAGAGATAGGCGAAGGGTTACTATTTGAAGTACTCGATTTGTCTTTCTATGATAAATGCTGGCTTCCCATCTTTAATTGTAATTTTCTCAGTCCAATTCCCAAATTCGTCAAAGGTGTAATTGTGATTTATCACCTTTGTCACTGGACCTAGGCTGCCATCGGCACGGTAGTTTTTCTGCTCAATCATATTGCCTTTATCGTTATATTTATAGATGCTCTTGGACCCTTGACTACCATCTACATTATAGTAGGCCTGGCTAATCCTGTCGCCTTTACCGTCATATTTATAAGTGTATTTATCACCTTTGGTAAGGTACATTTCCTTCTCAATTATATTGCCTTTATCGTTATATTTATAAATGCTCTTGGATCCTTGACTACCATCGGAATTATAGTAGATATCACCAATCATGTTGCCTTCGTCATCATATTCATAAATCGTTTTTGAACCGCTATTCCTATTGTCTTCTATCTTCTTTCCTGTCTCATTATATTTATAAGTATACGAATAATATAAACCGCCAGAGGGATGGTACGCCTTAAGCTCTATAGTTATACCTTCTTCGTTAAATGTTTCTACTGTATTTGTTATCATATTATGTCGCTCTCCTTTTTCAATTTTCCCAGAGTTTTCTAATGCCTCATAGGGTAACACTTGAATTGATTTAACCTTGACAACTACATCTTCTTGTTTTGTTGTTTTAATATTGCGGTTAATTGAACAATTAGTGAGTGCAGAAACACTAACACAGAGTAGAAGGATTTTGAATTTATATTTCATGGGTATAGATTAATTAATTGCTATTGTTGCCAACGTCTCGGCTATGAGTAGTTGCGTGGTTTAGTGATTCACTTTGCAAGTACACACCAAACTGAAAATCCACGAGGATTTGCAGAGGTAGGCAAGAACAAGCAATTATTTATAGCCATTGTTAGCTCTAGTTATTTTTTGATATAGTTATTTAATTGATTTATCCAATCGCTATTCAAATTAAAGGTTACATCTGGTTCAATTCCTTGGGATTCAAATTCAAGGTACTCCGAATGTTTTTTAGAAGTAAGAACCGCTATGAACTTACCACAAGGCAAAGTGTAATTACTATTTTTCACTTCATATGCGAGGGAGCCATTAGTTCTAGAACCAAAAATTTGGCAGTTGTCTAACCTACTTAACTTATGTGCAAATTGCTCAGCGTTACTTGCAGTTCTGTGATTGATTAAGACATAAATCTTATTTTTTTTAGAGTATTCTTTTAATAATTTATACAGAATATCAGAATTTCGGTCACCGCCACCGCCATTATTTCGTAGATCAATAATTAAATTACTCTTATTTAAATTCCCTTCTAGGTTTTTATAAAATTTTTCAGCGTCCGATAGTGTCGGGTTCCAAGAACTAAAACTTCCTATTTTTAGGTATGTGATTTCATTCGAAAGCTCTTCGCGGTAAAATGTGCTTTCAGACGGCATTTTTAAAGAATAATTTGTTTGCGAAATATCTTTTTGGAAGCCCATATAATAGAAGAAGCCATTTTCCACTCTTTCTGTATAAACGGTTAATCGTTTAGACGTAATACCACCGCCAATATTCAAGAGGTAATTATTACCAAATGGTATTAACGTATACATAATTTCTCCAATTTGCCACACATCTGATTCTGAATCAACAATAATAGCCTGGTAATTATTTTTATCCTCATTTCTATATACACCAATGGTCATATAGTTTTTTCTTTTGTAGATACCTTCTATATCCATTATTGATTTAGTATTCAATACTGTTTTTAAGCTATCTAAGTCAATATTTGGTTTCGGATAGGCATTAAAAAGCGCTGATTTTTTAAAATCATTGAACTTTTCAGGATCGCCATTAACTTCATTTGTGGCTCCCGGTTCGATGCTATAAACTCTACTATGATTATCGTTTAAAGTAATTAGTAATTCATTGAGTAAAGAATGACAATCGAAGATTGAATTTATGGAAGCTACTTCTTTTACGATTTTTGAATAAGAAGCTTGGTAAGCTTTTTTGTTGCTTTTGTAAGCAGGCGTTTTTCTTATTTTACTATCCAAGAATGTTAAATCAGTCATACAAGTGCAATCTTCGTTTTGAGAATAAGCACTAGTAATTAGGCTAATTAGAAATAACAATAAAAATATTCTTCTATTCATTGAGTGTTTTTTTTTATTAGAGCCAACGTTGTTGTGTATGGTTAGTTGCGTGTTTCAGCAACTAATTTAGTAAACAAAAACGAACGCGAGAAAATTCCGAAGGAATTTTCCAAATAAGCAACGACCAAAGCAATTAATTATACACGTTGTTGGCAGTAGTTATTATAAATAGCTAAGCCATTTTTTCTCCTTATGATTTAGCTTATAGGCACTAAACTTTTTACACAGAGGATAAAGCAAAAGTACTACCCCTATCCATATTATATATACATAAACCAAATTTAGTCCGTACCCTTTGAGTTCAGATGATTCGGTAACCCATCCTGTTATAATCATTTTTTGCCATCCAAAATTGGTGAACCATGCCAATAGTAAAGCCAAAGTATGAATGATATATAAATGAAGTATATAGTAGAAAAAGGGAACCTTTCCATATACACCAATAAATTTTGCGATTTTTCCTTTGGTATTTTCAGTATATGCCAAAAAAAGAAGTATTGGTCCTAGTGTCATGAGTAAATAAGTCAAAGATGGAGGATACTTTGCCGGATTTAAAAATGAAAAGATTGTTTTTAATACAGTATCATAGCTTTTCCAATAATTAAGGTTTCCATAGGAGTTAATTAGACGTATAGCTAAAAATGCAACAACAGAAATTAAACCCATCAGCTTGAACATTTTTCGTCGCTTCAACGGTTCAATATTTGAATTATAGAATGAACCGAAATAATAGCCTAGTGACATTACTCCAATCCACGGAATGATTGGATAACCGACAACTAAAATTTTACCATTCTCTAAAGTAAAGAAGCCGAATTCATGAATAATCGACCATAAAATTCCTTTTTCAACAGGGAAATTATCAAGTAAGTTGTGTCCAAAAATCATAAATAAACTAAAAATTAGCACATATTTTAACTTTAGGTGGATGAGTCCAGCAAGAAATACCATACTAATTCCTAAAGACCAGATTACAAGTAGGCTTATTGTACTAAAATGAACATCGAAATACCAAGAAAAATTAACTATAACTAATTCGATAAAGACTAACCAAATACCTCTCTTTAGTAGAAACGCAGATAACTCTGATTTTGATTTTTTTCTTCCTACCAGAAATGCCGATATGCCTGCTAAAAAACTAAATGCAGGAGCACAATAATGCGTTATCCATCGTGTAAAATAGAGGGTAATATTTGTGTTGTCTGGATCAGTTGGGTCAAAGAAAAAAGCATCATAATGAAAATAATCTCGCACATGGTCTAGCGCCATAATAATCATAATTAAACCTTTCAATAAGTCAAGTGATTCAATTCTCTTTGATTTATTTTGATTCATATTGTCTCTAAAATTATTGCCAACGGTCTTGTGTATGGTTAGTTGCGTGTTTCAGCAACTAATTTAGTAAACAAAAACGAACGAGAGAAAATTCCGAAGGAATTTTCCAAATAGTCACTTGCCAAAGCAATTAATTATACACGGTGTTACCTGTTGTATTCTTAAATGATAATTATCATAGTTTATGTTTCTTTAATTTTTTAATTTAAAAGATTCGAATAAATTTAAAGAGTTATGGAATCAATAAAAAAAATTAAGAAGGAAACAGTTGTAACTAACCTTCAAGAAGGATTAACAGATAAATTTAAAAAGAAAGTCTACATTATACAACCAACATTCCATAAAATGGATGGGAAGCTGGTTAAAGGGTTTTCTCTAGGGAGCTGTCCTTTAGAACTACCTCAAATAGCAGGAGCTATTCCAAAAGACTGGCAGAAAACATGTAGTCATGAATATTTTGAAGATATTAATTATGAGTCTGATGCTTCTGTGGTTTTCATAACTTCTCCTTCAAACGATATTTTACATGCGAAAGATGTTGCTGCAAAATTTAAAGAAAAAGGTAAAAAAGTTATATTTGGAGGACACGAGGATGCTTTCAGTGAAACTATTATCAAAGAGGCTTCAGATTCTTTTTATCGCGGTATTCCAGATAAAAAGGATATGAAGACAATGTTGAATGATGCTATTCAAAACAAATTGAAGCACCATTATGACTTTGGGCATAATTTTAATTACCATTATGATTATTCTGTCTACGAGGGAAAGAAAGTAAATTACATACATGTTCAAGGTAGTGCTGGTTGCTTATTTAAATGTGAGTTTTGTCGTCATCCTTCGGCTTCAAATGGAGGGAAGTTTAAACTCCGTGATATTGATTGTATTATAGGCGACCTGAAATCAATAAAGAAGTTAACTAAATATGTAGCATTTAAAGATCCTAATTTTTTCAATAATAGAGCACATTTAATTAAATTATGTGAGCGATTAATTAAAGAGAAATTAGGAATTATATGGGGTGCACAGATGCCAATTTATGTAGGCAAGGATAAAGAAGTATTGCAATTAATGCGAAAAGCTGGATGTAGAATTATTTATATAGGTTTCGAAACTTTGAATCAAAAAAATCTTGATAGTGTTAATAAGCCATTTAAGGTAAGGGATTATTTGCCAATGGTTAAAAAAATACAAAAATCAGGTATTAGAGTTGTAGGGTATTTTATGTTTGGTTTTGATTATGATACTAAAGAATCTTTTGATCAGGTGTATGACTTTGTGAGTGAATCGAAAATTGCTTATCCAATAGTTAATATTTTAACACCTGTTCCAGGAACTCCAGTGTTTGATAGGATGAAAAAAGAGAGAAGATTAGATCTTCCAGATGCGGAAACTTTTAAAAAAGTAAATCCTTTGTATAGTATTCCATGTAATCATGCCTATTTTGAGCCAAAATTGATGTCAAGAAAGGAATTGGAAGATAGTTTCATGAATTTGTCAGAACGCCTTTCAAGTTTCAAAAATGTATTTAAAAGGGCCTTTTATAATTTTAATATACTTTCATTTATTTTGTTAAAAATGAATTTGGAGTTTAGAAAAGACCATCAAAGAATGGAGGTTCTTTATAACAGCCAACGGTCTCGGCTATGAGTAGTTGCGTGGGTTAGCATTTAACTTTGTAAGTACACACCAAACTGAAAATCCGCGAGGATTTTCAGAATTAGACGAGAACAAGCAATTACTTATGGCCAATGTTATGGGCTGGGTTTATTCTATTTTGAGGATATGATTAAAATATTTAAGAACAATTGAGATTTATTTTTCCGAATCAATAATTTCAAATATTCCCTAATATGTTTTTTAAATAAAAACTATAAGTAATTGATTTTATTCCGAATCAAGAATATTTTTATTCATCATTTCAACAATTCCAGTTCGGTCGTAATATGTATAATATCGATCAATTAATTTATCTTTATTGAAATGCGCGGCAAAATTCATTCTCAATTTCACAGTACCTTCCTGATATACAATTTCATTAGAAAAATAAGAGATTACCATCACTCCAGTTAAACCAGAATATGCCATTGTTTCTTTTGCAATAATAGGCACATCTACATTATCTGTATACGTCATGGATTGCACTCCAGATGTTTCTTTCCAATTTTTCCACCAATCCAAAACATTTGATTTTCCACTTAATTTTGTTCTAGTGCCTGCATCTCCATCCGGAAAATAAAACTCTACATCTTCAGCCAACATAGATCCCCATGAATCAAATTGAAAATTAGTAAGTTCTGTTAATGCTTTAACTGCAAGATTAGAATACTCAGGAGAAGCAATTTCATAATTTGGATTAATATTATCAATTGTTTTTTCAGGAGGCGATTCACAGCCAATAGATAGCATAGCAATTAAACAAACTATGAGAAATGGTTTTAGCGATTTAAACTTTAGTTCTTTCATATCTTTATTATTAGTTCTTACTCATTTGGCTTTTCAGATTTCGCCCCGTTTTTTATGGTTTCTGGTCTCCATTATATCAATCTAAAAATAACACATTTTTTTATTATAATTATTCAACTTTTTTTTTCATAAAAGGCAACTTAAAGGGTTCTAAAAACTTGCCCATAACGTCTCGGCTATGGTTAGTACGGGAATTAAAAGTAATTAATTTCCGATTAAGCACTTAGCCAAATCTTTTTATTTTGTTTTATCTTTTTTGTTTTAAAGCCAAATCAAAAGATTTGGCGGACTTCATAAATATGACTAAACTTTGGGTTAAGTAACAAAACCCGTATTAATTATAGCCATTGTTAGCTCTAGTTATTTTCTGATATAGTTATTTAATTGAATTATCCAATCGCTGTTCAAACTAAACGTTACATCTGGTTCAATTCCTTGGGATTCAAATTCAAGGTACTCCGAATGTTTTTTCGAAGTAAGAACCGCTATAAAGTTACCACAAGGCAAAGGGTAATTACTATTTTTCACTTCATATGCAATTGAGCCATTAGTTCTAGAACCAAATATTTTGCAGTTTTCTAACGTACTTAACTTCTTTGCGAATTGCTCAGCGTTACTTGCAGTTCTGTGATTAATTAAAACATAAATCTTATTTTTTTTAGAATATTCTTTTAGTAATTTATATAGAATATCAGAATTTCGGTCGCCACCACCTCCATTATTACGCAGGTCAACAATTAAGTTGCTCTTATTTAAATATCCTTCCAGGGTTTTATAAAATTTTTCAGCGTCTGATAGTGTTGGGTTCCATGAACTAAAACTTCCTATTTTTAGGTATGTAATTTCATCCGAAAGCTCTTCGCGGTAATAGGTGCTTTCTGATGGCATTATTGAAGAATAATTTGTTTGTGTAATATCTTTTTGAAAGCCCATAAAATAGAAGAAGCCATTTTCTACTCTTTCTGTATATGCCATTAATCGTTTGGAATTTATGCTTCCGCCAATGTTCAATAGGTAATCATTTCCAAATGGTATTAACGTATAAATAATTTCTCCTACTTGCCAAACATCAGATTCAGAATCGAGAATAATGGCTTTGTAATTATTCTCAATCTCATTTCTGAAAACACCAATAGTCATATAGTTTTCTCTTTTGTAGATCCCCTCTATATCCATTATTGCTTTAGTCTTTAAGACTGTTTTTAAGCTGTCCAAGTCAATATTTGGTTTCGGATAGGCATTAAAAAGCTTTGATTTTTTAAACTCATTGAACTTCTCGGGATTTGCATTGACTTCATCTGTGGCTCCCAGCTCAATACTATAAACTTTACTATGATTATCGTTTAAAGAAATTAGTAATTCATTGAGTAAAGAATGACAATCGAAGATTGAATTTATAGAAACTACTTCTTTCAGAAATTTTGAATACGAAGTGTTATATGCCTTTTTGTTGATTTTGTAGGCAGGCGTTTTTCTTATTTTACTATCCAAGAATGTTAAATCAGTCATACAATTGCAATCTTCGTTTTGAGAATAAGCATTAGTAAATAGGCTACTTAGAAATAGCAATAAAAATATTCTTCTATTCATTGAATGTTTTTTTTAATTAGAGCTAACGTGTTTGTATATAAAATGTAGCATGTTAATAAACGCTAACTATTTGGATTATGCACGAATTTTTAAATACACAAAAACCTTTGTAAAAGCTGGTAATAGCTATGTTTTATATACGATGTTAGCAAATGTATGTTTATCATTAAGGAAGTTTTTCTAAACTTAATTTTCTGGTTTTATGAAATCTCCTTTTTGTAATTATTCAATTTAGATATGTGTAAACGACAAAATAATTGTATCATTAAGTATAAATCAGCACTCCGCTTAGGCAAAGCAGAATATGTGCCCCAAAATATTTAACTACTTATTCTTAATTATATTCCATCTGTATCCGAAATTCAAAATCGCTTTTGATCCAAATGATAATGATGTATCGGAATTAAGTGGGTTAAATTCAATAGAGGTAATCCAATAACCTTTTTTCCCTTTCGTAAAACTAGATTGCAAGTACAGATTAAATGGGAATGGTCTTATTCCGACGATTACTTTAGTATTATTAAACTTTTTACCTATTCCCAATTTACCAGTAACAAGTGAAGGAAGCGCAAATCCTGCTTCATATTCCAAAATTAAATTATTTTCATTGATATATGTTCTCCCCCAAAGAACTGAAGTTCCGGGGAAAACGAAAGAATCGTCAATATAGGCAACGCCAAAATTCCATTCTACAAAAGAATTTTTTGATTTTCCTGTAGATATTTCTTGGGCTTCACTGTTGCAAAAGAAAAAAAATGATAACAGAGAAATCAAAAGTAGTTTTTTCATAGTATTTATTTTTTGGAGAGGTTTAAATTAAGAATGTTGTTTTATATAGTGATTTCTGTTTGCAGGTTATTTCAATTTTATATTCTCCAAGAATTAAGACAAAAGATTAATTCATAAGGACTTCTGTTATTTCTACTCACCGTTAGCAAACGTTTTTTGTTAATTCTAGTTTGTAGGTGTGTTGCTATGATTACCTCTGTACATATTTAACGAATTTCTTATGCCGGTGTATCTAGCTCTAGTTCACTTCGAGCTTATTGAACCAAATATTCTTTCCTTTTTTATCGGCACCAAAGAATATAAAATTGCCATCAGAGGTTTGAACGAATGGATATTTATTATCTAAAAAATACGTTTTATTACCTGGAATAAATTCTTCCATCGTTGCTTTCTCAAGGTCTATTTTAATAATTCTAGGATATAGTAAGTACTTATATTTCCAAACGAATGAACCACTATAAGAGTAGCTTCCTGATGATTTAGTGCTGCTACCTTGCGTTGTTAAGCTCGATTTTATTCCCGCATTTTCTTCCAACATCCAGTACATGTACTTTCCAGACTGATCATTGATAATGGTGTTAGTCATTGGTACATTTTGGTAGTTATTCTCATAAGGTTTAATGGCATAAATCTTTTTAACTCCACCATCTTTATCAAAATGAATGGTAACGGCTTCATTGTAATTTGATTTTACGCCAAGCGAATCCTTTGATCCGTAGTTCGTTCCATAAAGCATGAAGTCTCCATTAGACATGTAATTCACTCCCATAGTCTCAAATTTTCTGGCTTTGTAAATTCGTTTTTTGGAGACTCCTTTTAGGTTATAGGTTTTATCAGCCATTTCGTCTAAAGATTCGTTTGTAACATAAGCAACATCGTTTTCTTTGACTTTCATTATTTGAAGCATTGAATATTTTTTTTCTCCACCAATGCTTGTTGTAGAAGTCGACTGCATTGTTAGATTTTTGTAATATTTCATTACACCTTTTTTGTTCACGCTTTTGTTAGCTGGGCCATAAACATATAGTTCATCACTACTTTCATTATAAACTATATCGCTAATATCCCATTTACTTGAAGGTACTTTGAAGTCAACATTTTTAGAGATATTACCATCAGTGTCAATAAACAAGAATACCCACTCATCAGCAGGTTTTGTAGTTACCTTCTTCAAGAAAACTGGAGCAAGTACTAGCGCCACACCTTTTAGTTTCGGCATCGATGCAATGTCGCTCTTCTCATAAATTGCTTTCTGGAAAACTACGTCATGCATTTGTTCTAAATCCAATTTAGATTCATTAGTAACAGTCATATTCTTGTCCATTTTTATGAAGCGAAGCTTTTTATACTGCTTGTATCGATCAACGCCCTTACCAAACATTTTGTCTCTAAGAGTCGCAACAAAAAGCCCACCTCCATTGTGTAAATCTTCTACACCAAGGTAGCCTATGTATCCGGCTGCATCATCAGGTATAAGACCTTTACGGCTTACTTCTTCCGTAGAGATTTCATAATCGTTGATGGCCCAATTGTAGTTGAAGGTTGTTTTTGTAGAAATCACAGCCATTTCCATTTTGGCAGATATGTTATAGCCTAGTTTTACTCCATCTATAGAATAACTCTCCCCCTTATAATTACTGTTTCCGACCTCTTCTGAAAGATCGGTAATCTGACCTTTCTTCAGGGAATTGTCAATTTGCTCAAATTGAGCATCGTATTTAAAAGTTTCGTAAACTGCTTCTCCATTAATAGTAGTGTTGTACATATAGTTCAACTCAATTTCACCAGTATCAGGGTCGTAGACCATGTTGGTAATGTTTCCCTTTTTTGATTTTGCAGATATTTCATGCGTTTTTTCCAGCCCCTGAGCATAAATTCCTGAGCAAGTTAGGAGTATTAAAACCCCAATTGAAAGTGTAAATTTTTTCATATTTTTCTTTTTTGTATTTAAACGAATGTTCAATGACAAATTCCATGCCATATGACCAATGTATTACTCTAGTGAGATCTGTTATGTTTGCTAACGGTTAGTATATGGCAAGTAGGGCAGTAGAAAGCAATAAACTTTCGGATTTGCTCTGAGCCAAAACGTTTTATTTTGTTTTTAATTTATTCATCTTAAAAGCCAAATCAACGATTTGGCGGTGTTTGTAAATAGCGCTGAATATTCTTTAACCACCGAATGCCCTATTTGCTATATACAGTGTTAGGTGTAGGTTCATTAAAATGAAAAATATTCAACATATAAATTACTTTAAGTATTTCTTAATCATATTAGTCCAGTATAATACTAAAAACAGAACTGATGGTATAAGAAAAAAAATAGCAACAGCAGTTGCTAAAGCGTTTGCCCCACCAAATGCATCTCCATATGAAAACGATGCAATAATTACTGTTATAATATAGATGACTTGAAATATAGAATAAATATATAAACCATTTAATTTTCTCTGAGTCATCATAATTGCACCTATCAATGTTCCAATAGCTGAGCCTGCATAAATCCAACCACGAAAATAGTTACTGTGTCCATCCATCATAGAAACCATTTCATATAAATATGCTCTACCAATTGTAAATACTGAACCGATTATAGTTAAAACACATAGAACAATTAAAAAGGTTGGTTTGCTTTTCTGTTGATGCTGCTGCTGGGATACAAAATTGCCTCTTTTGTCTTCACCACAAGTGGGACAGAAATTAATTTCCTCATCCATTTGCTGATTACATCTCTTACAATTAGTCATATTAATTCAAGTTTTAATTATTGATATTTATCGCTTGTTGTTTCTTTAACTTACACCTAACGGTAAATGTAAAAAGTCGTTTCAATGCTTTTTATATCTTGTTGTGCGTTCGTTTTTTATTTTTTCAGCTATGAATACACAAACCCATCTATGATTTATTTAGTATTTTTAGTTTGCAACTGTGCTACCTCATTTTGATAGTGCGAATCAATTTGCGTATTTCTTCTGAATCAAACTCTCCCCCTTCTTGTGATACGATTATTTGGACTTCATTCCCTTTGTACACAATGCTTTGAAAATATAGATATGTATTAACTTTATCTAAACTTTTTTTCTTTAGCACGCTGTAAGAATCATATCCGTTTGCTCCTAATTCCGATTCATAAATAATGTCTAAATCTTCAGCCCCAAACAAGGTGTTAAATAATTGGTCCACCCAACCTTTTAATTGACCCTCTTCAAGGACTTCATCTCCCAGATAAAATGGCATTGTCATCAACCTGATCATAGGTTCTTGAGCAGAAACCCTAGGTTCTCCATCAATGGTGTAGTCAAAAACGTAGTCATTTGCTTTATGAATTTTGAACTTACTCTTGGAATCATCTAAACTGAAAAATTGAGTAGCGTAAGCTGTGTTGTCATCTTTAGAAGAAGAATCGTTTGTTCTAGATTTATTTTCCTTATTTATCTGCTTGCCATTAACATCCCATTCAATTTGTTCACCTTCACGCTTACCGTTCTTATAGTTTGATTTGACTTTAATTTTTCCATTTTCATACCATGCGGTCCATAAGCCTTCTTTGTTCTCATCTTTATAGTTGGTTTTGGATGCCATTTGTCCATTTTTGTGCCATGTTTTCTGAATACCGTCTTTTTTTCCATTCAGATAGTTTGCTTCATATTCCTTATTTCCATCTTCATACCATGTTTTCTGAATACCGTCTTTTTTTCCATTCAGATAGTTTGCTTCATATTCCTTATTTCCATCTTCATACCATTTTGCTTGCTTTCCTTCCCGTTGGCCATCCAGGTAGTTATCCTTACTTTTCTTCTGCCCATTCTCATACCAGTTAGACTGCTCGCCTTCTGATTGTCCGTTTAGATAGTTGAATTCACTTTTCTTTTGTCCTTTTTCATACCAAGTTTCATGTAGAACAAAATATTTTCCATCTACAAGGTTTGCTTTTGCAAAACCTATTTTTTTGCCATTTGGCTGCCAAACATTTACTGTACCTCCTTTAGTAACTAAGAGTCCAGCCCAGTCTTGTAAAGACTCGTTTCTCATAAACTTTGATTCTTGATAAAATACAGTGCTCTCAATATGCTTTTGCCCATTTTCATACCACACGCTTAGCAAGCCGTCTACCTCGTTACTTACAACGTTGCATTCGTATTTCTTTTGCCCATCTTCATACCACCTGGACTGCTCTCCCTCAGGTTTGCCATCGATATAGTTTAAGATGGCCTTCTTCTGCCCATTTTCATACCAAATAGTGTGGTGAACTTTCTCACCTTTTACATATTCAATAACTTCTTTGTTGTAATCGTCCAACAAAATAACGCCGTTAAAGGGCTTCTTATTTTGTTCCTGGTAAAACAAGCCGTCATCTCGCCGGTCAAGATATTTGTTTGTTAAAGTATCTTTAGTTTGACCTACGGCCGCAGGAATAGCACATATTGTTGTTGCTATT
>UPTG01002291.1_pt1 | contig 13306 bp, 16 predicted proteins | sample 2160121 | NCBI WGS metagenome assembly UPTG01 (sample SAMN06266255, study PRJEB28933) | marine metagenome | isolation source: Columbia River Estuary | place: USA:Columbia River Estuary, USA | collected 2014-07-27 | reverse complement strand
GTGTGTAATGATAACGGTAGTCTTATGAGAGAACTTGAACTAGAAGTTAAGACAAGTGAAACTGCTCAAAACTACGTGAACATGGCACAAGACAATGAAGTATAAGTCTAATTATTTACTCTATGTACTCGACACAGGTGAAAACTTTAAAGTTGGTATTGTTGAAAACCGTGCGAATCTAAATAAAAGATTCAATAGTTTATACAAGCAGTTAGCAAAACCAACTGAAGAAGCACGTGCTAAAATAAAGTTTGCAAGAGTATATGAGGGAGCAGTTGATAGACATATTAAAACTTGTGAGGAAAACCTCTTAAAGAAAGAGTTGTTTGAACACAGACTACCTCAAGCAAATCCTAAGGGACAGCCTACTGAGTATTTTGATTCACACATAACTTTAGATATGATTGTCGAAGCCATTGACAAACAAGATTTATGTAAATTAAACCTACTGTATACGGACTATATACCCGAATACGAAAATTGAGTGAAAGGGTCGCAATGACCCTTTCGTGGTTGACTTGGACCTATGAAATTATTGATACATCTTTAGTACGTGTTCAATAATCTTGTGTCTCCGTATGTCTGTTGTAGTGAATTCACATGCCGCCATTCCTGGCACTTGGAATTTTTCAATACGATTTTTTAAATCAAGTAAGCCATTCTTAGGAGTTACACGGTCAGTCTGTTCGACATCACCGTTGATTACTATTTTGGACCCATTGCTAATTCTAGTCAACAACATCTTTATTTGACTTGGTGTAGCATTTTGAGCCTCATCTAATATAATCCAACTATTTTTGAAGTTCCTACCGCGACAGAATGCTAGTGGCGTAATCTCAATGATTTGCTCTTTTAACATATATTCTATTTCTGTTTGACCATAATAATCTCTAATTATATCGAACAATGGGCGTACCCAAGGTTCCATTTTAGCATTGAGATCACCTGGCAAGAAACCATGCTGTTCATCATCTACTGTTACTGCTGGTCTAGTAAGTAATATTTTCTCACATGATCCTGACCTTAACGCACGAATTGCCGCCAACATTGCTAGGTACGTTTTACCTGTACCAGCTGGTCCACTCACCATTACGATGTCAGTTTCAGGGTCATTGAGTGCAATGATATATTTTTCCTGATTTATACTCTGAGGTATTAACTCGATGGGTCTTCTGGATTTTTGTCTACGTTGGTTTTTAAACTCTATGGTTTTAGTATCGTTCATATAGAACGTTGGCTCGTCTGAGTGATGATGTTTATTTGGTGTGTATGTGTCATGTTTTCTTCTTAATGCTCCGGTTTTACGTTTGCTCAAAGTTGTATCTCCTGTTATATGTAACACTTAAATAACTATTGAAGAATCATTGTTCTTCATTAATACTTAGTAACGGGCAATTGCGTCAACTATGGTATGTTGAAAATCTCTGTTTGTTGATAAATACTAGGTTACTCAAACAATTTCTAAAGTTTCTCATTCAATCCCTAAGAGATAAATACTAATATGGACTTAGCAAACAAAGCGGCAAATGCATTCTTTAAAGACATTGACTTTATTAGTATTGTAGATACCATTAAAAATATCTACATGTCTGATGGTGCGATGAATACACTATTGGATTTTGAACGAGTATTAGACGAAGCAGATGTTTATGCTTTCAGAAACTGGATCAACGGAGAGTTAGTACAAGGACCCGAGATAGGTCGTTATTCATGTACTTGTACCTTTATGTGGCCTTATAAATTAATGCCAGATCCAACAGCAACAATTAGACTTGCTAACGTTGGTTGCAACGTTAAGATGCTAAAGTCTCAATTAGAGGTTCCAATCGCTGTAACATCTTATGAAGACTTTCAATCTGGATCACGTTATCCAAAGATGAAAGAAAGGCAAGTTTGGTTTATGCAAATTGAGATTCCTTTTGAACTAATGGATGATATTAAAGAAGGTTCCATTGATCTTGCCGATCAAACTATTGACCTTTCTGAGATTGAAGATGCATACGATTCTGATTTAGAACAAATTGATGCAGGTGATGGCGAGACAGATGAAATGAACATGGCGACAGATGAAATGTCACCAGATGAAATGGCAGGTACAATGTAATGACAATGATAACTGAAGGTTTAAATTACCTAGACTTAGAAAATCAAATGCTACCTCGTTTTACAATAGACGAGTATGCGGCAAAGATGGGTGATGATGATGAGGTTGTCACTGTAACATTCACAGTTAAATCAGAGTTAGCCGCAAATGATTTAGTATCTTGGTTTGAAAGAGGCTACAACTTTGTGTTAGATGCAAGTATTAGTGAAGGCGAACTTGAGCCTGGTAAGCATTTAGTCTTTGTTGAAATGGATAGACGTTCATGGTCAGGTAGGGCTATCTTTAGTTTAATTAAAGACCTACAAACACTAACTGGAATTGAACCCAAAGACTGGACTATGGAAATCGATGGTGATGAGTTCCCATGCGAAGAAAACCTATTATCAGACAAAATGATTTTAAACCCAGGTAAGTACAGAGATGAAGTTGAAGAAGTCGAAACAGACGTTGATGTCGAATTAAACGAATACAGACTTAGAGCAGGATTAGAACATCAATCAACTAAACTAGAAAACAAAGACACATACATTAAAGATATTCAGGCCGCCGCTGGCATTTAATTCTAAAACGGTGAAACTCATACTTGATTTTGCCATCATTCCCTGATATAATACAGCATGGATTACTATGAAACTTTAGGTGTTAATCACACTACCGATGCAAAAGGCATTAAAAATGCATATCGTAAACTTGCATCAAAACATCACCCTGACAAGGGAGGTAATGCAGAACAATTCAAAAAAGTACAAGAAGCATATGATGTTTTAGGTGATCCTCAAAAGAAACACGAATACGATAATCCAAATCCATATAGTCAATTTACAAGTCAAGGTCAGCCATTTGACATCAATGATATCTTTGGTGGTGGCAGTCCATTTGGTGACATCTTTGGTCAACGTAGACCACAACAACCTAGACAACAAATGTACAGAACTACGATACAGGTATCGTTAAAACAAGCCTATACTGGTTCTGATCAAGCACTTGAGATGAACACACCACAGGGCAAGAAAGTAATTACTATAAAAATTCCTAAGGGTGTACAAACAGGACAGCAAATGCGAATTGAAAATGCTATTCCTGGTGGCGTGTTAGTGGTTGACTTTTTTGTACAACAAGACTTTAACTATGATGTACGAGGACATAATCTATTTTGTGTTCATTCTGTATCAGTACTAGATTTAATCGTTGGAACAACATTTACTTTTAAGACAATATCAGACAAACTATTAAAAGTTAAGATACAACAAGGCACACAACCAGATCAGCAAATAAAACTTTCTGGTCATGGAATGCCAATACCAAGATCAAATAGGTATGGTGACCAAATTATATTGCTAAAGCCACTCATACCTGCTACAATAGAAAAAGAAATCGTAGATGCAATAATAAAGTATAAAGATATACAGGACTTAAAAAGTAATAAATAATTATTAGAGGAGATTATATTGACACCATCACCAGAAATTGAAAACATCATCGAAAGGGCTATTGAATCAGCAAGTAGCCGTAACCATGAATATGTAACGATAGAGCATTTATTACTATCATTAATCACGCACAAGCCATTCAAAGTTTGTTTGGCAGGAATGCAGGTTGATGTAGATTTAATGATTAGCGAAGTTGAAGCATATTTGAATGGCTTACATGCTATCGAATCAGATACTCCTAATTGCACACCGAGAAAAACGAACTCTTTAGAACGTGTAATGAATCGTGGTGTTACGCAAGTATTGTTTACTGGACGTAAAACAGTTACTACTGTAGATGTATATCTATCTATTGCTACTGAAGGCAATACACATGCACACTACTTCTTATTAAAGTATGGTGTTATCAAATCAAACTTTGTCGATCATTGGCAGAGAACATACAAAGGCGATTCTTACTCAAACGTATCTGAGTCACAAGCAGATGAGATACTAGACGAATACACAACCAATCTGACTCAGTTAGCAAGAGAAGATAAACTTGAGCCTGTTATTGGAAGAAGCAAAGAAATCGATGATATTGTTAATGTATTGGCAAAACGATTTAAGTCAAATGTATTGATGGTAGGAGATCCTGGCGTAGGTAAAACTGCTATTGCAGAAGGCATATCATCAGCAATTGTCAACAAAGAAGTACCAGAGTTCTTAGAAGGACATGAAGTCTATTCATTAGAGATTGGTAGTTTACTTGCTGGATCAAAGTATCGTGGTGAGTTTGAAGAAAAAGTTAAAGAAGTTTTACAAGCATTAGAAGTAAAGACAAATTCAATTTTGTTCATAGATGAAGCACACACTATGGGTGGTGCTGGTTCAACATCTAATGGATCAGTTGACTTTGCTAATATGATTAAACCTGCAATTACTAAAGGCACACTTAAAGTAATTGCATCTACTACATGGGAAGAATACTACGAATCATTTGAGAAAGATCGAGCATTGATGCGTAGATTCTACCGTGTGACTATTGATGAACCTTCACATGATACTACAGTGAGAATCTTAAGAGGACTTTCAGAAAGACTTAATGACTTCCATGATGTCATCATTGGTGAAGAGGCTATTGAAGCAAGTGTTGAAATGGCTGATCGTTATATACATGATAGAAAGAATCCAGATAAGTCTATTGACTTACTAGATGCCGCATGTGCAAAGCAACGTGTACTAGAAAACAAAGGCGTTGATATAACGAAAGAATTAATATTAGATCAAGTAGAAAAATTCACAGGCGTCCCTGCTGACAAACTCAAAGGGGACAATGTAGATCGTATCACTAGTTTAGATGTGAATGTTAAGTCTAAACTCTACGGTCAGGATGATGTAGTTGATAACGTAATCGAAAGAGTTTATGTATCGTTTGCAGGAATCGGCAACGAGACTAAACCTATCGCAAGTTTCTTATTTTTAGGCCCAACAGGCACGGGAAAAACAGAATTGGCTAAATTGCTGTCTAGTAACTTAGATATGCCACTGCTCAAATACGATATGTCCGAGTATTCAGAGAAGCACAGTGTAAGCAGTTTGATAGGACCACCCCCTGGCTATGTAGGTTTCAGCGATTCACAAGTACAAGGCGGACGTTTGATATCAGACTTAAGCAAATCTCCTCATTCAATCTTATTGTTTGATGAAGTTGAGAAAGCACACCCTGATATATTTAATATTTTCTTACAGATGTTAGACGAAGGTACAGTTACTGGATCTAATGGTAAGCAAGTATCAATGAAGAACTGTTTAATCATTCTCACATCTAACTTAGGTAGTGCAGATGGTGACAGAAACAATATCGGCTTTGGTGATCAGGATAAGGTTGGTGAAGACGATAAAGCAATGAAGAACTTCTTCAAGCCTGAGTTTAGAAATAGACTTGATATGGTTTGTAAGTTTGGTAAACTTGATACACTATCTATCAAAAAGATTGTTATCAAATTTGTTGCTGACCTTCAGAAAGCACTTATCGAAAAGCATAACATCAGTCTAAACTTTGATGAGAGTGCAATCGATCATTTAGCAGAAGTAGGATATGATTCTAAACTAGGAGCAAGACCACTAGCAAGAAAGATTGATGAACTTATCAGAGTACCTTTAAGTAAAAAGATTCTGTTTGAGAAAATAAAAGACTCAAATATTATGTGTACTATTGATCCTGATTCAGACGATATTGTATTTGCAGTAACATCGAAAGGTGTAGCATCTGTAAGAGATGATGGTATTATCGAAGTGGAGCCAGTTCAAAAAATTGATCCAATTGATCCTAGTCAATTACCATAATCTGAGCAACAGTCTTTAAAAGCATAAATACTCTTATAACACGGAGATAGATATGGCTAAAATAGTCGAAGACATAGTTGCAATCAAATTAAGCAAGATTGCAAAAGATGATGCCGAAGGTGCGCCAATTGTAACTGAAGAGATTGCTTCTCAATTAGAAGCAGTCGCACAAGAATTAGTTGGCGAAGCAGTTATTGTTGAATTAGTTAGGGGATAATTATGTCTCAATCAACGGTATTACAATTACTGCCGCAAACCGTATATGTAAATGACGGCACCAGCAATCCTTATGATGTAACTGGTAACACAGTACAAGCGGCATCCTACTATTTAGGCGGTCAGGACCTTCAAACATTATCTTTGAACTTTACCGAAGTGACAGGAAATCTTGTTATTGAAGCATCTCTTGCCAATCCACCTTCTGCTGACAGTGACTGGTTCCAAGTATACAGACTATCAGCAAACAATGTAGCCAATGTAAATTCAAATACAAGTTCATATCATAATCTCACAGGTAATTTTGTAAATATGAGAGCAAAGATTGAAGATTTTGCTCATGGCACAGTACAATACGTAAAGATAAGTTACTAATATGAAAAAGATTGTTATCATGCCAGGCGGGTTTCACCCGTTTCACGCAGGACATTTAGCACTGTACAAGTCTGCTGTCAAGGCTTTTCCAGATGCTGATGTGTATGTGGCTGCCAGTGACAGTCAAAAGGAAAGACCTTTTCCTTTCAAAGTAAAAGAAAAATTAGCACAAGTCGCAGGCATTCCAGATGGTAAGTTTGTGCAAGTCAAGTCTCCATTCAGACCAGATGAAATTACAAGAAATTACGATGCTACACAAGATGCGTTAATCTTTGTACGTAGTGAGAAAGATAGAAATGAATCTCCAAAGCCAGGTGGCACAAAGAAAGACGGTTCACCTACATACTATCAACCATATGATGCAGATAATCTTAAACCTTTTGATCAACAAGGCTATATGGCATACTTACCAACTATACAATTTGCAGGTGGTATTACTAGTGCGACTGAGATTAGAAAAGCATGGCCTGGACTAGATGAGTTAGGCAAAATAGAATTAATTAAAAGTATGTACCCAGATGCAGAACTTAATGTTCCTTCAGTTAAGAAACTTGTTCAAATGTTAGATGCAGTTCTTGTAGGAGAACTAGTTACAGAGTCTTTAATACTTGACCCTAACAACAAAGAAGCATTGTTAGAAGCAATAGAACACCTTGATGAAGTCAATCTAAAGAAACTAGCGGCTACTGTAGGGTTATTAGGATCATTGATCACACCTCAGATAGCACAAGCATATGATGTATCAGACTTAAGACGTATGGGATTTGGCGATCCTGAAATACGAGTTATGCAACAGATGCCAGCCGCAGACAAAGCAAGTCACATCAATGCAAAGATTGATCAACTGGGCGGAGAAGATGCAGTTCAAAGATTTGGTGGTAGAAACTATTCTTATCCTAAAGTAGATGCTACAACTGTAAATACACAAAAACCTACAGGCAATGCAAGATCAGGCAGTAATACTCGTGTAGATCCTACAGCAAATGTTACTCCAGGTAGTGGCGATGCTGAAAAACTAAAGAAAAATGCACGTCTATTACGTGATGTACTACAAGCAGACAAACGTGTCAGTAAGCATATTAAAAGTGTTTACTACTCTAGCAAAGTAAATAAAATTGTTATCATTCCGAAATATGACAACTATGCTTATAAATCACAAAGTTGGATAAACGATAAACTAGGTTCAAACTTTGGAGATCAACTTGTAAGAAAATTCGTCATGCCACAAGTCGTTAAGGCTGTAGCAAAAGTCGGTGTTCCCAGTTTAGACATGGACAACATTATGATTGTTGATAGGAACCAAAGGGCTCCTATGCATGAAACATTTGTAGATCCAGATCAATCAAAACAATACTGGAACCACGATGATCAGAACGTAGGCGTTGGTATGCAAATTGATATGCCTTTAAGAGACAACGACAAACGTGGTAGAAGACAAGGTTACAACGAATCTATAGACAAGATTCGTGGCATGATCAAAGAAACTACAGACGAACAAAAGTCTAGGTCAGTTGACTTACATCGCAAACTGTTTGAACTCATGGAAGAAGAAAAGAACAACGTTGTGAAACTCAGAGGCTTCGGCAGAGAAGCAGATAAGAAAGTAGTAGACCTTGGCCAAGCCAGAGCAGAAAAAGAAAGAGACCAAGAACGTGAAAACAATCGTCATAGTGAACGTAGAGAGATACAAGACGAACTGTTGGCAAGACTACAATCTGAACTACTCAATGCAGTAGAGCAATTTAGAGAATTAGAAGAAGAAGGTCTTTTGCCAATGGACATGAAAGATGCTTATGACAACACAGTAAAACTTGTTGACTTTATAGAAGCATGGTCTGGTTCAGCCGATCAAAATGATTTTCCATTCACTGAATCAATGTTGGAAAAATTACAACTTAAAACAGTTCAACTCAAAGAATACTTTGGTGGCATGAGAGATACATCAGCACCTAAAGTATTACGAAAGCAAGAACCTAAATCATCTCCATTCGACTTTTGGAACAAAATTGATTTATCCGAAACCGCTGATTATATCGAAGAAAAATAATTTGACCCCTTGCACCTAGTGTAAATAATAGTAGTTATATAAAACAAAGCCACTATATTTAAACACAGGAGTTAACATGGCCGCAAAGAAAACAGGCGCTAAAAAGCCTACAAAAGCGAAAGCACCGAAGACTACAAAGACTACAAAGTCAACTAAGAAAACAGAAGAAGCAAATATTCCGTTAGAGAAGTTGCAAGAAGCAGTCGAAGAAATTAATGAACAACCCCCACAAGAACTAGCACCTGGTCAAGTACAAGTTAACGTAGATTTTATACGTACAACTAAAGTCCATATTGCTATGCCATGTTACGGTGGTATGCTTACTGAATCAACATTTATGTCATTCATCAAGTGGGCAAACACTGCTCGTCAGTTAAACATTGACTGGACACTTGAAACAATGGTCAATGAATCATTGATCAGTAGAGCAAGAAATACCTTGACTGCTAAGTTCTTACACATGCCAGATGCAACGCATTTAATGTTTATTGATGCAGACATTGGTTGGGAACCATGGCACTTACTAGTACTACTAAACAGAGACGTTGATGTCATTGGTGGATTATATCCAATGAAGACTATGCCGATCAAGTGGGTAGTAAACGGATTCGATGGTGCTGAAGAAGGCCCAGACGGATTCCAAGAAGTATCGAAAGCAGGTACAGGTTTCTTATTGATTAAGAAAGGTGTGTTTGAGCAAATGAATAGTCACCCTGCTGTGAAGCAATATAAGAATGACATCGGACTTGACCCAGTATATGATCAATATCTAAAAACTTATTTTGACACTGCTGTACGTCAAAATCGCTACTATTCAGAAGATTGGACATTCTGTGAGAACTGGCGTGACATGGGCGGAAAGATATTTATGGACAAACGAATTCTGTTAAGACATTCAGGTTCATATGTATTCTGTATGGAAAATCAACAGTATTTGATGGACAATATAGGACCCATGTTCGTAGAGCAACAAAACCAAAAAGCGGCTGAAGAAGCCCAATCATTGCAACCAGATGCTGAAGGTAATGTGACGTTACCGACAACTGGTGCGATAACTGCCCCTGTAGTTAACGAAGAAGTTAGCAAGCCAGGAGCACCGTAAGAATATAGTTGCCAAACTATATAACTAAGTTAAAATGCCCCACTCCCATGGGGCATTTTTTTGGGTAAAATTAATGTTGACTTTTAATACAAGAGGTTGTATAATTTCTACATGAGTGCAAATGACGGATATTACTTAATGATAGATGCTAAGAGATTATGGCTTGAAGATAATCCAAACAAGCAAGACCGTGACTTCTTTAGAGAAGGTGTAGACGTACAAGACGAATACACAGAAAAAGCAGGTGGTAAGAAGATTAGATATCTTGGCGCTGGTGCTTGGGTATGGGAAAGATGATTTTTAGGGGTGGACAGGATAATAAAGCATAATTCTTAGGAATGTAGTCCCAAACCCCTAAAAATAATTGAATAAAAAGGTTGACATTGGGTACCCAAGGTGCTATAATAGTACTTCAAATCGAGCAAAAGGTGTCATTTCATGTCATATTACACTCACACAGTCAATCCCATTGGTGTTTTCACTGAAAAAGAGCAAGGAAACTACTTTGAATGGTCAGATAATGATGATCATATGGTGTTTTGTGAAGATTTCCCCCACAAAATCTGGGTAGGAGACACAATCGGTTCTCCCTATCGTTATGGTCTAGTTAAGAAGACTGTAGCATATATCTGTGTAGACGAAGACGAATTTGGTCTCCCTGTAGTCGAAAAATGGCAACTAAAAAAATGTCAAAAATATCCAAAATAATTGGGTAAAAGACTTGACATTGGGTACCCATTTTGCTATACTAGTTGTATAATTTAAAAAGGAATAAAATATGTCTCTAAACACTAAAAATCAAAACCCAAGCAAAATAGTTGATTCACCATATCAAATGATTGGTTCATTAACTTGTTACTACAATGACGATAAGCCTGGAGTTAATATCCAACTTACTTCGTTAGAAGAAATGTGGTGGGGACATGAAGAAAATATTGATCACCCAGAAGATTCAAACTACCCAACTGGAGTCAATGAGCCTCACCTAAGAGTAATGACTGCTAGAGTAGAAGACTCAGTACTTAACCGAACTGGTATCGACATCAGCACTTTCGATGGTGTTATACATTCTAGTTCTTCACATGCAAACAAGCATTCAATCCAAAACGTTTAATAGGAAAATATTATGACTTTAGATCAAATCAAAAAATCAATTCGTAACGGTGAATTCAACCTAGACGAGTTAAACTCAATCAACGCATTTGTCAATAGCATTAAAGTGTCACAGGCAAAATCATCAATCGGTATCGGTGACAAAGTATACGTAGTTCAAAAGACTAAACGTACTTTGGGAACTGTTGCTAAAGTAAACATCAAAAAGGCTATCGTAGAAATGCCACAGGGTCGTTACAATGTCCCTCTTTCTATGCTAGAACTAGCGTAAGTTCACCCTAAGATAAATCTGCCCCTTAACTGGGGCATTTTTTTGGGTGTTGATTTTATATGCCTTTCCTCTTTAGTTGATAAATACTAATAACAAATAAGAGAATATTCGTATGAAATTTAAGGACATCATAGAGTCAGCCTCAGCAGGATCAACATCCTCAGGTAGTGTTGCACCAGTAGCATCTGCATTAGGGAGTACTAAGTCTCGTAACCCTAGCATATATGGCGGTGGCAAGGCAGGCAGTTTACTAACAGGTAAGAAAGCAAAAGGTAAATATGCTAATTCTGTAGACGCACGAAAGAATATGAACAAAGTCAACGAAGACAATGTTACTGAAGATGAAGTATTAGAACAAGAAGTTCTGGTTCATCGTGGAGCAACAAAGAAAGATCGTAAGTCAGGTTTTGTAAAGCATGGAGAAAGCAGAGTAGACCATGAAGTCAAAATGGCTAAGAGTGATCTATTTGCTACAGCACAAAACGCACAAGACATTATGAAATATCTTAAAGATAGAAGTGAAGAAGAAGGTATTAAAGGTTGGATGCAGTCTTACATTACTCTAGCAAATGACTATCTCAATTCAGTTAAAGAATCCTTACAATACGAAACTCAAATGCATGAAGATCAATTAGCCGCATATGGCAATGGTGCTGATGATCGTATCAACACTAGAAACAAATTAGACAAAGAACCATATGGCGGACCTAGTTCAAGTAAGCCAGGTGGAGTTCTACAAACAACGGTTGGAAGTTAATATGAGTGCGATATTACAAGGTGCTGATAAAGCATATCTTAAAGAGTATACAGAGTCTGCTGATGAAAAGCGTTTATATGCATTACAAGATGCTATGGGCACTGTTAGAAAAACAACCAAGGGCGGTAAGTATCTTGGCAGTGATGTTATTGATATATTAGTACAAGTACAACAACTCGCAGAAAAGTTTGGCATACCTCAGGACGAACTAGACTACTTTGAAAATCAAGTAAGACAAGCACAAAACAATTTAGAATCTGCTATCTATGGACTAGAAGAGCCATTTGAAGATGTAATCAGAGACTTACAAAATAGAATAGATGACAGTGAAGTAGACGAAGGAATGTTTGACCAAGAAGCATTTGACACTATCTTTAAAGACAGAAAAGATAAAGGCTCAATGGAAAAACCAAAGTCTAAACCTCAAGATACAGGAATGTATAATCAGCCTAATAAAGCAGACAAAGACAAAGAAGGCGAACAGTTAACAGAAGAACAGTTTGACGAAGCGGCAGGCAAGAAAGATGCTTGTTATCACAAAGTTAAAGCCAGATATGATGTATGGCCTAGTGCATATGCTAGTGGTGCTTTAGTTAAGTGTCGTAAAGTAGGTGCAAGTAACTGGGGAAAGACAACAACAAAAGAAGATGAAGAGTTAGACGAAGCAGGTACTAATTGCTGGAAAGGATATGAGAAGAAAGGCACTAAGAAGATGTTTGGCAAGACTGTCAACAACTGTGTTAAGAAAGAATCAGTAGAAGCAGTAGACGAAGATTTAAAGGCTTGGTTCGGCAAAGGTAAAGATGGCGGAGCAGGTGGCGGTGGCTGGGACGCCTACAATAGCAAAGGTGAACGTACTGGTAAATGTGGTGATAGTAAAGGTTCAGCAAAGCCTAAATGTTTAAGTAAAAGCAAAGCCGCAAGTTTAAGATCATCTGGTGGAAAGAAAGCAATCGGTGCGGCAGTCAACAAGAAAAGACGTAATGATCCAAATAAAGATAGAAAAGGGAAGGCAAAAAACGTGAGTAGTAAAACAAATGAATCAAGGATCGCAAGTTCACTTAGAATGGTTGCTGAAGAATATGAAAGAGAGATGGAAGAAGGCAACGGTCGTCTCAGAGGTATAGCCGCTGGAGCATTATTGATCGGTAGTTTAATGGGTCTTAACAATAAGATGGCTCAGGAAGTTTATGACAACAGTCATCAGTTACAGCAACTTACACAAATATATCAAATCGCACAAGAACGTGGCGATGAAGACAAAATGAAAGATGTTAAGAGACGCATCAGCAATCACAAAACAAGACTTGACTTAGGTAAAGGCGATGTAGATTTTGACGGTAACGGCCGTTTCCATTGCATTCGGATCGACACTGTTTTCGTCGCCCATTTGCTCCATCGCTATGCCGTCTTGGTAGGCAAACGGCCGTAAAACTTCGGCCACTGCCTCTGCTCCTTCGCCGTCGGTGATTACGCTGACTTCTAACCAATACATAAAAAGTTCCTTTTTTGAGTGTGCGCGTATGCAAGTGTGCGAGTACGCGAGTATCTGCGTATTTTACT
>UPTG01002290.1_pt1 | contig 13312 bp, 4 predicted proteins | sample 2160121 | NCBI WGS metagenome assembly UPTG01 (sample SAMN06266255, study PRJEB28933) | marine metagenome | isolation source: Columbia River Estuary | place: USA:Columbia River Estuary, USA | collected 2014-07-27 | reverse complement strand
TTAACTATTCCACCACTGAATACCTTGGTGGGTAGATATGGCACGAATGATGTCGCTGACCGTATCCTGGATGGTCGTTTTCCGCTTGATGAGATTCCCCTGAGTGACGAAGGCAAAGCGTGGCTCCGTGAAATGACCTACGAGGAATTGAAAGAACGTAACATCTCAACCGACATTTCTCCGGATCAATTCAGAAAAATAACACAGGCGTGCAATCCTAGAACCTCAGCCTCGCCCTCAGGCTTAGGCTATGTGGTTTGGAAAGCAAACGGCCGTAGTGACCTAGCATGCAACGTCATGAGTCGACTAATGTCCATTCCGTTCTCGAAAGGATTTTCACCCAATCGATGGAAACAATGTACGGAAATCATGCTGGAAAAAGACGGAGGTGACCCGAAAATCCATCGCCTCCGAATCATCGTCCTCCTTGAGGCTGACCTAAATCTTGCTCTGAGAACGATATGGATGCGGCGACTTTTTGCACAAGCGGAGAAAACTCAGTTCGTTCCTGAGCAATGGGGAAACCGAAAAAACAAAAATGCAATAGACTGTCTCACCATGAAGCTCCTCACATGCGAAAAGATGAGAATCACACGCCACTCTACCGCTCTCATGGCAATGGATGCGGCGGCGTGCTATGATCGCATCATAACCTACTTGTCAAGTCTCAATGAGCGTAGGTATGGCCTCCCGAAATCGGCGTGTGTGGTGAAGGGATGCACAGTTTTTGAAATGCGACGTCATGTGAGAACCGCATACGGTGATTCGAAACGATTTTACCGCTCCACAAATGATGATCTAATGCACGGTGAATGTCAAGGGAAGACTTCTTCTCCTCCGAGCTGGGCCATATATACAATAACTCTCTTGAGGGCCCTCAAACGATTCAATCCAGGAGTAACAATAGCGGATGTCAATGGCGCTCACGGTATACAGAGAGTTGCTGACATGTTCGTCGACGACTGCGACCTGTGGACAGCACTAGCTCCGGATGCATCTGAAGATGAGCTGATTGAAGCTTTTCAGACCGCTGCTCAGGCGTGGGAACGGATCCTCTTTACGTCAGGTGGTCTCCTAGCCCTTCACAAATGTTATTGGTGGTTGATCGCCTGGGACTGGTCTCTAGGCCTTCCGCGTCCGAGACAATGCCAATTCGATAATCACCAGGTGTCACTATCAAATGGGAATGATGACGTTCCTCTCCCCATTGCTCGGCTTGAAATGGATGAATCAAACGTGGGTCTTGGTCTTCGTTTATCCCCTAGCGGTAACCAAGACCATGAGATTGTATTCAGACATGCTCAAGTCACAAATATCGCAAAACGTCTGAATCCGCTCACCCTGAATCCATCCGAAGCATGGCTGTTTTACACATCCATCTTCATGCCGAAAATATTCTATCCTACCAAAATAACCGCTCTCCGCCGCCAAGACTGGGACAACATCCTACGCCCATGCACAGGTGGGCTGATCAGCAAAATGGGATTCAACAGTCACACATCTCGGGCCATCGTTTTCGGTCCAAGACGATATGGAGGTATTGGTCTCGTCCACGGATATGCCAAGCAGGGAAGTGAAGGGATTTCACACCTCCTCACACATCTTCGGAACAAGACACAGGTTGGAAAACTATTACTCAACACACTGTCTCACCTTCAGTTGTTTTCGGGCCAAGCGGAAAACCTTCTTGAAGTACCTCAACCGATGCCACAAAAGAAACTCCGGAAAGGACAGAACTTGTACAGCCTACACCACCTTGGTCAAGGTTGGTTGTTAAGTCTTCGTCACTTCTTGTTCACTATTAATGCTAGGATCGTTATCAAGGATGCGTGGAAGCCGCCGCTTGTTCGTGAACACGACATAGCCATTATGGACGCATTCCGCGAGAGATGCTCTCCGAGTGAATACGAACTGGCCATGGCTAATTCAGTTCGTCTACACCTTCGAGTAATTACATTGTCCGATATAACAGACCTTGACGGTGGTTACATAGAGGCTTGGGCGCGATCTGGCCTGCTCCAACGGGAGTCCACACTCACGTGGCCAGTCCAAGTCATACCTGCACCAGAGGCTATTCGAATTTGGAGGAATTTATTGTCGGCGGCATTTGCGAAAAAGGCTTATTCTTCATTAAAGAAACGGGAGAGACTACCTCTCCGCCAAAGGTTGGGAAAATGGATCTCCCACTCCCACATTAAATATCAATATTACTGGGATAGAAAGCGCCTCTTCGTGAGATCTCAAAATGGCACCTTCAATTGCCATGAGCCATGGGCACTCTTGCGTAGACTGTTTCGGAAACCGTCGCAACCAGCGCCTCTCCCGTCTGAGGCGACGCCCGTACGAGTAGTCACCTATGGAATGTTCCTGTATGTCTCAGCCCACACCTTTCACCTTCGCCCTCAGATACTACATCCTCACACTCCAAAATCGTTTGTGTCATCATGCCCTGCACGCGAGCGCCGCATATTGGGAGTGCTTCCGGATTTTGACACAGTTTCGCAAACCGTTTCTCTACTAGAATCAGGTGCTCTTGTAGCAGCAACCGACGGCTCCTTTAACCCTCACCGACGGAAGGCGGCGGGGAGCTGGATCCTCTCCACAAAGAACGGGAAACGCCAGGTCCAGGGAGTTTGTCCAGTAGATGGCGATCTAGCTTCCATGGACTCGTATCGCGCTGAACTCGAAGCAATCAGATCCCTCGTCTACTACCTTCGTATGCTGCGCCTGACTGCTAAGCTGACAGTGTCACCGCTAGTCATCCCTTTATGGGTGGATAATGAGCAGGCCCTCAAACGAGCAACAGACTTTTCAGAGGACCCCCGACAGGCCCTCGAGCCTGAATATGATATCATTCAGGATATCCATGTGATATGCAGTACGCATAAGATACGTTTTGCAGGTAGGCACATAAAAAGCCATCAAGATCACAAAGGAGTTCTCCCGATTGAAATCCTGCTCAATGAACGATGCGATGAGATTGCAAAAGGGTACGTTCGGATGGCGACAGAGGAAGGAAGCACAGCAGGAACGGCGGTGGCTTCTCCCCAGGATACATGCACTCTTTACATAAAAGAGTCCATGGTCACAAACAAATTCAGGAAACGACTCCTTGTGGCGGCTTCGGAAGACAATTTGCGTACACATATGGAGCGAAAATATGGATGGACAGCGGAGACGTTCAACCTAATTGACTGGGACCACCTCGGCTATGCGATGGAGCGGTCATATCACAAGTCAAAGCACAGCTATGCACGGACAGTGAAATTTCAATTTGACATCCAGAATACAGGATATCAAAAGAAGAAATATTCAATCAACTGCCAACACACTCCCACCGCTTCCGATCAATGCCCGTGCTGTCGTACGGAGGTGGAAACAACTATGCACTTATTCCAATGCAAGGATGCTGCCCTGGTCTCAATTCGAACCGCGGACATCAACGATCTCGAGGATCTCCTGCAGAAGAGACACATGCCACCGGACCTGTGGCTCGCCATGAAAGAAGGAATTCTTCGCTACACCTCAGGATCAGCGAGTGTAGGGTTTATACCTTCCTCCGTACGGGCCTTGCGTGCATATTCACAACAAACCCAAATAGGCTGGGATCACTTCTTCAAAGGCCGGATTGCGTGTGCCTGGGGAAGCGTAATGGCAGACATTTATGCTACTTCTGGCGAGATCGGATACTCTGAATCGCGCCGACGTTTTGTTCTTACCCTTATCGAGCATCTCTGGAAAATGTATGCCAATCTCTGGATCAAAAGGAGTGAGAAACTACACGACGACACAGACATAAATGCACTGACAACAGAAGAACTCAATCGCAGAATACAATTTTTTTTCGACCAGCGCCAATCTCTTTTCGATAGTGGAGATCAAGATCGGTTCCATATGGGATTGGAGCATACATTACGGTTGGATAAGAAACGCAAGCAGGACTGGCTCCAAACACTTATGAGTAGACAGAAATCAACAAAGAAGGCTCGAGCACAATTAACGACGCAGATGAAACCGATACAATTTTACTTTAGACCAGAAACGGCCGAAGACGCAGATGCAGAGGACTAGGTAGTATACAGTTCCGGGGGGTCACTTCTAGGCGGGGTATTTACTTGTTTTCTCGTCCATAGATACAGTAAAACGTCGTAAACAACTTATTTTACCTGATGTCACAAATCGTCACTTTTGTAACACTCCCTCGCAAACGAACGTTCCATTTCACCATCCGCAAAGTTTGTATCGCAATACGTGAAACTGCCCGTCCATAATAGGCTTAGTAAATATATCCGCCAACTGATCTTCTGACCGTATGTATTCAATTCTTATGCGCTTAGAGTCGACATAGGATTTGAAGTGGTGGTATTTGAGAGCAATGTGCTTCGTCCTCGGCGTAAACTTAGTTGATTCCGTCATGGCGATGCAAGATTGATTGTCCTCAAAGACTTTGCAGAAGAAGTCAGGTTTAGATATGTATAGCGGAAATATCTCGTTCAATTCTTGTAAAAGAGTCATCAGTGGTATGACTTCTCTTAGTGCCTGTGAAAGAGCAATGTATTCCGCTTCCGCTGTGCTTAGTGCAATTTCGGTTTGTAGTTTGCTACACCAACCAATCGGACAGCCCGCATATCGAATCACGAACCCGGTTCGCGACATCACATTTTCTGGGTTGTCAGCATGTGTTTGACACCAACCTCCAGCGAAATCTGCATCGATGAAGCATTCAGTCCAAGTTTGGGGTCAGGTTCAAAAATAATGCCTGTGTCCTTTGTGTTGTTTAGGTAGCGCACAATCCTAATAATCGCACGTGCGTGGCTTCACATTGGTTGATTCACAAAACGAGCACACTGATGGGACGCCATGGAGATTTCAGGTCTAGTGCTCTGCTGGAGATATCCAATCATCCCAACAGCAGTGCGAAAATTCCAATTGTACTTCCGTGGTTTCCCTTCTATGTCTTTATGAAGCAATGGCTTCCCAACTGGCGTCAATGATTCCCTTCCAGTCAGTTCAGTCGGATATTCCGTCTTGATAAATTTGATTATTCGTTCAATCAGAAACGGCTGAGAAAATTCGTATCTTCCATCGTCAAGTTTGGATATGTTAACTCCGAGAAACTTGTCGAGTGTACCTTCATCCGTCAGAACGAATTTCTCAGGTCCATTCATCAATGAATGAATCAATACATCAATCCTTGCAATTGAATCGCCAATAATGATACAGTCATCGACATACACCAACATGATCATCCCGTCTTTCATGAATATACACGGGTCGATCTGTGATGGCTTGAAGCCTCTGTCCAACAAGACTTTCTTCAATTTCTCATACCAGTTATACGACGCCTGCTTCAGTCCGTATAAGCTTTTGTTGAGCTTAAGGACGTATCGCTTGCTGTTTGCTTCATCACCAAGCGGTACCATTCCCTCAGGCAACTCCATCCAGACATCAATATCCAAGTCTGCTCGCGGAAAAACAAGGACGAAGTCTATCGCCTTGGAGTCTAACCCATGAATGTGCGCTATTGCTAATAAGAGACGAACGCTTAACATGTTTACGACCGGTGAGTAAGTTTCCCAATAATTCTCGCCCCACTTCTGCATACCTCCGTGAGCGCACAGCCGAGCCTTATGTTTGTTCAGTCTACCGTCTGGGAACCTTTTCCGCTTGAAAGACCAAATCGCTCGAATTATTTTCGTGCCTACGGGCATGGTAGAACGAAGAGTCATTGTCCAGTGGCTGCGGTCCTCATGCGCCTCAACCTCTGTACCCATCGCCGTTATGAAATCTTGTTTGTCGTCCTGTTGCATCACCTGAGAATATGTGTAGTTCTCATTTGATTCTGTTGCTAAAACTGTGCAATTCAATGCATTGATGCTCCCGTCGAATAATTCATTTGCCTCGTGAAAACGATTGACTAGCTTGTCATATGTTGTTGCGTTCTCATGAAGTCTAATAGTCGGGGAAGTCATCGATAAACAGACTGTAGAAAGGGCGGAGAAGAGACCAATGACTTTCTTTGTCGTGAACACACTCTTATTCTTTGAAGGGTGCTCCGCTTCCTGCTTCTTCTTTTCTCCGAGTGCCCTCAATCTCTCGGAACGTCTCAAACCGCTCTCGGAAAGATTGATCATTTTAGGCATCGTTGCCGCCGCTATTTCTTTTGGTAAGGCCGCCGGTGTAATTGATATTGGAACTACATCGGTCTTCTGCTCGTCAGCAAAAGAAACGGTTTTCGGTCTTGCCGTGGACTCAATGTTGGAGTCCGCCGCCACCACATTTGCTCCCTCTCCATCTTTGACGAGGTTAGGTGTATTGGCTTCTCCCTCGGAAGCTGACGTCCGTTTATCGTCGGATTGATCAGAAACGACGACAAAAGGATCCGTAATTTTAGCTGTCAAGGGTTGTTTATCATGATCACGAAACCAAGTCTGCGCCAGATCGAATTCTTCATCTGTGGCGCACTCAGTCGCGTTTTTGCACATCTCGTTCCAGTTTGAAGGGATTGTTCCTTCTCTCATATGTGAAACAGTTGAGAAAGTATCATCAAAAACGACGTGGTATTGTGGAGACACATGTCCGGTTTTTGGGTTCAAAACTAGTGCCACTGAACCTGCATGCATTGGAGAATGTCCAAGATAGACTCCAACGCGAGAACGTGGCTCCCATTTGGGTAATCCAATTGATTGACTTTGTAACTTAGAATCCAGGACATAAACAGGACAACCAAATACATGATAGTCTCTAACGTTCATTTTCAATTGCTTAGTGTTAAACATCTTCATGTTTGGAGTATTGCTAACGAGATCCATCTGCAGATAATTCAGGCGTTCAATTACCGCCTTCACTGCAAAGGGCCATAACATAGTGTCCACATATTCGGGCCAATGACGCTGCGCATGGAGAAGAAGCGTACGGGATGTTTCCGTGATCACTCTAATCCGTCGCTCAACGACTCCATTTTGGTGGTGTGCACCAACGCCACAAAAAGTAATGACTTGGTTACACTCATTGACCGAATCCATGAAACCCTTATCCGCATACCTTCCATTGTCGGCATGGTATCGCTTCACTGTGTGGTCTCCTCTGGCTAGTAATTTCTCAAAAGCACGCTTGGCTAACAATGTCTCCTCAAGGCTCAAATTTCTCATCAAGTGACCGTAAGTCCAATCAGTTGCATGATCAACAAAAACAGTTACCCCCCAGATCCTATCACTTGTTAGGAAACCGGACATCTGCGGAACTAGTCCTGGCTGTGCTGAGACAATTTGGTCCGTCGATACGCAATCGCCAGGATGTATTTGATTCTTAGAGCGTATTGGGTTTGTTTGTTTGGACTTAGTCCTCCATGGACGCTTATGAGCCTGTCCAAAGAGGCAAGAAACACACACAGGAGGTTTATCTCGAAGTGCTGCTAAACGCCGAGGTAAGATTCCTAGCTGGGCAAGCTTAATCAACCTATGGAATGGAAGATGTCCAAGGCGATTATGCCAGAAAAGCAGTTCTTGTTGGAGAGGAGAGAGTGTTTTGGGACGAGCGATCTCTCGAATTTGTTCAGGAGTTAGTCCTTCTTGAACTTCATTCGAATAACTTTCAGGATCGACCGGTATATTTGTCAAGTCAGGTTGCTCAAGCAATTGAATATGGGCAGACGTAGTTGTTGTCTCTGCTAGAATAAAATATGTTACCCTAGCCATAGTAACAAAGGACCAGTGGCATGTCATGGTAAGAGCACAAAAGTTGGATGAAATGGAGCCAGGTACGAAAACCGTTAAAGCTTAAGCATCGCGACCTATCCGGATTTGGGCTCCGGTAGGATTAGGAAGATACAAACAACAGCGAACAAGATACAAAACTAACCGGTACTTGTACTTGTACTTGAACTTGTAATAGTACAAGACGGTACTTGTACTAGTATCTTCAGAGCAAGAAGAGCAATGACAAGGACAATAGCAACTAGCCATAAACTAATTGATGTACTAAACAGATCATCCATGATTGCAATTAGCAATGCCTAGTTACAGTCGTTAGTGATATTATTAGCATACATCAATTCAGAGAGAACGAAGGGAAGTGAACCCACTCGAAAAATTCGCACAGGTCGACACCTACAGCAAAACGGCACCCTCTAAAACATGATGGAGAGAACGCGATCGCGAAGTGCAAGCAGCACTGAGCGCAATGACAATGCACGGCAGCAACAAGTTCGTGTCTCGGTGGCGGATGCATACGTCCCACAAATTCCTGAGGCCAAAGCAGATGATCTATTTGCCCTCTTCAAATTTCCGGCCCTCGACAAATGCGAAGGAGAACCAACCTACAAGAAAGCGGTCGCAATCAGAGATCAAGCAATACGAAATGCATTGGCAGTCAAGTCACCATTTGGAGGAGGAAAACATGGACACAGCGGAATGATAATGCCCGAGGCGACCTACCTCACTGAAGCAGGAGAGGAATGGCGTGTCCCGGCAACCTCTGGTGTCTATCCCACCTTTCCAGCGACAGCAACGACAGATGCGGCAAAGAAACGCATCATTGCGACATTTATCGAGACAGAGGCGGGAATCAAAAAGGCGGAAGTGATGGAAGAGCTTCTGCGGAACCAGATCCTGGATGCGTTCGAGGAGGAGTTTTATATGGAGCTTCACGAACGTGTCTATGGTTATGACCGGGTGACTCCCAAGCAATTGTTGGAACACATCTTCGAAAACTATGCGAAGATCGACGATGCCCTCCTCCTTGACAATCGACGCACCTTTGAAGAAGCGCCCGATATGTCACGTCCCATTGATGTTTATTTTTGCAAACAAGAACGGTGTCAGGAGATCGCTGACGATGGCAATATCCCGATTACAGATGCGGAGATGACCCTCATGCTTCAGCAACACATGGGTGCGACAGGGCTCGTCGGATCAGCATACACCAAGTGGCGGAAGAAAGGTGCGGCAGAACGCACATGGCGAAACGCAAAAAAGTACTTCCGTGAGGCGCTTAAAGATGTTGGTGATCGCAGCAAGATCGAGGCGGGAGAAACAGGCTGGAGTGCAAATGCAACACCGGCGAAGGCGGACATGAAAGCAACGGAAGAGTTGTTGGATCGGTACGAGGAAGCACTCGACAACATTGCAATGGCCGCAACCGCAAAGCAGAATACCCTCGACACACTCATCAAAACGAATGAACACTTGGTCAAAGAAAACACGAAACTCACAGCCGAAGTTGCACGATTGAACAATCTCCTTGCGACACAAAACACGACCGTCAACAAAAGCAAGAAAACGTGGCCCGCGTGGTGTGATCCGGATGCGTATTGCTGGTCGTGTGGATATAAAATGAGGGTGGGGCATAACAGCAAAACGTGCAAGCGCAAAAAGGAAGGCCACCAAGAGGAAGCAACGCGAACGAATACTATGGGCGGCAGTACAGCCAATAAGGGATGGGGCAATGCCCCTAACGGTAACTGACGGTGCGCACCAGCGGAGTCGATAGGGGAAATCAGTAATTTAAACAATAAACTCGATGTTAATGAACCAATTGACTCCGGCTGGACCAACCCCCCTGAACCAGAAAAATGGACTGCACTCATAGATTCCGGTGCCTCACTAACCCTCCTTGGACGAAAGGCACTGTGTAACATTGCAAAAGTGCAAGAACGTAACAAGACGTTGGGCATACCAGACGGCGGAGGAATGACAACAACAAAAACAATTGAACTCATGCTAGAGCATTGGCCACCGCAAATGCGACGAGGGTTTAGAGTGCCTCACATTGCTCACAACCTCGTCTCAGTAGCTGAAATTTGTGATGCCGGCGGCATGGTTGTCTTCTCACAGCAAGGAGTGGAAATTGAATTTGAAGGTGAAATAATCGGCAGAGGCTGGCGAGACCCGACAAACCGACTCTGGAGAATACCAATCACCTCCGAGGGTGCCGAGCGCATCATCCCTCCACCCGCTTTCAATACGTCTGATTTAAATAATGGACTCATTTTGTCCATTAACCTCACCGCGCTCTACGACTGTAAATCGACGGCACAGTTGGTGAAATATTATCACGCCTGTTTCGGATCACATCCAGTTTCGACATTAATTGCCGCGGTGAAGAAGGGCTACCTCCGAGGGTGCCCCGGGTTCACAGAGAAAAATATTCGAAAATACCTCGGTAATGAAGAAGCCACCGATTTGGGTCACATGAAATTGAAGCAACAAGGTACAAGATCGACCACAACAATCAGCAATCGAGGACGCCCACGCAAGCAACAAGGACAACATGGAGATGATGCCATTGATGATGCACAAACCATTCCTGCCCAAGAACCACACAATAAAAAAACGCATGCGGTTTTCATGGCGACGGCCGCCGCAGACGGTTTAATTGCCAGTGATCAGACAGGAAGCCTCCCCCGAATATCCACTAGGGGTATGCGTTATTTGTGTATTTTCTACATTTATGATGCCAACGCCATCAAAGCCATCCCCATCAAGAGCAGACGAAAAGAGGAACTGCTTCGGGCGTACAAGGAGATGTATGAATATTGCGAAGCAAGAGGTTTCAAGCCAAAGTTGCACAAATTGGACAACGAAACCTCCAAAGAAGTCGAGGCATTCATCACATCGCAACGGGCTCAGTATCAATATACACCACCCGACATCCACCGCACAAATCCGGCGGAAAGAGCTATCCAAACGTACAAGGCATGCGCGAAGTCTACATTTGCAAGCCTCCCCAAAACATTCCCAATTGCATACTGGTGCAGGCTAATACCACAAATTGATCTCAGCGTCAATATTGTGCGCCCGTGTAGACAAAATCCTCTCCTGTCGGCTTGGACAGCATTGGAGGGAGAATTTCATTTCGATGCAACACCATTAGCGCCACCAGGCACTGAAATGCTCCTCCACGAACGCAGCTCGAGGCGCGCTTCGTGGGCATACAATGCCAAAAAGGCGTGGTACATTGGGCCTTGTCTTCACCACTATCGCAACGTGCGCGCAATCATGAAAGATACAGGAGCAGAACGAATCGGTGACACGTTCCGATTTCATCATCACGTCATCGCGGTTCCAGAAATCACACCAGCCGAGAGAATTGTACATGCAGCGGAGAAATTAGAGGATGCCATCAAACAGCAGCCAGAGAAAGCGCCTTTAGCTGAGCATGACGCCATCGCGATGTTGAGACAGATCCTTTTAGGTGAACGAAGGAGAGTTCTGCCCCCGTCACAACCAACAACAATCAACAGTAAGGTAAGTATACATAAACCACGAACAACGACGATGACACAGCAACAAAAAGTCATTCGCAACGCCCCAAACTACATCTCAGATGACGAAAGCGACATGGAGGATGAGCCGATGCCAGAGAAGCGACGACGTTCAAAACGGCTGAGAGAGAAAAAGTTAAGTGCGAATAAGGTCTCCTGTCAATATGCACCCCAACACAAGAGCAACAAAATCCAGTGTGGGTGGGCAAAGGATCATGTGACAGTGCAGCAAACTGAACGGGCACCCGACACATTCCTGGCGGGTGCAATCATTGATGATGTGACTGGCAAAGCCATGGAGTATCGCGACCTCATTAAACATGACAAGTATAAGGATGTGTGGCAACGATCATATGCAAATGAATTGGGCAGACTTGCGCAGGGAATACGTGATATCCCGGGAACAGATACGATTTTCTTTATTGCTCGATCAGAGATCCCAAAGGAACGATGGAAAGATGTCACGTACGGCCGCATTGTGGTGGATTATCGTCCACAAAAGGCAGACCCATATCGCACACGCTTAACGGTCGGAGGAGACAGAATCAATTATCCCTTCGATGTCAGCACACCCACTGCGGACTTGACAACGATCAAAATGCTGTGGAACTCAACAATCTCAAGTAAGAAAGCCCGTTTCTGCACCATGGATGTTAAAAATTTCTATCTCATGACACCCATGGAGCGTCCCGAGTTCATGCGCCTCCCCATCAGCCTGTTGCCACCCGAAATAATTGCACAATACAAGTTGCAACACATCGTTGAGGACGGGTGGGTGTATCTCAAAATTGTGCGCGGCATGTATGGACTCCCACAAGCAGGGTTATTGGCGAACCAGCTCTTAAAACAAAGGTTGCAGAAACATGGGTACTTCCCATGTCAATTTACACCCGGTTTGTGGAAACACGTGTGGCGACCGATCACATTCACACTTGTCGTCGATGACTTTGGCATCAAAAGCGATGCCCTTACACACACCAATCATCTTAAACGGACATTGGAGAAGTACTACGAAGTAACGGTGGATTGGAAGGGATCCCTCTACGTCGGTATACAGTTGGAATGGAATTATGACAAAGGATTTGTCGACACTCACATGCCTGGTTACATTCATAAGGCATTGATCAAGTTTCAACACCCGCATCCAAAACAAGCGCAACATGCACCTGCAACCGCCATCCCCATCATGTATGGCGCAAAGATCCAAGAGGCTCCGAAGGACACTTCACCACCATTAGCCCCAGCACAGATTAAACGCATTCAAGACATTGTAGGGACCCTAGTGTATTACGCTCGGGCGGTGGATCCAACATTATCAGCAACTCTCAGCTCCATCGCATCACGACAAACAAAGGGAACACAAAAGTTGGAGGAGGAAGTCAAACAATTGTTGGATTACTGCGCAACACATCCGAACTCTGGCGTGCGATATGTAGCCAGCGACATGATTTTGAATGCACATTCAGATGCATCATACTTATCTGAACCTGATGGACGAAGTCGAGCTGGGGGACATTTTTACCTGAGTAAGCACAATGATGAAAACTTCAACAACGGCGCAATCCTAACTCTCTCAACCATCATCAAACATGTCATGGCGTCGGCGTCGGAAGCAGAATTGGCTGCCTTGTTTTATAACAGTAAAGCAGCGGTACCACTTCGTGTCACACTCCAGGAAATGGGACACCCACAACCACCCACCCTGATCACAACTGATAACACCACAGCGCATGGCCTCACAACAAAACTAATGACACCCAAGGCAGCAAAATCGATGGACATGCGGTTTCACTTTCTTAAATGCCGAGAAGCCCAGCGCCAATTTCGGTATTTGTGGCGACGCGCACATACCAATCGTGCCGATTATCATACAAAGAAACATCCTAAGAAGCATTATATCACCAATCGACGGAACTATGTTGTTGATATGCCACGTAGGCAATGAGGACCCATGACAACCACTGCGAGGGTGTGCTAGAATAAAATATGTTACCCTAGCCATAGTAACAAAGGACCAGTGGCATGTCATGGTAAGAGCACAAAAGTTGG
>UPTG01002288.1_pt1 | contig 13317 bp, 10 predicted proteins | sample 2160121 | NCBI WGS metagenome assembly UPTG01 (sample SAMN06266255, study PRJEB28933) | marine metagenome | isolation source: Columbia River Estuary | place: USA:Columbia River Estuary, USA | collected 2014-07-27 | reverse complement strand
TGTGTTTCGTACTCCTTAGGGTTTATCTTTGATGTCGGCCTTACGGGCATCTACTACGGTGCTGCACTTGGGATGGTCAGTTACGCGATTATCATCGCTGGCGCACTAAAATTTGGCGCTTGGCGTCCATCAATAAAATGAATTGGTGATTAAATGGAAAAGCAGAAAAGAAACGCCCCAAGCGGAACTCTAACAAAGCGAGTTAAACGCTCAGAATGCGGCATTGCTAATGCATTAGATCTCATAGGTGATAAGTGGACGCTATTGGTGATGCGCGACGCGCTGTTTTTTCAGTGCAGGACTTTTGCTGATTTTTCTAACCAACCTGAGCACATCCCCACCAATCTATTATCCGAAAGACTAAAAAGATTAGTTACTTTTGGCGCACTGGAAAAAGTTGCATACCAAAGCAAGCCCGAGCGTTTTGAATATGTACCAACAAAACTCGGCAACTCAATGAAACCACTGCTAAAAGAATTGCGTGCGTTTGGAGATGCACACGTTTAATCACTCAAGAAGATGAGCCATAACTTATTGGCTAGAGCAGCTAGGTATGCAGCGAACACACAAACATTTATATATTTCAATTTTGCTTTTATCTGCTTGCGGTGGCGGTGGCGGAAGTCCCGTTTCTGATATTAATCAAAACACGGCACCCGAGATTACGGGTATTAGTGATTATGCAATTGATGAAAACAGTTCAGATGTAGCAACATTTCAAGCAACTGATGCAGAGGGTGACAACATAACCTATTCCATCAGTGGGGATGATGCTTCTCTGCTTTCTATAGAAAGTTCTTCCGGTGTTTTGTCATTTCAATCATCTCCCGACTTTGATAATCCTCGAGATAGCAACATAGACAATATTTACCAAGTAACGATCGTTGCCTCAGATGGACAATTATCTACATCCTTAGGAATAACAATTTCAGTTAATGATGTTTTTGAGGGTTTGGGCGGGCAAAACATGTTGCTTATGGGCAATAGTTTTTTTAGACCTTATGCTCAAAGACTGAGTGGGTTGGCACTTGACGCAGAGTTTTTAGAGCACAGAGATACTGAAGTTTTTAGAGGTGGCGTTTACGGCACGCCAATTGGGTTGTGGAAAAATGAAGATACAAACACTGAGATCAAACAAATTCTTGATGGTGGCAACATTGATATGCTTGGGATGACCGGTTACTACAACGAAGACGATCCTACATCGGGTTTCTCTGAGTGGATAGAATACGCTTTGCAAAAAAACCCTAATGTAAAAATATTTATTTCTATTCCACCTATAGACTTTCCAGCAGACTGGCAACAAACAGCAGAAGATGCAGGTCTTAATAACATCAGAGAGTTATATGAATTTTTTGTAAATGATCACACGCATAAAACAGTAATCGATCAATTGCGTGAAATGTATCCTTCAACAGTTATTTTCTCTATTCCAACAGGTTGGGCAACATTTGATTTAGAAGGGATGTATCAAAACGACGTATTGTTGGATGATATTTCTTTGTTTGGTTCATTTGAAAGTGCGATTTTTACAGATGCTAAAGGGCATCAAGGTGAGATTATTGCCTATACTGGTACTCTTATATGGTTGAATGCATTATATGGTGTCCAGCTAAGGACTAATGATTTCGACACAGGGTTCAATACCGACTTACATACAATTGCAGAAGAGATAATGGATAACCATAATTCAGACTATAAGCAACAATAGGTCAAAATTATAGAAGGGTTAACAGTAATGGGGCATGGATTTATGCCTCGCGGTGTATAGGGTGCATAGAGGTTTAGTGTAAACTAGGTATAAGCTAAAGCCGATGAAAAATAGATTTTTTTATGAGAGTCATTTGCGGTCTCTTTAGCAAACTAATACGTATGTTGGATATATGAATAATAAAAAATGGGCTCATCATGGCACTGTTTAACTTATTAACCCTTCATGTTTTAACCCTTCGTGTTGTCGCAATATCCACTCTTATCGCGCTGTCAGGCTGCGCCAATAAATTTGCCACAGACGACTACTTAGCCCTTGGTGACAAATACCAGGTGGTGATTGAGCGTGACCATCTTGGAGTGCCGCATGTTATTGGTGAACGCGATGTGGATGCAGCTTTTGGTTTTGCCTATGCACAGGCCGAAGATAATTGGCAAATTATTCATGACACTATCCCCTTTTATCGCGGTACTAATGCAGCAATAAATGGTCAAGACGCTGCTACTGTCGATTTTTTGATTCAATGGTTGGAAATTTGGGAAACTGTTGATGCAAACTACGATTCTGCTCTTAAGCCAGAAACTCACGCTTGGATCAATGCGTTTGTAGACGGAATCAACTACTACGCGGCCCTGCACCCTGAGCAGACTAATCAATCGATTTTCCCTATCACTGGAAAAGACGTTATCGCAGGGTATATGCTGCGGCATTTACTATTTTATGGTTTTGATGGCTCGATAACTGAGCTCTTTGAAGAACAAAGACAACACCCCATCAGCCGCGGCCCTGCTGACGCGAATAAACAAGCAGAGCCTATGGCAGGGGTCACTATTGGTAATCTTCCTGTGGGTTCAAATGCTATTGCGGTGTCAGCGCCTTTTACTATTGACGGTGCAACACGCTTAGCCATTAACTCTCACCAGCCCACGACTGGCCCGGTAGCATGGTATGAGGCCCACATACAAAGTAACGAAGGCCTCGATATTATGGGGGGACTATTCCCCAGTAGTGCCACTATCGGTGTCGGTTTCACTGAAAACCTCGCTTGGGGCGCGACAGTTAACAAGCCCGATCTGGTTGATATCTATGTACTAGATATGGATCCCAATGACCCTATGCGCTACAAACTAGACGGTGAATGGAAAACCCTCGAAACCAAAGATATAAAGATTAAGGTTAAGTTATTTGGATTCCTGCCTTGGACTGTCGCCGAGGTGGGGCTTAAGTCTGTGCATGGCCCTGTGATTCAAAATGATCATGGTACCTATGCGGTGCGTTATGCAGGCATGGGTGAGGTGCGTCAGCTAGAGCAATGGCTAGAGATGAACAAAGCACAAAATTTTGACCAATGGCGCGATGCCCTGCGCATGCAAGCCTTTGCCAGTTTTAACTTTGTTTACGCAGATCGCGAGGGCAACACCATGTTTGTACATAACTCGCTGACCCCAAAAAGGTCACCAAGTTATGACTGGACTCAGTATCTACCGGGTGACCGCAGCAATATAATTTGGCAAGAATACATGGCCTTTGATGACTTACCTCAGGTTATTAACCCCGTGTCTGGTTATTTGCACAGTGCCAATCAAACACCTTTTCGTGTTAGTGCAGAAGCAGACAACCCTAATAAAAGCGATTATCGAATTGAAGATGGCTTTCCAACACGCATGACCAATCGTGCAGATCGCGGTTTGGAGCTACTCGCAGAAATGGACTCTATTTCTGAGCAACAATTTTTTGATCTCAAGCATGATAAGAAATATAGCGTTAACTCACGCGCTTATAAATTTTTACAACAGGCCGCTGAAGCCGACTTAGAGAGCCTGGGAGCAACCGATTTACAAATCTACTCGGCCGCTCAAACCTTGATTGCTAACTGGGACCTATCCACCGATATTAACAATCGAGGTGCAGCATTAAGCGCGTGTGTACTAGGTGGTGAATGGTTATCAGAGCAAAAAGGAGAAGCAGCCCCCAAACCTTTGGATGAATTGGTCCGCTGTACAGACTTACTAATGGAAAATAATGGCCGTATCGATCCTCTATGGGGTGAAGTAAACCGTCATGTTCGAGGTGATATTAATCTTCCTGTAGGTGGAGGACCAGATACACTCAGAGCAATTTATGGCATGCGTATGGAGGGAGATAACTACCTCACCAACGTTGCTGGTGACGGTCTTTACTATCAAGTCTCATGGGATGCAGAAGGTAAATTAAAGGTGCGTGGCGTTCATCAATTTGGTGCTGCAACGCTTGATGAAGACTCTCCCCATTATGCAGATCAGGCCGAAGATTACGCTAATGAAATCCTTCATGACCCTCTATTTGATAAAGACGCTCGTCAGAGCAAAATAGAGCGACGCTATAAACCGGGAGAGTAATTATCTTTGTACAAACTTATCTGTAACGGTGCCCCTTAACAACCTCTCAAACTGGGTTTATCTTGCTTTTAATGAGTTTCGACCTGAAAATGGATCCTTAGAAGTAGCGATAATCACCCATTCAAAGAGTTAACCATGTCTATTCAGTGGTATCCAGGTCACATGCGCAAGGCCAGTAACGAAATGATTGAGGCCCTGCCCTTGGTTAATGTCGTTGTTGAAGTATTGGATGCACGGATTCCTTTCAGTAGCTCAAACCCATTTATTCAAAGCCTGACTACTGAAAAACCTCACATTAAATTGCTCAACAAGACCGATTTAGGTGATCCTGAAATCACAAAACAATGGCAGGATTATTTTGAGCAACAGGCTAACACTAAGACCCTGGCGTTGGATCTAAAAAATCACGATCCTAGCAAGCAAATCATTGATCTAATTAATAAGCTCAGCCCCCAAAAAGAAGGCCGCAACACTCTTGTCATGGTGACCGGTATACCAAACGTCGGTAAGTCTTCTTTAATTAACTGCCTAGCGGGCAAGCACATCACCAAAACGGGTGACGAACCAGCAATTACCAAAGGTCAGCAAAAGATCAATCTGCGTAATGGGATTATGCTACTTGATACCCCGGGGATACTTTGGCCTAAAATTGAGAATCCGGAAGGTAGCTACCGCTTAGCTACCACCGGTGCTATTAAAGATACCGCAGTGAGCTATGAAGATTTAGCTTTTTTTGCCGCTGAGTTTTTACTCAAAAAATACCCCCAACGACTAATAGAGCGATTTAATATTGATCAGCTGCCTCAAACCGAAATTGGGCTGCTAGAGATAATTGGCAGCCAAAGAGGATGTCTGAGAGCTGGTGGCCGTGTTGATTTAGAAAGAGTCTCAACAATCTTTGTTAACGAATTACGAGCAGGGTTGTTTGGCCCCCTAGGTTTTGAAACTCCTGAGGTAATTGAGGCTGAAATGAAACAAGTAGCTATTATGAGGGCTGAAAAAGAAGAGCGTGAGAAGTTGCGTTTGGAGAAGGCAGCAGCACGTCGCCGAAAAGCCAAGTCAAACCGCAAATAGCCCTATACATAGCAGCCTGCCGCGTAACCAGAAGCCCAGGCCCATTGAAAGTTATAGCCGCCCAGATGACCCGTAACATCTAGCACTTCTCCCACAAAGTAAAGGCCCGATTGGCTTTTACATTCCATGGTCTTAGAAGAAATATGGTCTGTATCCACCCCGCACAGTGTCACCTCCGCTGTACGATAACCTTCGGTACCAGATGGCTTTAATTGCCAGTTAGATAAATGACCGGCGAGACTCACCAAAACCGTATTAGGTATTTCTGCAGCCGGCGTTTCAGCATATTGGGGCCAGTAGCGAGCTTGCAAAGACTGTGTAAACCCCTTTGATAGCAAGGGGCCGATTAAATTGCGTAATAAACTTTTGGGGTGGGACTGTTTGTATCCGAGTAAGAGTATCTGAGCATCATGATCCGGTAAAAGGTTAATACTAATAAATTGGCCAGGCTTCCAATAACTAGAGAGCTGCAGTGCTGCTGGACCACTGATACCCCTATGAGTAAAAAGTAGATTCTCTCTAAAGCTCATACCATTGACTGACATTTCTACATCTAAGGACAGACCTGAGTTGGTCTCGCTAATGTCTTTAACCCAATCACTAAAGGTAAAAGGCACCAAACCTGCACTTCGTTGCAGTACATTTAAACCAAACTGCTCTGCAATGTCATAGCCAAACCCAGAAGCTCCGAGGGTTGGAATCGACAAACCGCCTGATGCCACAACTAATGACTGACAACAAATCTTTTGCCCGGCGACAGAGAGGTTAAAGCCGCCCTCTTCAATAGGTTCGATTTGACTAACAATCGCTTTAGTTCGAATGACCACCTGTGCTGCTGCACACTCGTCTAGCAACATTTTAAGAATGTCTTTGGAGGACTTATCACAAAATAGTTCACCGTGGCTTTTCTCATGGTATGGAATCTGATGATGTTCAACCAGATCAATAAATTGCCATTGGTTGTAGCGATTTAGCGCAGAAATACAAAAATGCGGATTATTGGACAGGTAATTTTCAGGGGTAATGTCCAAATTAGTAAAATTACAGCCGCCGCCGCCTGACATGAGAATTTTTTTACCTACTTTGTTGCTGCTATCAAGCACCAGAACCGAACGCCCTCGCTGGCCGGCAGTAAGGGCACAAAACAATCCCGCCGCTCCACCACCAATAACAATCACATCATAGTTGTTCATGTGGTTTTATTACCTAAAATCAGCTGCCAACGTCTCTCAATAGTGTCTCGACCAATCGTTTGGAGCGTTTTAATATTACGAGTAGGGATTTTCTCAGGATTAGCATAATTTTGTAGTGCTGATGCCACCATTTCTTCTCGTAGAAAATGAATCAATGGATAGGGTGAGCGATTACTAAAATGGCTAGCCGACTCCGCAGGCTCGTCAGCAAATTGGTAGCTTGGATGAAAACTGGCTAACTGAATAACACCCTCTAAACCAACTTCGCTTAGAAGTTCTTCAGCAAGATCAATTACATCGAGATATTCTTCAAAGTCCTTCAATGCATTGGGAATGACCAACAAAGTAGTCGCGATATCTGACTCTAAGGTACTCTGAATAAGATCCAACTCAGACAGAAAAGATTGCATAATCGTGTCAATATCAGTGGCATCGCAGATTTTTATCCTCAGGCCTTCGGAAGACACCACGGGGGCTGCAAATGGGCATAAATTGAGCCCCACGACAAACTGCTCAAGCCACGCTCGAATCTGCTGTTCTATCGACAACCAAGCCAACGCAGCCATAGTAATTCCATGTTAAAAACTAAAAGAAACAGGATACCGATTACTATGATACGGAACAAGGAATGACTGAATACACAAAGAAAAAGGTTGTGGTTAATCAGTCAGCTACTCTTGCAGATATGCGATTTTAGGGTAATTACTGATACAGGAATTTCGCTCATAATCGCCACTTACCAAGCAGTATATTTTCGCTTTAAAACTGGCTTGAGTTAATCTGAAAAATAACCCCATTTTTCAAAAAGAAAGTATAAATAGTGCTTTGAAATAATTATTTTTAAGAGTACATTGGCGACAAATTATTGGAGCCATTTTTGTCATGCCCGTTCGTACCGTTGTCGCCATTTGGCCGCTCTTTGCTGGCCTTTCTCTCATTGGGCTTGCCATTGGCGTGCAAGGCAGTCTATTGGGCGTGCGTGCAGCTATCGAAGGGTTTGATGACTTACTGATTGGGCTCTTAATGTCCTGTTACTTTGCTGGATTTTTGGCAGGATCGTTACTTACGCCAAAGATGATTCAACGTGTCGGGCATATCCGTATATTCGCTGCATTATCTGCCGTCGCTTCCGTCACTATATTGGTTCATGCGTTGTTCATTAATCCATGGGCTTGGGCACTGATGCGCTTACTCACAGGTTTTGCGTTCTCAACCATCTATGTGGTGTCTGAAAGCTGGCTAAATCAATCTTCTACCAACACCAACCGTGGTCAAATTTTATCGGTGTACACCACTATTTTACTTGCCGGAATCTGCGCTGGTCAGTTTATGTTGAATCTTGCTGACCCCAGTGGATTTACTTTATTTATTCTAATCTCTGTTATGGTTAGCGTTGCGGCTGTGCCTATTTTATTATCTGTAGTTCAGACACCCCCCATTGAAGAAACAGAGCGAGTCTCCATGAGTCATCTATGGTATCGCACACGAGTGGGTGTTATCGCCATCATAGTGTCCCAGTGGGTTTCGAGCATTCTCTTTAGCATGGGGGCTGTCTATGCAACAAAATTAGGCTTTTCCGTTTATCAGGTTGCCAATTTTATGGGCGCGATGATGGCTGGCGGCATGTTCTTGCAGTGGCCGTTGGGCAAGCTTTCAGACACGATTGACCGCCGATGGGTTATTGGCTTCGCGAGCTTGTCTGCAGTATTTCTTGCCATTGTTATTAGCTTTATGAACGAAGCATCAGTCTGGTTATATGGATTAATCTTTCTTTTTGGCGGGTGTTCTCTTTCACTGTACTCAATTGTTGTTGCGTTTACTAACGATCACTTGCGCCCAGCCGAGATTGTGCCGGCTAGTGGAACTATTATTCTTATCAGTGGTTTGACCTCAATCACAGGCCCAATTACAGCCGTCTTTTGGCTGCAGATATTTGGACTGAAAAGCTTCTTTGTACTGATTGCCGTCAGTCTTTTGGGGATGGGAGTAATGAGTATCTGGCGTGTGCTTACAATTCCTGCGCTACCTGCTGAATACAAAGTACAGAGCACACTTCAAGCCGCGGCAGCACCCGTAGGTACTCTGCTTCACGCGGAGGAAGAGGTTGTTCCAGCCAATTAATCTCTCTAACGAACATAGCCAATGATGGCGATAAAATGGGCTGTGGAGCCAGCCAGTACCGCAAAATGCCAAACACCATGTGCATGTTTTAAGTGCCAGGTTTTATCGATTACATAAAAGATAACACCAGAAGTATAGGCAATTCCACCGGCTACCAACCAATTAAATCCAACCACATTCATCGCTTCTTTGAGCCCGGAAAAATCTAAAGCGCAGGCCCAACCCATAGCTAGATAGATGATTAATTGGGCTACCTTTACTCGGCGACCAGACAAAAATATTTCGCTTAGAATACCAATCAAAGCGAGCGTCCAAATCACAGCCATGATCCACCAGCCACTGCCATCTCTCATGCTCACCAGCATGAATGGAGTGTAGGTACCCGCTATCAGTAAGTAGATAGCAATATGGTCAAAGAGTTGGAATAAACGCTTTAGTCCGGTAGAGCGAAAACTGTGATACAGGGTGGACATGGTATAGAGCAAAACCAACGACACTCCAAAAATAGTGAAGCTAGAAATAATCCAAGGGTCAGCGGTCTGCACACTAACAGTAAGCAGAGAGCCTAATGCGACAAGAGCCAGGGCTGCCCCAACCAGATGGCTAATACTATTAAGCTTTTCTCCATGGTACATAGCCGTCCTCAATCTAGCGCGGGATTCAGAGTGTCCTTGCCATAATCAGCAGTCTTCATATGATCAATCATATAACCTAACATCTTGGGTAGTACGTCCTTGGGAATGTTATGGCCCATGCCTGGAAAAATTACTAGCTCAGATCCTCTTATAAGCTCAGCTGTATGCTCTCCATGTGCTGGAGGTATCAATCCATCGTCTGCACCATGAATAACTAAGGTATCAACGTCGATGGTTTTTACTTCATTCGAACGATCCCCAGTTTTAAATATGGCCATCATTTGCCGTGGCATAGACTCTGGATAAAACCCACGCTTGCGAATAGCCTCGGCTCGGCTTTCTGAGGTCTCACCTGAGGCTAGATCAGTTAATGCAGTTTCTGCTACCTTAGTGGGTGGGGGTAAGTGCTTCGCAAAGGTAGTCGACATAACTGATGTCAGGGTACGCACTCTATCAGGATATTTAGCCGCTAATTGTTGCGCAATCATACCTCCCATAGAAAATCCAATAATGTGAGCATCCTCATACCCAACCACATCGAGAAGCCCAACAGCATCTGCGGTCATATCCTCTAAGGCATAGGGTGCATCGACGCGAAAACCCAATTTATCTTTTAACAGTTGCCACCAAATGGTTGGCTGCCCCCAATCATCAAATCGGGTCGAGCCTCCAGTATCACGATTATCAAATATCAAAACCTGGTAGCCTGCCTGCTCAATCCCGCGAACTAAATTGTCACCATGAACAAGATGTGAAGCACCTAAACCCATAATCAGTAGAACTTTAGGGTTATCTCTTACCCCTATTTCTCTGTAAGACATTTCTATGTTATTTGCGACAGCGATTTTGAGTGGATGCTGTTCAATGTACTTATATGAAGATTCAGCCTCAACGAGACTTATAAAACTAACAAGTATTCCAGCAATAATCGTATTTCTTATTCGCATTTTAATTCATCCATTACGGTGATCTTCTAACTTATTGGAGATTATCGCCTCCTAACGTAGCAGTTTCACCTAAAAAAACATTACAGTGGTAAACATACATCATTGGTACGAAGTTAGTCACCTTCAGATCACTCTATTATTTCTATTTAATCATTTATGGCAGGAATTTGATAATGATAATGATAATGAGAACTAGTTGCATTTGTATTAATTCTAAGTAAAATACTCCCAACTTAATCGTCGTAACCTTTTTATTAACCTATTTTTTCTCTTTAAAGGATTAACATGTTTAAAAACTGCAAACTATTCTCTACATTTTTCGTATTAACCTTATTGACAGTCTCTCCCGTCATTTATGCCGATCATGCGGAAAAAGCAGAGTTTTTTGAAGAAATTACTATTATCGGCAATACGGAGAGGGCGCGCATGATGCCAGGCTCCGCTCACTTTATCTCTGATGATGAATTAGAGGTATTCAACTACGCTGATATTCAGCAAATTTTACGCAAAGTGCCCGGCGTCAATCTGCAGCTAGAAGATGGTTATGGTTTACGTCCCAATATTGGTATTCGTGGCGTTCAAACCGAACGTAGCAGCCGGATTATGCTTTTGGAAGATGGTGTGCCAATCGCACCAGCTCCTTATGCCGCATCAAGCGCCTATTATTTCCCTACTGCCGGTAGGATGTATAGCATGGAAGTACTTAAGGGTCCTGCTGCAATTACCGAAGGGCCCAATACAATTGGAGGGGCCATCAACATGATCTCCACTCCTATTCCTGAGCAAGCTGAAGGCAAGGTGATTGCTGAGATTGGTGAAGACTCTACAACCCGAGTACATGCCGTTTTTGGCTCAACAAATAGTTCAGGCTTTGGTTACTTATTAGAAACTCATCAGTGGAAAAGTGACGGGTTTCAGCAGATTGATGGCGACAACGGCAACACTGGGTTAGATATCAAAGACTACACCGTGAAGCTTTCTTATGCGCCCATCGATTCACCCCATGCATTTGAATTGAAATATCAATACGCGGATCAAGAGTCTAACCAAAGCTATCTAGGTATTACCGATGAGGATTTTAAGGCCGACCCTTATCGCCGCTATTCTATTTCTCAAAATGACTTGATGCTAACCGAACATAATCAATTGATCCTGCGCCACGAGTTCTCCATCAGTGAAGATGTCAATATAACAACCACTGCGTACAACAATGATCATGCTAGGAGTTGGTATAAACTAGACAAGTTAGCAGGAGTTGGTCCAGAAAAAATAATCGCTGACATTAATAAAGGAGCCTCAAAATATTCAGATGCTGAGTTACAGGCTATTTTGTTAGGTGGTGATAGTGCCGCCGGTGATGTTGCTATAAAAGATAATAATCGGGACTACTATTCTAGGGGCATCTCTGTAAAATTTGACTGGGCAGTTGAGTCTGACGATGTTGTTCACGACATAGAGCTAGGCATTCGATATCATGAAGATGAAGAAGATCGCCTTCAGCGCACAGACAAGTACACGCAGATAGATCAAAGTCTTTTACTAGATTCGATCGGTGTAACCGGTGGCAATAAAAACAATCGCGTAGTTCAAGCTGAAGCCCTAGCCATATATGTTAAAGACAGTATCACCTTTGGTAAATTTGTTGTCACACCAGGTCTGCGTTTTGAAGATATTGACCTTCTTCGACGAGACTGGTCTGCTCTTCCTCGCAACGCAAGTCCCAGCGTTAAAAGTAATAGCGTTACAGCTGTTTTACCTAGTATTGGCGTGCTTTACAACGTAAACGATCAACTGTCGCTGTTAGCCGGTGCATACAACGGCTTTGGCACTCCCACCACCAGTGACGGAGTGGAAGAGGAAGATGCCATTAATTTTGAATTTGGGGGTCGGTATCAAAAAGACGATCTTTTGTTGGAGTTAATTGCCTTCACGAGTGACTATGAAAATTTAGTTGGTGAGTGTACAGCCTCATCAAGCACAGGAAATTGTGATATAGGTGACCAATTTAACGGCGGCGAAGCCACAGTTAAGGGATTTGAATTCCAACTAGCAAATATCACTCAGCTCACCGACAGTTTAGAGCTTCCTATGTCTCTGACTTATACACACACGGATGCGGAGTTTGATAGCACTTTTGATAGTGAATTTTTTGGCGATGTAAGCAAAGGTGACCCCATTCCGTATATTCCTAAGAGTCAGTATGCTTTCTCCGTCGGTATTGAAAGTAATACTTTTCAAGTTAATGCGGTGCTTAACTATGTTGATGCCGTTTGCGTAAAAGCCAGTTGTGGAGACTTCGAGGAAACAAATGAGTCAACATTGTTAGATGTTGTCGGCAACTATCAAGTCAGTGATGATTTCGCTGTCTATTTAAGAATGGAAAATATCACCGACGAAGCTGATATTGTTGCTCGCCAACCGAAGGGAGCACGTCCCAATAAAGCGCGCACAGCCACACTTGGGGTTCGCTATACATTTTAATTTCACTGTATAAATAGTAAAATTTGAGGGAGCCGTTTACGGCTCCCTTTTTTTATTCCTGTAAAGGTCGAACACTCTATATGCAATTAGGCTGGTTTGATAATGATGTGACAGAAATTTCTGCTGGATTCCCAAGCAAAATGGTACTGCTTGATTGTGAGACAACAGGAGGTAATCCGACTTACAATCGCATTATAGAAATTGGATTATTGGTCATTGAAAACGGCAAGTTAGTAAAGCGCTGGCAAAGTTTTGTTGACCCTGAAACATCCTTACCGCCATTTATTCAAAAAATTACTGGCATTAGCCCAGGAATGCTTGTTGGCGCGCCAATTTTTAGTGATCTATCACACGAATTACTGGAACTTTTAGAAGGTCGAACACTAGTTGCTCACAACGCTCGGTTTGACTATGGCTTCCTGAAGAATGAATTCACCCGAATAGGTGTAAAATATAGCACTAAACCCTTGTGCTCCGTAAAGATTAGTCGCTCTTTGTATCCCCAATTTAAACGCCATGGGCTCTCTCATATTATTCAGCGTTTTAATTTACAAATAGAAAATCGTCATCGAGCTATGGATGACGCTGAGATGATTTATCAGTTCTTCCTCAAAACCTCTGCCCTTTTCTCAGATGAAGAAATCACCTCTACATGTCAGCAACAGCTAAAAAGACCTGCTCTGCCCATGAATCTTCCGAACAGCGAAATTGACAAACTCCCCTCTTCAGCTGGGGTCTATTATTTCTATGATGAAAAAGGAACACTTTTATATATCG
>UPTG01002286.1_pt1 | contig 13325 bp, 6 predicted proteins | sample 2160121 | NCBI WGS metagenome assembly UPTG01 (sample SAMN06266255, study PRJEB28933) | marine metagenome | isolation source: Columbia River Estuary | place: USA:Columbia River Estuary, USA | collected 2014-07-27 | reverse complement strand
AATTGTCACCAATGGCTCCGCCTAATGATTGTGAAATAGTGAATGCTGTTTCAGTTGCATCTCCACTAAATGTTTCAGTTACATCTGGATAATCAAAATCAATAGTAGTATCAGTGTCACCTGTGTTTGTATTTCTTATTGCAATAGTTATTGATCTATCTGTGGTGTCTAATAATCTACCGTTAGCATCTGCTAACATAATAGCAGGACCAATAACAGTAGGTACACCTACTTTCTTATCAAAGTTAATTTGTACTCCATCTACAAATAATGTTTTAGTGTCTTTAAATGTAGGGCTAACAACTGTACCTTCGGCAACAACATCTGTCCAATAAGGATTAGTTTTTTCTAAAGTAGTTGTTGTTCCAGCAATAATTGCCTGGGTACCTGATGCAAATGTTGGATATGTTGCAGTACCGTTTACTAAAATAGTACCTGATGTTTCTGTTAGTCCTGTAAAGTCAACATTACATTTCCATAGTTGTCCTTGGTATCTTACTTTGTCACCTAGTTGATAACTTGTTGAAGCATTCCAAGTTGGAATTTTATTGTAGTCAGCTTCAGTATCAAACACATTTGGCATATCTGGCAAACTTAATGATCTATATGTTGTTTCAATAAACAACGGCTCACCACCTGTAAGTATATCACTCTCTGAATCATCATATCCTAGTGTCTCAAATGTAATAGGCTTGTCGTTAACAATTCTAGATAATGTTGCATTTATTACATTAGCTTCTGTAGTTGCAGTGTCTAATGATATGGCTTGTGGTGATGATGTAATGTCACTTGATACTATTTCAATCTCTAACGGATCTTCCAAGTCATCATTGCCCAAAGTAGATTGTCTAAACATGTACTGTTCGTAAGCAGAAACTTTAGTTTCTCCATTATTTAATATTGTACTCTTGCCTACATGTTCGATTGCACCTTGTGTACCTTTTTCTCTAATCATTCCTTGATAATATTTTGTAAGAACATTTTCGTTAATACCTAGTCCATCTAATAACATTCCTTCTGATTTTCCTAGTGTGAGTTCTTTTCCTTTTGCAAATGTTCTATTAAATTCATCTACATCTGTTCTATAAATATCGTTAATGCTTTCGACTGCACTATCAAAGTTTTGTACAATACTGTTTCCTGCAATTAAATATCCTGGAGCTTTCTTCTCACCAGTCCAGTTTTGTGTTCTTTGTCCAGATACATGTAATCTTTTCTGAGATATGTTTTTAACATCGTCAAATATATTTACTGCTAGTTTTGTTTTATTTTCAAACAAAATAACATGTTGGTAATTTAATACCGCACTGGTTACACTTCCTATAAATTCTTTTTGTTTTGTTTCAATTGTAGTTGTACCGTCTACACGCTTGATACTTAGTCTAGTATTATCTAGTCGTGTACTATCTGATGCTAACACATCATTACTGTTATATTCTAATTTATTATATTCATATACATGACCAGTGTTTGGTTTATATTTTATTACTCTACCTAGTTGTAGAATATAGCCTTGTCCTACTTCGGCAGTAAATGCCCAAGCAACAAAGTCTGAAGCAGAACTATCACCGTCATACTCTGGTGTGTATCCAACTGTGTCCATCCATTTCCAGTAACCTCTTATAAAGTTATAAACATCTTGTAGCTTCTGTAGTTCGGCATCATATTCAATAATACTAGGAACTGTAACAAAATTATTATAATGTCTTACTGATTGATTTAAAATAGTTTTTGTTGTATAAGCTGTTGGTACTGCTAGGTTTGGTTCGTAAAAACTAAACTCTCTTGCATTATTACTAACACCCTCTACAGTGTAACCGGTTAATGTTTTTTTAATTGTTAATGTACTAGCAGTAACTAATTCTGCAGTAGTACCTTTATACATTTCTACACTAAAGTCATCTGCTCCAAGTTGGAAGTCTCCAGCACTACTTGTTTCTGCATTTATGTTTAACAAGTGTTTGCTTGTAAATCCATTTAGTTTTGTTTGTAACTTTGTAGTTAAATTATCATGTAGATTATCTAGTTTAGTATTAAAACTGTGTCTAATCATAAAGTTAAACTGTGCTTGTGCAATTCCATTCGCTACAAAAGAAACTGGTTTTAATTTTGTATACAAGTCAATGCCAGTTGGCAGTTCACTATAGTATGGAACATAAGAAACAATATGTTGTGTTGTAAAGTTTAATCCACGATCAATTACACTTATCGCGTCAATCTTTCCAGGAGTACCTATATCTGTTAAATCGTATGTTGCAGCGCCAATTGTACTGTAGTCGTCATCTAGCATTACAAAAGAACCATTGCGTTCTAATGTACTAGGTGATGAGTTTACTTGTATGTATTCAACCGAATTGCCATATATGTTACCTGGCGTTTTATAAAAATCACTTGTTAAGAATTGTTGAGACTGTCCTGGTTGGAAAAAGTCTGTCCAAGCCTTTGCAGGATTAAGTTTTAATACTGCGTCAACTGTTACTGCTTGTCCTAATGCACTTGCTCTCCATTCATACTCAACTGGTCCCCAGTCACCAAATACAAACTCTTGCTCTTTGTCAATGGCCGCAAGTGTTGAATTTGGATCTAATACAAACTTAGGATCTCGTAGTTCACCAGCTGGATTAACTGGGCAATGATTATCCCAATCCCAATAATGTCTAGCAACATTAATATCCTGCGATTCTTTTAAAGATGTAGGGTTTGTATATGTGCCAAGTTGTAGTGCGTTTAGTAATTCGGTTCTCTTTGTATCCCAATTATACTCGGCGTCCCACCATGTTGGTTTAAATGAATAACCTAGCATATGCCACGGAGTAAGATGTGGAGTGCATGTTCCAAACAACATCATGTATGCACCTTTCCAATGACCTGGAAGTGCTTGGTTCTTATATCCATTGTTGATTGTTATAGTACTGTAATTCCAAGTAAATGAATTGTTTGTTTCAAAATAATTTGATGTATTAAAACTTGTAATATTGTTTTGCTTGGCCCATTTATAGTAATGCTTTTCTAAATAATTATTTAAATCTGCTAATGAATACCAAGTATGTCTATGTTGAGAAGGCAAATAATTATTATAAGCACTGTATTTTGTTCTGCCCTGTGCTTCGTCTTTGTACATTGCATCTTGCTTAACTAGTCCTGCAAATATGCGTTTTTCCATTTCAAATATTACTGCGTTAACTGGATTAAATGTAGGAGCATTAATATTAATTAAATCTTGTCCAGTAACATCTATCTCTTTACCGTCGTGTGTATATAATATATTATTATCTACTTGTGGTTCTATACCATATGCTAGTCCAAGTTTTACCATACTGGTTGGAACAAAACTTTGTTCGTCCATGTGTGTATAGTATACTTCTACTGTTGGTTTGGTTTTTAAACTATCATAGGCTGCATAATTTAATGTTAATGTAACTGTCTTGCCTATGAATGTGTAGTCTGTGTCTTTTAATAATAATCTTCTTATTTGTGTTTCACTGCCATTGTCTTCTGTTAAGTAAACATAAACATGATCTCTAATATTCTTATCACCGTTGATTAAGAATCGTGTATTAAATGTTTTAGGGAAATCAGTTATAGCATCACCTTCTAGTGTAAAGGTTTGGTAGTCTTCACCCTTAATATAAAGCATGTTTGATTCTTTGTATAGTCCGTGATCCTGTTGATTTCTTGTAACTTCGTATATAGCATTGTCGGCTAATTCTTGTACAGTACTAGCACCCACAGACCAAATTCTTCTTGCTTGTGCAGATACTCGTTGTCTAAATGCCACAAACTCGTTTGCTTGTTCTACTAATGCACCAGTTACACTTAATTCGTTTGATGAGTAATTAATGTCGTGCATTATACTAATATCTTTATGCATAAAGATTGTGCCACCATAGTGCGATGTGTGTGGAATGATTTGGTAATTATTTTCTTCAAATACTTTCCCATCAAACCCAGGCAATGTGTTTAGTTTGTCTACCCAATGATCTAATGTTTCACTTAAAGTAAAAGTTTCAATAGCTTTGTTGTTTGCATTATGTTTGTGTACATCTGGTAAACTATTGTTAATTGTTTTGTTTGCTAAGTCTACATTTCTAAAATATAAATCAACCAAACTATTTTTATTAAGAACACTTGCGTCTATATCAATTGTTGTTTCATTTATTGTTAAATTAGATTGGTCAATTCTTTTACCATCTATTGTTATATTATAAAATAAATTATCCCATTGTTCAGATACAACAAATGTTTGAATTACTGTATTACCATTTCCTACTAAATTAAATCTAGTATTATTACTTGATCCGCTTGTTTCTAAAAATATTAAACCAGCTGATGATGTATAAGTGTCTATCCAACCTGGTGTATTATTTGTAATAGTTGTACCGTGTGACTCAATTGATAATGTCATACTACTTAAACTTTTAAATGTAATTTGTTGATTAACACCTAGTATCATTACTTCACCGTCTGCAGATTCTTTTGTAGTTGATTCACCTGTGCTTGTTAATGTTGTGATTGATAAGTTATTTTCATTGTTGTGTACTAAAATTTCTTGTGTAGGGCGCCAGTTGTTTTTGCCGTATGGTATTGTTAATGTTGAATCTGGTACATCTACTTTATATTGTACATGTTCTTCAGCACCTGCCATTTCTCCAGCAGGTATGTATATATTTTTTAATATATTATTTTGTTTAAATAAACTATAGCCAACTTGATCTTTTGAATATGTTCCTCTAGAGTTTTCTGCATTAGAATATGTAGTATGATATTTTTGTGTTATAATAAAGTTTTCAAATTCATATTCAGCACCCTTGGGTGTGTCTTTATAACTTAATGGAAATCCTAGTTCAGTGTCGTTTGCACCTGTACCAATTTTATATCCAAATATTTTATCACCAATAAATCTTTTTCCGTTAACGCTTTCTAATGCATCACCGGCTTCGTTATAAAATCTGTATAACGGTGTTTGGTTTGTTTGTGTTTTTTGTTGTGCAAGTGTTATTTTATTACCTGTGTAATAACCATCTGCCTCTATCCATTGACTGTCTGTGCTTGCTAATACTGAAAAAGTGTTGCCTTCTGATAATGTAACATCTGAACCTCCAACTGTATGAATTAAAGTATCAGTGTCGTCTGTGTACACATAAGTTTTACCTGTAGTAGTTGGTTCGTTTCCAATAGTAACTGCTTCATCAACAACACCCTTGTATGAAACATTAGAAGTACTTTCAGTTTGATTCCACATGTGCAATTCTGTAGTGTATTCAATAATAGGCCTTGATGCTTTTCTATATGTGCTTTCTATGTCAGAAAAGTCATAGCCAGGTATCAGTTCAATTAACTTTTTAATTGTACTAGTATTAACCCAGTGATTATTTCTGCTCCATGCTGTTTGAGCGTTATCATTTTTAGCTACAACAATATAATCTTTTATAGGAGCAACAATAGATCCCTTGTCATACATTAAATTACTTGAAGGTGATATAACTGGAATAGTTGCTATTTCATCTGCCGTTGCTAGTGCTATGTTAATTCCAATAGTATTAATTTTGTATGCTATTGAATATGTATTTGTTGTATCTGTTGTGGTTGCCCAGTCTCCAGTAAACTTTACAAGTGCGTTATACACAAGTTTATTAGGGTTATCATCTAAGTCAACAAAATAAAATCCATCAAACACCGGCGAGCTAATGCCGTCTACATTATATTCATCTACTGCAATGTCTGGTTCTACTAATAGTTGAGCTCCGCCTGTTCCTGTGCTAACACCTGTTGCAGTGAACACTGTACCAATGTTGTTGTCAGCTGCACCAACTGTTGTAAAATCTGTTGTGTCTACGCTATTAATTCTATATGTTTGCCCAATTACAAAATTACCTGCATTTATTACTGGAAAATACTTACTGTCCCAATTTGGTTCAACATTAAATAATGTGTCATTAGTCCAAGTACCATCTGTGTTCTCTGAATGCTTTACTGTATTGTTATATACTCTTACATTGTTTTCATCTATGTATTCATATAAACTAAACTTACCACTTGATCCTGCTACAATATATGTTTTGCCTGTAACTGCTGTGTCCCAACCTGCACCTGTAAATTTAATAAGCATTTGGTTTTCTAGTACAACTGTGTTGTTATCATCTACAATAGTAGACTTGTTGTTGTCTCGAATTTCTGTGATTGGGTTTATGCTACCAGATGCTAGTACACTTTCGTATACTGGTAATTCTTCTACCCAACTGTAGTTTTGATGATTAGTGAATTTGTCAATATCAATTGGAGGACTGAAACTAAACTTAGCAGAGTTGTATGCCGAGTTGTAATTATATGTTTTAAAATTTTCATTAATTGAATTTGCAATGTCATCAAATGCAAGCAAGTTAGTTATTTGTTTTTCTTTGTTATATGAAACAATAGCAGGATTAAAATCTGTTGTTATGTATGTATCGTCAGCTGTAGATACTTTACCATCTTTACTTCCAACAAATCCACTGATGCTTTCCAATGGTCCTTTTGAAACCATTTGATCCAATGTGCTATCTAACCAAGTTTTATTAAGTTCTGTTTGGAATACACCCGGTAAGAACTTACTAGTTTTTATATTGCTGACTGAATTCTGTCCTGCCTTCTTTTTCATATTATGATCCTGCTCTAATATTAGCGTCTGTGATATTAGTAATAATATCAATGTCACCTACATCTACATCTGGTATAAGTAGTTCATCACTGTTTGGTTCATATTCAAACATGTCACCAAATACACTACCTGCATTTTGTGGTACAATAACAAAACTACTTAGCACACCTGCTAGTTGCTTATGTACATATGCAGATAATTCTGTAAAGTAAAATGTTTCGCCAAAGTCCCAATTACTTGTTTCAAAAAATTCACCTATAGCTGTTACTGTTTTTGATTTTAAATCACTGTCAGTAATATTTGATCCGTATAGTTTAATTATTTTAAATCTAGCTCTAAGATGTGGCTCTGATAAAGAACCAAACAGTGGCTTGTACTTAACTGGTTTATAAACAATAGTATCACTTACTGCTTTCTTATCGTTGATACCGATAAATTGACTTCCTAGTTCGTAACTAGTTGGCGGTACTGGTTCTACTGCTACAGTTCTTTTTAAATAATTTTTATATTCTGTGTCGTAAGTTTTTGACAAAGCAAAAACATCAATAATGTTTGTAAAGCTAGGGTCAACAACTTGGTTGTCTGTTGCAATGTGTTCCCATTCAAAATGCAAATTCTCTTCGCCTCGTACTAATGGATTTGGACTAGTTAGTAAAGTATCTTCTTTTGGCAAAACTATATCACTGTATACATCTGGGTTGTCTGGTCTACTGTCAGCATTCCCGTCAATCAATGCTAATCTATAGTTGTTAGAATCAGAGTTTTCAAACCCATATACATAAAACGAACCAACTGGTAAAATCTCAGTTCTAAATCCGCCTAGTACAGTAATTATATCTCGTTTAGCTTTTTTAGTATAAGATCCAATCTCAACTTCGTTTTGAATGTTTCCTAGTTTTACTGCTGAACTTGTAAAATTAATTCGTTGTGTTCTTAGATAGATATCAAATGTTGAACCAGTATAATCAATAAACACTGTCCAACTGTTATCATTTATTCCAAAGTCATCTGGAAATGCTTGAGTACCATCCCAATTATCAGGAGTTGTATCAATGTTCCAACTTGTTGTTTTGTAATTGTATACTAATGAGAATGATCTTTTTGCAGTTAAATAATTAATAACTAAGTCTCTTTCTCGAGTACTAAATTTTCTAGTAAGAGCAGGATATATAACTTCTATTGTACTGTTTGCTGGAATTTTTGCATCTAAGACAATTGCACCAGTTCCATCAGAAACTATGCCAGTAGGCGCACCTGCTTGTGCTCCTATACCTTCAATGCCTAAGCCGTATGTTTTAATATCTACTACTTTTGCCCATTTGAAATTTTGTGCAGTAGCTGTTCCAGTACCTAGTCCAGCACTTGTTGCCGTAAATATTGTACCAATATTATTATTAGCTGAACCAAGTAATGTAAAATCAGTTGTACCTATTGCTCTTATTTTATAATTTTGTCCTGTAACAAACCCACCTGCAGTTGTTGTTGCTGGTGCAAATTTAATTAATGCTCCCGGTTTAAAATGTTTTATGTATCCACTTGCAGTGTCACCTACACGAGCAATATTATTACTTAAAGTTAGATAGCCTGTTAAGATACCACTAGCTGTAGAACTTGGACTATTCCAAGTAAAGATTGATGATTCACTAACATAGTCTGCGTTATCCATATGCCTAGTTCCATCAATAGTTTCTTGTGCTAACCCAAGAAATGAACTTCTATATTTTTTATAATACAAGTTTACAAATTCATCATTGTCAAGAATATCTTTGATATATTTTTGGAATATAACGTTTGCACTATCTGTTGTAGTTGATGCAGAATTAACTAAATTATCTGTAGCATATAATACACCATCGTTGTTTGCCATATATAAGTTACTGTATGTTCCTGTGGGATCTCCAAATTTAGAATATCTACTGTGTCCACTAAATGTTCTATTAATACTTTTAATTTTTAAAATGCTACCACTGGTGTTACCTAACATTGTATTGTAGTCTTGTGCAGTAATCATTCTGTCTTGACTAGCGTAATTCTTTGGTGCGTTTTCTCTAATCTGATCCATTGTTTCATTCGCACTTGCGTTTGCAATTGATTGTTTAAGTTGCAATGTAAATACAGCAGTATATGTATTGTCATCATACCCTGTATAATTTACTTGAACTTTTTTAGTTGTTAAATCATCTGGTCTTAGTACATATGTACTGTTAGCACTTGTTCTGTGCCATACTCTAATAGTATCTTTTGGAATGTTACCAAATGTACTATCAGGAAACATAATTGATATTTTATTATCTTTTCTAGTTTTAATACTGAATATATCTCGTTCACCTGTTGCTAAATTATTATAAACTACATTACTGTTAACATCTAGAACCTTATTCCATTCTTTGGCAATATTTCCTGTTTCGTTAATATTTTGTACCCACACATCTGTATTATTAACATTTGCATTTGTTATATCAAATGATGCACTGTCAATTGGGTTGTCAACAACAAAGTCTTGAAACTGTAATGTTCCTTGTTTAACACCAAAGAAGAATCCAGTGTTAATACTTGTTATCCCTTTACCGTCTTGTTTAAAGTAAATACCAAAACTTCCAACTGGGTTTGGAGATTTTTCTGTGAATGTTCTTGAGTTATTGTCGTAGTCACTGCTTATGATATTGAAGTTTGAACTTGCTCCTGATACAGTACCATTTACATCAAATTTAATTTGGTTTGGAGTATTGTTCATATCATAGAATTCTGTTTTTATATTATTAATTACTACTGACTTTTTTGGACTACCATATTGATTGCTATTTTGCAATACAGAGTTTACTATAGTAATAAAGTCATCTAAGTTGTTAACATTGTTTGACACTTCATATTTTATTTCGGTACCACCTAAGCTAGTACCTGCACTACCTATAACTGGTTCGTTTGTTTTAACACCTATTACTTTCATCTCACCGTACGCTGGCACATTGCGTCTTGCTTGGTAACCTAAAAATTCTGCTAGCTTGTAAACACTTTCTTGTTTTTGGGAAGTACTTAAAAAGTTATTCCTTGCATTCATATCTACTCGATATGCTAAGTTGTGTCCAAACTGTGCAACTACATCTAGTAGTGATACAAATTCAGCTGATTCGACCCAGTCATTGTAGTTCTCTGGGTAATTGTTGCGTACATAGTCAACCATTGCAGTTCTAATAGTATCAAAGTCAAATGCTTGAAAGTTTGCATTGATATATGATTCATAGATTACTGTAAAGTCCTCTGCCGCAAATAGTTTATTTTGTCTTGATTTCTGTGCCATAATTAAAACTCTGCGTTTTCTATAAATTCTTTGTCGAATTTAATCTGCAACTCTGTTGCAGTTGTTTCTGGTAAGTAAGTTAGTTTTACATTAACTGTTACCGAATGTGTGTCGTGTACAACTCTTATATCTGAATCGTTTACTTCGAATCTAGGATCGTAATTTATTATTGCATTGACTTCTTCTTCAATAGCATCTTGTGTTTGTTGATCTAATGGATCAAACACATATAGTTCTAAGTTACTTCCAAATTCAGGGTCAGTCCATTTCTCGCCTTTGCGAATTTTAAAATGATTTAATAGATCCTGCTTTGCCAATTCAAGGCCAGAAAGCGTTTTACTAGTATATGATTGATTGACTGTTGTGTATCCAAATATATTGCTCATACAACTATTTATGCAAATGATTAACTATGTAGATAAAGATTCAACAATTAGTTTATCTTCCTGCCAATGTATGTATTTGCTCCAGGCTGCGTCTGGTATTGTGAGTGTATGATGCTGGTAAGCATAGTTTATTTGGTACCACGAAGGGTGTGTTGGTCGTTGCATAGGTAAAGGATATAAGCTATCGCCTTTCTTTACATTGCACGGACCACAAGCAGTAACACTGTTTTCCCATGTTAGTCTTCCACCTTTTGACTTTGGAATAACATGATCAATTGTTAAGTCAGCATAAGCAAACCTATCGCCACAGTATTGGCAACAGTATTTGTCTCTGACATATAAATTTCTACGAGTGAATTTTGCTTTGGAGGGTTGTTTGTGATAAGTGTTAAGCATAATAATGCTTGGGTATGGAATAGTTACTCTCGGTGACCGGAGAAACTCATCATCATAATTTTTAATTACATGTACTTTTTGTGACCACATGGCCTTGATTGCATCTTGCCAACTAACTGTGCTAAGTGGCATTTGTGATAATGGTTGCCCATCAGCATTAAGTAGTAAAACGCTTTTATTCAAGATAAAAATTCCTTGTATTATATTAGTATTTAAATATTTATGTGGTGAGTTAACTGAGTAGATTTGCAAGAATTCTTTTCCTGCTCTCAATCATATTTGGTAGAAACCTTTTTGTTTCTGCGTAGTAAACATATTCTGCTTGCTTTTTTTGTATATCGTTTAATTGCGATGACACATATTCTTTTAACATAGTTTGCAAACCTTCTTCTTTGATATAACTTCTATCTTTGTACATTCCATAGTCACCTAGCATAAGCAACTTTGCTTCCGATTGTCTGTCTCTTCTGTTTAATGTATTTAATGTTAGTGCAGTAGCTACATACTCCCATTTTCTATCTTGTATATATTCCAATATATCAAATTGTCTAGAATCTGATCCTACTTTATGAAATGTTCCAGTATCTATATAAAGTCCTAACATAGCATCATATTGTGCTTGTGATAATTGTTCCAATGGAAATTGTCGTTTAAATGCTCTTTCCTTGTCTTTGAATTTTTCAATCCATAGTGTATAAGCAGCGGCTTCTGTTAATCCGTCACCTGTTAATTGTGTAGTTGTTTTGTATCCAATAACAGAACCTTTTGCATAACCTAGCCATTTGGTGTTTCTAATTTTAATATTAATTAATTTATCACTTGCTTCTAAGGTTTTGAGATCTATTAATGTATTCACTGCTGAACTATCTATTACAGTGAATAGTCCATAGTCAATTAAATTACTGCTATCTACAACTGCTTTTAACTTAAACGATGGCATTATAATATTCTTCCTTTTTGCGTTTTATATGTTGGGTCAAGTCCATCAACACCTTTCCACGGATGGTGTTCTGGTACTCTACTGGCTATACTAGTTTTTACATTATCATTTGATTCCTGATTTTGTATTGTAATCTTTGTAGCTTCTTCTGGTTCTGGACCATTCATGTCTATCTTGCCGCCCTTCATTATTACATTGCCGTCTACTTTTAGATGATAATTATTTGGCGATTGCATTTTTATATCTAATGCACTATAAACATCTATGCCTGCAACTTTTGTTTCTAACTTAATTCCATCTCCACCTGTACTTTTAATATTTACTCCTACCTCGGCTTGCATATTAATGCTACCTTTAGCATGTACATTATAGTCGCCTTCAGTGTGCATGTTTATGCCTGCCTTACTGTAAACATCAATTTGTCCTACATTGTTCATTTCTATCCATGCGTCACCGGTTTGTGTGGTGACAAAAATAAATCCATTACTGTCGTCCATTAAAATTTGAGCGCCACTTCTAGTTCTCAATCTAATATTTTTACTGGCTTCTTCATCATCGCCATCGTCCATTGATAATACATGTCCTTGGCGTGTTGTAATTCCAAATACCTTACTAGGTGATTCTCTTCTTGCTCCACTCTTACTGTGTCCTCTAACATAGTCAAGACTTAGTCCTTGCTGATTTAATACTGATTGGAAGTATTCGTCAAGTGGTTTAGTGTCATCATCATCTGTGTCGTATGGATTTTTTTCAACTGTTGGTGCTAGTTCAGTTTCACCATTTACATATGCTTGTCCACTTGCTCTACCGCCCATCATAGAGTTATTGTCCTTTGAGACTAACGAACCCATAACAATGCCTTGCTCTAAACTACCAGTGAAAACTACAACAACATTGGTTCCTATTTCCGGAGGTTGTGGCCACATTCCATAACTTATTGGAGCTTGTGCTTCTTTGGTTTTGTCATCACCACTGTCTTTAATTTTAGTATGTCCGCCAAATGGTGTTGCTAATAAACAAATTCTTTCTGATGACTTTGCACCAAATTCAGATATACGTACAGTTATTCTTCCTGTATATAAACTATCAGCATTATCAATAACTTCGCCTACGTATATTCCACTTAGATTATTAATTCCTACTTCGCTACTTTGCTTGCCTCTGTTTGAGACAGTCGTGCCATCGTGTTTTATTAATCCTGCCATATTATGCTCCTGATAGTTCTAGTATTCTTGGTAACAACAAAGCTGTATTTGAATTAACATCTTTGTATCCATTTAATGTTTGTGTGAATCGTCCACCTTGAAATCTACTTTCAATTGAAATTAATTTATAAACACCTGTGCTTATTGGATCAATTTCACCTTTAATTTGTTCTTCTAATAACTTGTTTGCATTTGGATTAACTTCAAATACAAATTGGTTCTGCTCATCTTGCATGATATTGGATTTTTCAGTGATGACCGGACGACGGATAACATCATATGGATGCAGTTCAGGCATCGTTACGCCTCCTGTCCCCAAATATCGTTAATCACATCTAGTGCATCCAGTGTGATAACGACCTTATCGTACAGTAACAAATCCCGGATATTCAAGTAGTTAGCCAGAATGACATGCGCTTTGGACAGGTTATGTACACTGCGCGATACATTCTCATCTTTACTA
>UPTG01002278.1_pt1 | contig 13375 bp, 12 predicted proteins | sample 2160121 | NCBI WGS metagenome assembly UPTG01 (sample SAMN06266255, study PRJEB28933) | marine metagenome | isolation source: Columbia River Estuary | place: USA:Columbia River Estuary, USA | collected 2014-07-27 | reverse complement strand
CTAATTCTATCCTACTAATTTTTTTTGTGGATTTGCTTTTCTCTTAATTAATTCGTCTTTGCCGATAAAATCATCTTCTTTAGTTTTAAGTGGAACGGTAAAACCAATTCCAGCTTCAAAAGGATCTGTTGATCATCAAATTCATAACCATAAAAAATTAAACCAGCTTCTATTCTAACCATGTCCAAAGCCTCTAAACCTAAAGGTGTTATGTCAAATTCTTTTCCAGCTTCCCAAACTTTATCCCACACTTCACCAGCATCTTTTGGGTGGCACCATATTTCATAACCAAGCTCACCAGTATAACCAGTTCTTGATACAATTAAGGGAATTCCATCTAAATCTAAATCACACAATACTGACGGATAAAACGGGAAGCCCAATGACGCTTAAATTGAAAGACCCCAGCCTACTAAAAACTCAGTCCTATATTGATGGCCAATGGGTGGATGCCGATGGTGGAGAAACAGTTGCCGTAACTAATCCTGCCACCGGTGAAACGGTCGCCGCAGTTGCCAAATGCGGCACCTCAGAAACTCGGCGTATGATTAAAGCCGCTGAGGCTGCGCAAAAGTCTTGGGCCAAAACCACCGTAAAAGAGCGCGCGGCACTGCTGCGCAGCTGGTTTAATCTGATAATGCAACATCAGGAAGATCTGGCCCAGATTCTAACTGCAGAGCAGGGTAAGCCCTTGGCTGAGGCGCGGGGTGAAGTCGCCTATGGTGCAAACTATGTCGAGTGGTTTAGCGAAGAGTCTAAGCGTGTGTATGGCGATATTGTTCCGCCGCCCGCCAATGACAAACGAGTGATGGTGATTAAGCAGCCGGTAGGTGTTGTCGCTTGTATTACTCCTTGGAATTTCCCCAGCGCCATGCTCGCGCGCAAGATTGCCCCGGCGATAGCCGCAGGCTGCGGGGTGGTCTGTAAGCCGGCCAATGCCACGCCGCTCTCGGCACTGGCATTAATCGAATTGGCGGTTAGGGCTGGCATACCTAAGGGTCTGATCAATATTGTTACTGGTCGCACAGCTGAGATTGGTGCAGAGCTAACCGGCAACCCTCTGGTACGCAAATTGACCTTTACCGGCTCCACTGCAGTGGGCAAACAGTTACTTGCCGAGTGCGCGCAAACTGTTAAGCGTACATCCATGGAGTTGGGTGGCAATGCACCCTTTATTGTTTTTGATGACGCAGATATTGATGCCGCGGTGCAGGGCACATTGGTATCAAAGTATCGTAATGCTGGACAGACCTGTGTCTGCTCCAACCGAATTATTGTGCAAGCTGGAATTTATGATGAATTTGTTCGCAAACTGACTGTTGCCACCCAGAACCTCGTTATCGGTAATGGCACCGAGGAGGGCGTCACTGTTGGCCCACTAATCGATGAAAAGGCGGCCAACAATGTCTGTGACTTTATTGATGATGCTGTGACCAAGGGCGCTAAGGTTGCGCTTGGCGGCGGTCGCAGTGATCTCGGTGGTGCCTTTGTCTTGCCGACTATTCTCACAGATGTCAGCCGCGATATGCGGGTTTTCTCCGAGGAGATTTTTGGCCCCGTGGCACCGGTGTTTAAGTTTGAAACTGAAGCCGAGGTTGTGGCGATGGCCAATGACACTGAATTTGGCTTGGCGGCCTATTTTTATTCCCGTGATATAGGCCGTGTCTGGCGTGTTGCCGAGCAACTTGAATACGGCATTGTCGGCGTCAATGAGGGCGTGATCTCCAATGAGATGGCACCATTCGGTGGCGTCAAAGAATCGGGCAGTGGCCGCGAGGGATCCAAATATGGAATGGATGACTACATGGATCTGAAATATATTTGTATGGGCGGCATAGACCAATAGTGGTGCAGTATCCCTCTGTGTCATGCGCCTTTTGATCTGACGGGGTTATAATCCTGTCCATTGAAAATCCGATCTTTTAAATGATCTCCTACTCTAATTAAGGAATAAAAATAAAAATGATAAAGTCCTTTGAAAACAAAACTGTAATCATTACTGGCGCATCCGCCGGAGTTGGTGCAGCCTGCGCCCGTCTATTCGCCAGTCATAAGGCCAAGCTTGTTCTGGTAGCCCGCGGTGAAGCCGCTTTAAATACCATTGCCGAGGAGCTGCGCTCTCAGTGCGAAGTGCTGACGGTGGTGATGAATGTAGCGAACAACGATGATTGTTTAGCGCTTCTAGAAAAAGCCGAGGCTGCCTTTGGCGCGGTGCATGTGATTATTAATAATGCCGGTATGCATGCGCGAGGGGATCTTAAAACGGTTTCGCCTGCGGATGTTGCTGCCATGGTCGATATCAATATGCGCGCGCCCTTGCTGTTGTCCTGTGCCGCGATTCCCTATCTTCAGCGTGCAGGTGAGGGTGCGATTGTAAATGTTGGCTCATTGGCTGGCCGCGCGCCGCTGCAGGGTGCTGCAACTTACAGTGCTACCAAAGCCGGATTGCGCGCCTTTAGTTATGCCTTGGCAGATGAACTCCGAGATAGCGGTATCAGCGTGGGTTCAGTTTCTCCGGGTCCAATCGACACCGGTTTTATTATGGATGAAATTGATGCCGTGGAGGATATTGTGTTCTCTCAGCCCATGAGTAGTGCAGAGCAGGTTGCCGCGGGTATTTTGACCGTGGCTTCGGGAGAGGAAGTCGAGGTGGTGCTGCCGGCGGCAAGCGCTAAACTTACCCATATCAGCTATCTGTTTCCGAACTTACGTCGGCGTCTGCGTCCGAAACTCTACGAGCAGGGCCGTAAAAACAAAGAAAAATATCGCAATCGTCAAGCTGCTAAATAGAGGCATCCCAAAAGTACTATGAAACTCAACTATACGCTTCAGTCCGGCAATGACCTTTTAGAGGGGCAGGAAAACCGTCCAACCGTTATTCTGATTCACGGTATGTTTGGTTCACTGAGCAATCTGGGGGTGCTGGCGCGCTCCTTGGTCGCAGATTATCGTGTTGTCAGCGTGGATCTGCGCAATCACGGTGACTCGCCCCATGAGTTACTGATGGATCTGCCCTCTATGGCTGCCGATATTATTGAGTTGATGGATGATCTCGGGCTTTCGCGGGCTATTTTGATTGGCCATTCGCTCGGTGGAAAAATCGCTATGCAGGTGGCACTGACCAATCCCGAGCGCGTTGATGCCTTAGTGGTCGCAGATATCGCTCCCGTGACCTATCAAAATATTGAAAACCCCGCGCTCGTGGGCTTGGTGCGGTTGAGCCAAACCGCGCTCGAGAACCGCTCTGCCGCCGACAGTCTTATGGCGAACTATGTCGAGGATGCAGTGACTCGTGGATTCTTGCTAAAAAATCTGTACCGCACGAGCGACGGCAATTTCGGCCTGAAATTGAATGTGCCAGCGATTGTCGACAATTACGGCACTGAGCTGGTGGCCGCGCCATTGGGCGACTCCTACGACGGCCCGACGCTCTTTTTGAAGGGTGAAACCTCAGCCTATATTCAAGCTAAACATGAGCCGATTATCCGCAAGATGTTCCCTCGCTGTCAGTTGTCCGTTGTGGCAGGCGCTGGACACTGGTTGCACGCAGAGCAGCCGGATGCCGTCACTCGTCTTATTGCGACGTTTCTTACCGCAAATCATTAAACAAATCTGCATTTCCATAGTAGAATTGCGCCGCCTTTTTTTATCCCCCCACAGGAAGTTATCCAATGTTTGAGAGTTTAAAACCAGTTGGTCTTGACCCTATCCTCAGTTTGATGATTGCGTTTCGAGAAGATCCTCGCACCACCAAAGTTGATCTTGGTGTCGGTGTTTACATGGATGATCGCGGTCGCACGCCAGTCATGAATGCAGTGAAGCGCGCTGAAACCAAACTTATGGCCCTTGAAAACACCAAGTCCTACCAAGGAATTGGGGGTGATGCGGAGTACAACAAGCACATGCTGGCGCTGTTGTTGGGTGCTAACCACAGTGTTATAGGTTCGGGCCGCACAACAAGCATTCAGGCGCCTGGCGGGTCAGGAGCGCTGCGTGTGGGTGCGGAGGTTATTACCCGAGCGCGTCCAAATGCGAAATTGTGGGTGGGTGTTCCCACTTGGCCAAATCACGTGCCACTGTTGGGCAGTGCTGGCTTTGAAATCAAAGAATACCCTTACTACGACATGGAAACGCGTCAGATTAATGCTGATCTTATGATGGAAACCCTGCGTTCTGTGCCAGCGGGCGATGTGGTGTTGTTGCACGGCTGTTGCCACAACCCAACGGGTGCCGACTTGACCAACGCCCAGTGGGATGAAATCACTGAGATCGCATTAGAGCGCGGCTTTCTGCCGTTTATCGACACTGCATACCAAGGTTTAGGGGACGGCCTCGAAGAAGATGCCTATGGCATGCGTGTCATGGCGGAAAAACTGCCTGAGCTTGTGATTGCATCATCTTGCTCGAAGAACTTTGGTCTTTACCGTGAGCGCACTGGTTCAATCACTTTCGTGACAAAGAATGCCGACGACGCCAAGCTTGTGTTAGGGCAGGCAATGTCTGTTGCACGTCAGATGTATTCCATGCCTCCAGCGCACGGCGCGCTGCTAGTGTCGCTTATCTTGGGCGACGAGGAGTTGCGCAGCGAGTGGACTACAGAGCTAGAAGAGGTGCGATTGCGCATTCTTTCTATGCGCACCTTGCTGGCCGACAGCATTCAAGACAATGCGCTGGGCATGGATTTTAGCCATATCAAGCGCCAGAAAGGTATGTTCTCATTTTTAGGTGTCAAGCCTGAGCATCTGGTGCGCCTGCGTGAAGAGTTTGGTATCTACATTGTGTCTTCAACGCGGATTAACTTGGCCGGTATTAATTCCAGCAATATCAAATACCTGTCAGACTCGATTCGCAACGTGTTGAACGGCTAAGACGTTGTTATCGCAGTCGCTGTGACAGAGTCTCAAGTACCTGTTGCACCGACTGCTGATCGCCGTCAATGGTGAGGTCGGCATAGCGTTGATAGAGCGCGCGCCGCTCTAGGAAGAGCTCTTCAAGGGTTTGGTTGGGTTTGCGGGCAATACCGCGCTGGTCAAAGTTGGTGATTCGCTGGCGCAACTGTGGCAGCGAGACATCAAGGAAAACGATGGTGGCGAGTGATTTCAGGCGCGCCATGCCCTGTTCTGAATAAACCGCGCTGCCGCCGGTGGCAACCACTTTGTGATCGATATCTTCCGTCAGCAACACTTGCTCTTCGCAGTCCCGCAGATAGATATAACCGTGCTTGTTGAGTGTTTCCTGAAGGGTTTCTCCCCGGCGCACTTGAATGGCAATGTCGGTGTCGACAAATCCCAGCCCTAACTCTTTCGCCAATAAAATACCAAGGGTGCTTTTACCCGCGCCCGGCATTCCGATCAGCACAATGCTGTTGTTTGAGAGCTGCATATTCTTCCTTAAATTGTCCTAGTATCAGCCGATTTAATTGGGTCAGATATTATGCCCGAAATAGAGTGAATTGCTGTACTAGTCTGTATAATCACAGCCTGAATTTTTGGAAGTGCAAAAATATGCCCCATTTTCAACGTATCGGTTTGCTTGCCAGTCTCGACGTACCTGAGGTGCGTGACTCTTTGAATAAGCTCGAAGCTTTCTTGCTGGCGCAGGGCAGAGAGGTGATCTACGAGGAGCACGCGGCCAAGCTTATTGACTGGAACGTCGATAAAATTTTGCCCATGGCGCAATTCCCTGGCGAGGTTGATCTAGCGATGGTGGTTGGCGGCGATGGCAGTATGCTCAGTGCCTGTCGCAAAATGGCGCGCTGTAATATTCCGCTGCTGGGAATCAACCGAGGCCGTCTCGGGTTTCTCACGGATATATCGCCAAATGAAATCGCTGAGCGCGTACTGCCTGTGCTTGAAGGCCAGTTCAAGCAGTCGCGTCGGTTTATGTTAGAAACCTCAATCACGCGCGGCGAGCAGTTAATGGGCAGCGGGATTGCGGTTAATGATATCGTGCTGCACCCGGGAAAATCTGTACGCATGATGGAATTCGAGCTCTATGTCGACGGTGAGTTTGTCTACAGCCAGCGCTCGGACGGTTTAATTGTCGCGACACCCACCGGTTCAACGGCCTATGCACTCTCTGCGGGTGGACCCATCTTGTTTCCCGAGCTTGACGCCATCGTTGTTGTGCCTCTCAACCCCCACACGCTCAGCAGTCGGCCCATTGTTTTAAACGGTGCTGCTGCGCTAGAGATCCGTGTCAGTCAGCGCAACGAGCTGCAGCCGCTGGTGACCTGCGATGGGCACAATGATTTTTATACCGAGCCGGGGGATATTATTACCATTCGCAAGCACCCCGAAGAGATCATGTTAATTCATCCGAAAGACTACAACTTTTACGATATCTGCCGTTCAAAGCTCGGCTGGGGCAGTCGATTGGATGGTTATAAAGAGCTTTAATTTATAACTATAGCTGGTTAATAAATATAGGAATTAAATGAATTTAATTGCCCGATCTATGCATTTTTGCCGATACAATCCAATAGTCGCGACACTACTGTTGGGCAGTTTTATCGGCTGGATCATTGGCAGCCTGTACTGGCCCATTCCACGACCTTTCACCTTTGGCGGTATTGCCACCAATGAGTGGTGGCGTCTGGTCTCTCCGATCTTTATTCACTTCGGCTTAATGCACTTTATTTTCAACGCGCTGTGGCTTTCGATGCTCGGCGCCCGTATAGAACAGCACTCTGGCGCGCAGCATTTACTGCTAATTGTTGTAGTGAGTGCCATTGCATCCAATGTCGGCCAATTTATGTGGAGCGGCTCTATTGCCTTTGGCGGCATGTCAGGGGTTATTTATGCGTTGCTGGGCTATCTCTGGATTCGCAACGGGCTGGCCCCGAGCCCTATGCTTCACCTGCCGAAGGAGTTGATTGGCTTTATGGTGGCGTGGCTGGTTATTTGTATGACCGGTATTCTAGATTTTCTGTTAGGTATTGGGGTGGCGAATGCCGCCCACTTAGTCGGTCTGATCAGCGGTATGGTGCTCGGATTGGTATTTGGGTTGGTCGCACGATTACAGCGAGGACAGTAAGCGGTATGGATTTTCAGCAGTTACTCAATAGCATTACACCCGATATTTACGAGCGGTTTAAGCGTGCCGTGGAATTGGGTAAGTGGCCTGACACACGGCCCCTGACCCAAGAACAGCGGGCGCTGTGCATGCAGGCGATTATTGCCTACGAACAGCGCAAGCCAGAAGATCAGCGCACCGGCTACGTGCCGCCGAAAACCACACCCTGCGCACCACACGCCGACGAGGAGCAGGAACAGCCGCTCAAGTGGCAGAACTAATAGCTATTGATATCACAGGCCATCTGGCAAAAATGGAAACGCAGCTCGATCAGGCATCGGGTGCGGTGTCTTACCAGATGGTGCTAGACGACCAGCGTGTACCCATGAATCCGCTGATTGGCCAGACCCTGTCGTTAAAATACCTTGGTGACATTCATTGTCAGCACTGCGGGCGGCGATCAAAAACCAGTTTTAATCAGGGTTATTGCTATCCCTGTTTCAGCAAGCTCGCCCAGTGTGACAGCTGCATTATCAGCCCTGAGAAGTGCCATTTTCATCATGGCACCTGCCGTGAGCCGGAGTGGGGCGAAACCTACTGTTTTACCGACCACTTTGTCTATTTGGCTAACTCGTCTGGCATTAAGGTGGGCATTACGCGAGGCACACAGTTACCGACGCGCTGGATTGATCAGGGAGCAACCCAAGGGTTGCCGATTTTCCGCGTAAAAACACGCTATCAAGCTGGGTTGATTGAAGACAGGCTGCGCAGCCATGTTGCCGATAAAACCCACTGGCAAAAAATGCTGAAAGGCAATGCGGAAGCGGTTGACCTGGCGGCACAGCGCGATGAGTTATTCGAAAAGTCAGGGCCAGAACTAGCGCTGCTGGAAGAGCAATTTGGCGTGCAAGCGCTGCAGCGGCTCTATGATGTGCCGAGCACCGATATTGTTTTCCCCGTAAGCCAGTGGCCGGACAAAATCAGCAGTTTAAACATGGACAAACAGCCACTGATTCAGGGCGTACTGCAGGGTATCAAGGGCCAGTATTTACTCTTTGATACCGGCGTTATCAATATTCGGAAATATACCGCCTATCGCGTTCAGCTATCGGTCCGCGACTGACAACGCCAGAGATAAAACACCTATTTTTCACCGTCACTACCAATCGCTAAATTAATAAGGACATCGCCATGAGAGACTCGCTACCGCAGACTATTTACCTAAAAGACTACAAAGTATCGCCTTTTGTCTTAGAGAAAACAGACCTTGTTTTTGATCTTGGCGATGAGCAGACCCGCGTCACGGCAACTTTGAGTGTTAAGCGCAATCCGCTCAGCGATGAAACCACCGCAGATCTGGTTTTAAACGGCAGCGAAGGCCTCGATTTACAGTCGGTACAGATAGACGGCAGAGCGCTGGGGCAGGGCGACTATCGCCGCGACAGCGAATCGCTGACGATTTTTGGCGTGCCCAGTAGCGCTGAAATCACTACCCAAGTACTTATCCAGCCCCAGCTAAACACCACCATGATGGGGCTCTATCGCTCGCGCACCATGTACTGCACTCAGTGCGAGGCCGAAGGTTTCCGCGATATTACCTACTACCTCGATCGCCCCGATGTAATGTCAGAATTTACCACCCAGGTGATAGCAGAAAAAGCCAAGTACCCCATCTTGCTCTCCAACGGCAATCCGATAGCCCGTGGCGATCTCGATGGTGGCCGACACTTTGTCACCTGGCACGATCCGTTCAAAAAACCAGCCTATCTGTTTGCCCTTGTGGCGGGCACGCTGAGTGTTGTTGAAGACAGCTTCACAACGCTGTCAGGCCGTGAGGTGCTACTGCAGATATTTGTTGAGGAAAAAGACCTCGATAAGTGCGATCACGCAATGGTCTCGCTGAAGCACTCGATGCGCTGGGACGAAGAGGTCTACGGTCGCGAATACGACCTCGATATTTTTATGATTGTAGCGGTCGACGACTTCAATATGGGTGCAATGGAAAACAAAGGCCTCAATATATTTAACACCTCAGCCGTGCTGGCCAACCCGAAAACCACAACTGACGCGGCATTTCAGAGGGTTGAGGCAATTGTTGCCCACGAGTACTTTCACAACTGGTCAGGCAATCGGGTGACCTGTCGCGATTGGTTCCAGCTGAGCTTAAAAGAGGGTTTCACGGTCTACCGCGATGCGCAGTTTTCTGCCGATATGAACTCTGCGACGGTAAAGCGTATCGAGAGTGCCAGCTACCTGCGCACTCACCAGTTCGCTGAAGACGGCGGCCCAATGTCGCATCCTGTGCAGCCAGACTCCTACATGGAAATTAATAACTTCTACACATTGACCGTCTACGAGAAGGGCGCGGAAGTGGTTGGCATGATTCGCACTCTGTTGGGCGCAGAGACTTTTCGCGCCGGCAGTGACCTCTACTTTTCCCGTCACGATGGCCAAGCAGTGACCATTGAAGAGTTTGTAAAAGCCATGGAAGATGCCAGCGGTCGCGATCTCAAGCAGTTCCGCCGCTGGTACAAGCAATCGGGCACGCCGTATTTAAAAGTGTCTTCTATCTACGATGCCGAGGACAACACCTTCACCCTTAACTTTGCCCAAAGCTGCCCAGCCACCCCCGGCCAAGCGCAAAAACAGGCGTTTGTGATTCCTGTGAAACTCGGCCTCGTTGGCGCCAATGGCGATCTGCCGCTAAATGCCAAGGGCGATACAGAGATGGTCTTTGAATTGACCGAGACGACACAGCAACTGGTTATCGAGAATGTTCTCGAGGAGCCCGTACCGTCACTGTTGCGCGGCTTATCTGCCCCTGTAAAGCTTGACTACCCCTACAGCACAGATCAATTGGCGCATCTCATGGCCTCCGATAGCGATGGGTTCAATCGTTGGGATGCCGGGCAAAAACTCGCCTTTGGCCTGCTGGAAAAACTGACCGATGATGCTATAAAAGGCCGCGCCATGATCATGGATAAACAATTGATTGCTGCCTACGACGCATTGCTCAGCGACGCCACACTTGATCCCGCGATGGTTGAATTGATGTTGCAATTGCCTAGCGAAGCACAGCTGCATGAAGAAGCGGCGATTATTCATGTCGATGCAATTCACAGCGCGCGCAAATTTGTTCGCCGCAGCTTGGCGGATGCGCTGCGCGATAAATTCCTCGCGGTCTATCAGCGTCATAACATCCAACAAGTCTATGCTCCTGAGGCCGAGCAGATTGGCCGCCGGGCACTGAAAAATGTCGCCTTGAGTTACCTAATGCTAGTTGAGGGAGAGGGCGTTGAGCTGGCGTGGACGCAGTTCAATCAGGCTGACAATATGACCGATAAAGCCGCCGCGCTAACGTGTTTGGTCAATACGCCGGCCGCCGCAGAGAAGGCAGAGGTCGCACTGAAGCAGTTTGAAGAGCAGTACAGCAATGAGGCTCTGGTGATGAACTTGTGGCTGCAGATTCAAGCGGCTAACGCTCAGCCGGGCGGATTGTCGCGGGTTCAGGCGCTTCTGCAGCACCCAGCATTTACCATGTCTAATCCGAACAAAATTCGCAGTCTTATTGGTGGGTTCTGCAATGCCAACTTGATTAATTTCCACAACCCAGATGGCTCGGGCTACGAATTTCTTAAGCAGCACATTTTGGCCTTGCACAGCAAAAACCCACAAGTTGCTGCGCGTCTGATGACCCCGCTGACTCGTTGGAAGAAGTTCCCCGAGCCCAATCGCCAGCAGATGCGCGATGCGCTGCAGGTCATAGCTGATGAGCCGGGATTGGTCAAAGATATCTTCGAAATCGCAACTAAGTCACTTTAGTTGCTATCTGCTCTGGCAAAGCAAAGGTTGTCTACTATGCTTTCAAGGTTGGGCCTGTTTTGTCACGATTCAGACCCAACTTTTGGCGGTCAAACCATTCATCCGGTGGATCCCCATCCATGGTCGCCAAAAAAGCATGTATCTCCATTTTAGGGGGGGTCTAATCAGCCCCCTTTTTTTAACTCTGTTTTTTTAACTCTGTTTTTTCAAGTGCGTTTTTTTTCGCTTTGCGCTCTTCGTGATCGCTCTTTGCCGCAGCCTGTCAGTCGACTTTAGGGTCTATTTCTCATTGAGAAAACCTTACTCCTCAATAAAAAAGTCGCCATCAACAGCTTAACTATGACATTCTTTGCACCATAAAAATAACAAAGACATTTCTTATGCGTATTGAAAAACTCTCTTTTGCCAGCGGCGAGAACGGCGACGGATTCTATTATGTTTGGGAGCCGAAAAATTTCATTAAACCCAAATTATGGCTGCATATTATGCACGGTATGGCCGAGCACAGCGCTCGCTACGAGGCTTTCGCGGCGTTTCTCAATGAGCGCGGGGTCTATGTGACGGCCGATGACCATCGCGGGCACGGCAAAACCGGTGAGGCGAATGGCAACCTCTATCATCTCGCCGACGATAATGGCTGGAACCAAATGGTGGACGATCAATGGCAGCTGATCAGCCATATTGGCGCTCAACATGACTTGCCGCTGGTTATTTTTGGCCACAGCATGGGTTCGTTTTTGGCCACACGCTTTTGTCAGCACTACGGTGCGCTGCACGAATCGCGACTGATGGGCCTCATTTTGTCGGGGTCCAATTATGCGCCCTCATGGGTGACGCGATCAGCTAGCCTAATTGCTAAGGTTGAGCGCGCTCGGTGCGGCAAGCGCAACAGCAGCAGTGTGCTTGAGGCACTGAGTTTTGGCGCGTTTAATAAGGCGTTTAAGCCCACACGCACGGAAAAAGATTGGCTCTCCAGTGACCCTCAGGTGGTCGATCGCTACCTCGCAGATCCGCTCTGTGGCGGCCCGCTGTCGACTCAGTCTTGGTATGACTTTTTGCGAGGTCTTGCAGAACTCTCCTCGCCCACCGCGATGGCGAAAATTAGTTGTGAGCTGCCTATTTATGTTTTCTCAGGCGCCCTCGATCCGGTCGGACAAAATGGCAAGGGCATCACTGACTTAGTCAATGTGCTGCATCGGGCGGGTGTGCGCGAGGTCCAATCAAAACTGTATGCGGGTGGTCGCCACGAGATGCTCAATGAAGTCAATTACCAAGAGGTCTACGAGGATGTGTGGCAATGGTTAGCGGGATTGTCGATTGCGCAGGCTGAGGTGTTGGACCTGACCGGTATTGGTGGTGCAGAAAGCGGCTAATAGTTAGCCGCTGGTGCAGTTCTGTAGGGTCGGTGACGTACTCTGCGATTGCTATTTCTTTTTGCGGCGCTTTTTCGCCAGATGATCAAACAGCGCGATATATTGCCCAGTCAATTTGTGCGATGGCGCAAGATAGATAAGCGGCACACATTGGTTGTGGGACTCTTTCATCTTTACTGATTGATTGATGTAGGTGGGAATAATCGGCAGCTTTTCTTTTTTCATTTCAGCAATCAACTGGCTCGGCAGCGACGCCGTGGGTTGAAACTGATTGACGACAATGCCGCCAACGTCTAGGCCACTGTTATGATCTTCGCGTATCTCGCTGATAACGTCCAGAATTGAGTAGAGTGCCTGGCGGGAAAACGCATCGCAGTCGAAGGGTATCAGCACAGTGTCGCCACTGATAAGCGCCGAGCGAGTATAGAAGTTTAGGGCGGGCGCGGTGTCGATATAGATTTCGTCGAATTCAGCGTCGAGTTTATTCAGCAGGTCACGCAGTTTGAAAATTTTCTGGCGTGACTCCAGTTTGTGTTCGAGCACCAGCAGATCTGGGCTAGAGGGCAGTACATAGAGATTTTCAAAGGGTGATTCATGGACGTAATCGATGGGTTCATTGAGTTTGGAGGAAAACTCTAACGTGCCGTCAAAATAGTTGGCGACGGTGTTTTCGCTAGGCGTGTCGCCGAGTAGGTAGTAGGTTGAGTTGCACTGCGAATCTAAGTCGACAACAAGCGTGCGCTTGCCTCGTGAGGCACTAATAGCGGCCAGATTACATGCAATGCTCGATTTTCCGACACCGCCTTTTTCATTAAAAATTACTCTGCGCACAGTGGGTTCTCCCAGTAGTTCAACGAGGCCAATTCTACCCAAACCGCGTGTCGCAGAGTAGCTTTTTGATGGGTACCTTTGCGCTAGCGGTTTGGATAGAGTGGCTTCAGCGCACCATGTGCGGCTTTTTTAGCGGTACTTACTGGAACGGCGGCGGTCTTGAGCAGGTGCAGCAGCCGTAAGGCAGCAGCACAAGTAGTACTAGAAGTAGTACGAGAAGGAGTACTAGAAGTAGTGCTAGCAGTAGTAGCATGCGTTGTAGTCAGGATGCAAGTCTATTAAAGAACACTTGGAGTGGTAGTGATAGCTTGTAGTAATTGTTGCGAAAGTGGTAG
>UPTG01002277.1_pt1 | contig 13375 bp, 10 predicted proteins | sample 2160121 | NCBI WGS metagenome assembly UPTG01 (sample SAMN06266255, study PRJEB28933) | marine metagenome | isolation source: Columbia River Estuary | place: USA:Columbia River Estuary, USA | collected 2014-07-27 | reverse complement strand
CCCCAAAACCCCAAAACCCCAGGACGTAGTTTCCAGTTTATAATGAAATAAAAATGATGTAATAAAGTCCTATTATATCAGTGTCATCTTTTGCTCAATTTTAGACATTCTTCGACTTTTTACTTTCCTCAAGGGGGGGTGCATCAGACTTCATAAAGTTGGCGAATGTCATAGTTTGACACTTCTCACTTAATTTGTTAATAATTTCATTTCGACATTTCAATAGTTTCTTGTTTTTTTAAATCAACTAAGGGAAAAGGAAAAGCTCTTAATTTTGTGAGTCCGATAAATCCTTGCGCACTTCCACTTGAATTATTTGATGTGCTTCTTGGGCCATAATAAGCCGTTTCATTTCTCCAACCATTTCCATAGTAGCCAGAACCTCCACACCAAGGATTATTTACCCCATAATTTGGTCTTCCCCAAGGACTATAGGAATTATTGTTCCAAGCATATGAACCATTCCACCCCCAAGGATTGTAGTTGTATGCGCCCCATTGGTTCCAACCCCAGTTGTTAAATCCATACCAATTGTTGTACCCCCAATTGTTGTACCCCCATGGATTCCATCCAAAACTTCCATAATATACATTAACACTAACTACGGGTCTGTTCCAGCCCCAATTGTTCCAGCCCCAATTATTGCCGTAGGTTAGATATGGATTATACCAGTTATTATAGCTATAAAAATCTGTGTACCAATAATTATAATAATTTAAACCAACAGAAGGTTGGTAATATCGACGTAGTTTTTTGGAGTACTCGTAATCCTCATCATAATTGTCGTTATAATAATTATTAGTTACATAAGTATCGCCCTCCTCATCATAGTATGACTCACTGTATGAAGGTTCATCCGGCAAGTCATAATTAGTTTCATTAGAGTTCCAATTATCCGCAGAAGAATCATAATAAACATCATCAAACTGAGCATTTGAAGCTGAATAAACAAGACAGCTAAGGGAAAAAACAAATAGAATTTTAAGCAAATTATTCATAGCATATATTTTTATAGTACTTAAAGACGGCAAAAATTTTAATTTCTTTACTTTTGTCATTGTAAACGTAACAAAACGCATACCAAATAAATTCCTATGGGCAAAGGTTTAACAAAACGAGAGGATGATTACTCACAATGGTACAATGAACTTGTTTTAAAAGCAAGTTTAGCTGAGCATAGTGACGTTAGGGGCTGCATGGTAATAAAACCTTATGGTTTTGCTATATGGGAGTTGATGAAAGAGGACCTTGATAGAAGGTTTAAAGAAACAGGTCATGTTAACGCATATTTCCCCTTGTTTATTCCAAAAAGTTACCTAAGTAAAGAAGCAGAACATGTTGAAGGCTTTGCTAAAGAGTGCGCTGTGGTTACTCATTACCGTTTAAAAACGAACCCAAATGGTCCAGGAGTAATCGTTGATCCTGAGGCTAAATTAGAAGAAGAGTTAATAGTTCGTCCGACATCAGAAACAATTATTTGGAATTCATACAGAAATTGGATTCAATCATACAGGGACCTTCCACTTCTTATTAATCAATGGGCCAATGTGGTGCGGTGGGAGTTAAGAACGCGTTTATTTTTGAGAACCTCGGAATTTCTTTGGCAAGAGGGGCATACTGCTCACGCATTGAAGCAAGAGGCTATTGAAGAAGCTGAGAAAATGCTCCATGTTTATGCTGATTTTGCTGAGGAAGTAATGGCAATGCCTGTTATTAAAGGCTTGAAGAGTGCCAATGAGCGTTTTGCAGGAGCTCTTGAGACTTATTGTATTGAAGCATTGATGCAGGATGGAAAAGCATTACAAGCTGGAACTAGTCATTTTTTGGGACAAAACTTTGCGAAAGCTTTTGATGTAAAATATACAGATAAGGAAGGAAAAGATGAATTTGTCTGGGCAACATCTTGGGGAGTATCTACTCGATTAATGGGTGCACTCATAATGACGCATAGTGATGATGAGGGCTTGATTCTTCCTCCAAAGCTGGCTCCTTTTCACGCGGTGATAATTCCATTCTTTTTAAAGAATAAGCCTGAGATTAATGAAAAGTTAATGGCAAAAGCCAATCAAATGGCAGATGACTTGCGTAAAGCGGGAATTCGTGTTCAAATTGATGCAGATGAAACCAAACGACCAGGATTCAAATTTGCAGAATACGAACTGAAAGGATATCCAACTAGAATAGTCATTGGACCACGAGATTTAGAAAATGGAACGGTAGAAATTGCACGAAGAGATACTAAATTAAAAGAAACCTTAAGCAGCGATGACATTGTTGGTGTAATTCAAAATCTTTTAGACAATATTGAAAGCAATTTATTAAAAAAGGCTCAAGAATTTCGATCAGATAACACTCATCAGGTAAGTAGTTATGAGGAGTTTAAATCAGTTTTAGATAGCAAAGGAGGTTTTATAGAGGCTGACTGGGATGGAACTTCCGAAACCGAAGAAAAAATTAAAGAAGAGACTGGCGCAACAATTCGCTGTATTCCATTAGAAAATAACCTGCCTAACGGATTGTGTATTTACTCTGGAAATAAGGCCAAGTACAAAGTGCTTTTTGCTAGAGCTTACTAGACTAAATATGCTTGATAAGCGGTATTTGTACAAAATAGATAACCATGAAAAATAGCAACTTAGAACAAATCGGGCTTTATCTTAAGAGTAAAGGCAATCTAAAGCAAAGTGTTTTTCAAAAGACCTTGTCCGTATTTGAGGAGCTAAAAGAAGTTATAGAAAGTCATTCCTCAAAATTAAACGAGACCTGTAAAGATGACTTGTTTGACATAGAGTATAAAGAAAATGGAAAATTTGAAGCGGAATTAACTTTTGCTGGTGACTCCCTTATTTTTAACATGCATACCAATGTTTTTAATTTTCCAGATGATTTTTTCATTCATCAATCGACATATGTATTAGAAGATGAAAGCAGAAAGTATTGCGGAATGATTGAAATATATAACTTCTTAGCAGATTCGTTTAAATATTCTAGATATGCTGATTCAGGTTATTTAGTGGCTAGAATTTTCATTAATCGGGAAGGTCATTTTTTTGTGGAAGGTGAAGATCAATTGGGCTTTTTATACAAGGATTTTGACAATTTGGTTTTGAACAAAGATTTCTTGGCCCTTATTATTGAACAAGCAATGGTTTTTTCGATTGATTTCGACTTATGGGTTCCTAAATATCAAGAAGTAAAGGAATTGACGGTAGGCGAAAGAATCCAGCAAAAAGGAACGATTACCCATAAGACGAGTAAACGATTAGGATTTAGTTTTAGCGACGAAGAAAAGGCTTAACCAATTTTATATATTTGAATTAAATCGATTAAAATATATGCCTATTCATAAAAATGCCCCCGATAAATCGGAGGCAAATTAAAATTCTTTTCGGTTAGTTAGGCTTTAACTGCATCGTAATCTGGAACTAAAATCCTACCACAATGCTCACAGATAGTTAATTTCTTTTGATCATCAATATCAATTTGAACTTGAGGGGGAATAGTTGCATGACAGCCACCACATGAATCTCTCTCAACACTTACAACGGCCAAACCATCTTTATATGCTTTACGGATTCGATCGTAAGCTTTCAACAATGCCTGTTCAACTTTTCCACGTGCTTTTTCAGATTTAGTCACTAATGACTTTTCTTCCGCATCCGTTTCTTTTGTAATACGTTCTAATTCTTCTTGCTTTTCTTTAAGTTGATCGTCAATACCTTCAACTTTAGATTTACTTTCATCAAAGTAAGCTTTCTTAGTTTCAAGATTTTCCTTTGCCTGTCTAATCTTCTTCTCAGCCAGCTGAATTTCCAACTTCTGCATCCCTACTTCTTTAGTAAGCGCGTCACATTCACGACTATTTTTCACATTATCCATTTGCTTCTCATACTTGCTGATTAGCTCGTTAGATTTTTTGATTGAAATTTCTCTTCCATTCAATTCTTCCTCTACTTCTTTGATTTCCTCTTCAATTTTAACGATTCGAGTATTTAGACCAACCAAAGTATCCTCTAGGTCCTCTACTTCCATAGGAAGTTCCCCCTTTAGGGTTTGAATTTTATCAATCTTAGTATCAATCTTTTGAAGATTATTCAAGGCAAGCATTTTTTCTGCTGCTGTAAGTTCTTTTTTTGCCATCGTTACTTATATAAAATAGTTTACTGGATTTGTGTTTTTTTCCGTCAAAAGGAATGCAAAATTACGAAATTTTTTGGTCAATTTCTCTATTAAAAACTCTGAAGTATATTGTTCACTCTCATAGTGTCCAATGTCAGCTATAATCAACTGATTATCAGCATCAAAAAATTCATGGTACTTAAAATCTCCTGTCACAAAAACATCTGCATTCTTCCTTACTGCTGCAGGAAGCAAGAAACTTCCTGCCCCTCCACAAAGCGCAACACCTTGAATTTTATCGCCAACTATGGGTGTATGTCTTACCACAGGCACTGCAAATTTTTCTTGTAAGATTCGAAAGAAATCATGGGGACTAACAGCTTGAGGCAAAACCCCAAACATTCCTGAACCAATTTCATGGTTCGTATTTTTTAAGGCAATTACATCGTAAGCTACTTCCTCATATGGATGTGCCGTCAGCAATGCTTGTATTACTTTTGTTAAACGATGGTTTTCCACTAGAACTTCAATTTTCTCCTCCTGTACCCTCTCCAATTTGTTGCTGGTTCCGATAACAGGTTTACTCTCTTCGTTTCCCTTAAAGGTTCCTTCTCCAACGCTTGAGAAGCTTGATTCACTATAGTTGCCTATTTGTCCAGCACCTGCATTAAACATAGCATTTAGGACTTTAGATTTATCCTTTAATGGTACAAAAGCTATAAGCTTATTTAGCAGATCCTTCTTTGGTGAAAGAATTTCTAACTGTTCCAATCCCAACTTATCCGCTATTTTCTTATTAACCCCATCAACGACATTATCCAAATTGGTATGAATGGCATAAATAGCGATATCATGTTTAATCGCTTTAATCACCGTTCTTTCTACATAATTGGATCCGTTTAACTTTTTCAATCCACTAAAAACAATAGGATGATGGGCAATAATTATATTAGCCCCCTTCGCTATAGCTTCTTCAACAACTTCCTCAGTTGAATCTAAGCAGATAATTGCTTTAGTAAATTCACAACTGGCATCACCAATAATTAGACCCGCATTATCATAAGATTCCTGATATGAAGGAGGGGCTAGCTCTTCTAAATAATTAATTACCTCTTGTAAAATCATAATTGTAAATTTACTCAGATTTTATAAAGAAATTATAGAACATTAAAACATATTATATGAAATTAGTAAAAGGAGATCAAGCGCCGAGCTTCGAATCGATAGATCAAAATGGATCGTCTATTCGTTTAAATCAATTTGAAGGGAAGAAAATAATTCTTTATTTCTACCCGAAAGATGACACGCCAGGATGTACAGCAAACGCCTGTGATTTTAGAGATAACTATGCAGAGCTGCAAGACCTAGGATATGCGGTTATTGGGGTAAGTAGCCAGGATGAAAAGTCACACACGAAATTTATCAATAAGTATAATTTACCTTTCCCTTTAATTGCTGATACGGATTTATCGGTTCATCATGCTTATGGAGTCTGGGGGCCGAAGAAATTTATGGGACGAGAATATGACGGAACCCATCGCACAACTTTCATCATTGATGAACAAAATATAATTATCGAAGTAATTTCAAAAGTGAAAACTAAAACGGCTACACAACAAATTAAGGATTTATTAGAAGGATAATTGTTTAGTTCTTGCTTCAATTTCCCGAGTTATTCTATTAAGTATGTGGATAGAATCACTTTTACGATGCACAAAAGCATTTATCTTTGTAAATAAAGTTTATTGCTTTTACTGCAGTTAAACTGAAACAAGCACAAGGAAGCTTAAATGAACGAAAATAAAGAAAACGAAAACTCACCTCAATCCAATCAAGTAATTAAGGTAGATGGAATGTACCAAGATTGGTTCTTGGACTATGCAAGTTATGTTATCCTTGAGCGCGCTGTGCCTTTGATTAACGATGGCATGAAACCCGTTCAAAGGAGAATACTGCATGCTATGAAGGAAATGGATGATGGTCGATTTCATAAAGTAGCCAATATTATTGGGCAAACCATGCAATATCATCCTCATGGTGACGCTGCTATTGGTGATGCTTTGGTAAAGCTTGGCCAAAAAAATCTATTAATCGATTGTCAAGGAAATTGGGGCGATGTTCGCACAGGAGATCGAGCAGCAGCGCCAAGATATATAGAAGCAAGATTGACAAAGTTTGCCCTAGATGTTCTTTTCAATAAAGAAACTACCGATTGGCAACTGTCTTATGATGGAAGAAAAAATGAGCCAATTGCCCTCCCCGCTAAATTTCCTTTATTACTTTCTCAAGGAGTTGAAGGAATTGCAGTGGGTCTATCAACCAAAATTTTGCCGCACAATTTTATAGAGCTAATTCAAGCCTCTATCAAGATTCTCAATGATAAGAAAGTCAAGGTTTATCCTGACTTTGACACTGGTGGATATGTAGATGTTAGTGACTACAATGGGGGGAAACGGGGAAGTAAAGTAAAAGTTAGAGCCAAGATAGAAGTGGCAGACAAAAAAACGCTAAAAATAACTGAAATCCCTTTTGCCACCACCACATCCTCATTGATTGACTCTATAATCAAAGCAGGTGACAAGGGTAAAATCAAGATTAAAAAAATTGTAGATAATACTGCAAAAGAGGTGGAAATTGAAATTGAATTATCTCCTGGAGTATCTCCCGATGTCACCATCGATGCACTCTATGCATTTACAAATTGTGAGCAAAGTATTTCACCAAATGCATGCGTGATTGTGGATGATAAGCCGCATTTCCTTTCTGTAGAAGATATTCTTCAAACCTCTACCCAGAATACAAAGGCCTTACTTAAACGTGAACTTGAAATTAAGCAAGCTGAGCTCAATGAAAAATGGCACATGTCGTCCTTAGAAAAGATTTTCATTGAAAATCGAATTTACCGGGATATAGAAGAAGCGGAAACATGGGAAGAGGTCATAGAAAACATCTATACAGGTTTATTCAAGCATATTTCAACGCCTTCTAAGCCGAACAAAAATAAAGGTGCGATTAGTTTAATCAGAGATCTTGTGGACGAGGACATTGTTAAACTCACAGAAATTAAAATTAAACGTATTTCCAAATTTGATTCTTTTAAAGCAGATGAATACATCAAAAACTTAGAAAAAGAGTTGGAAAAAGTTGCCCATCATCTTGCCCATTTAACAGCATACGCTATTGCCTACTTCGAGGATTTACTGAAGAAATATGGCAAGGGGCAAGAACGAAAAACAGAGATTCGTAACTTTGAAAGCATCGAGATAAGCAGTGTTGCAGCCAACAATACCAAGCTATACGTGAATAAAGCTGAAGGATTTATTGGTTCTGGATTGAAAAAAGATGAATTTGTTTGCGATTGTAGCGACATAGACGACATTATTATTTTTCGTAAGGATGGTGCTATGATGGTCTCCAAGATTGAGGACAAAAAATTTGTGGGCAAAAATATCCTCCATATTGCCATCTGGAAAAAAGGAGATGAGCGAACAATCTATCACATGATTTATGCAAGCCTTACTGATGATAAAAATTATGTAAAAAGATTTGCTGTAAAATCAATAACTCGGGATAAAGAGTATCAGTTGACTAAATCGGATAAGGCTAAAGTGGTGTACTTTGCTGCTCACCCTAACAGTGAAGAAGAAGTCGTCAGTATTCAGCTAAGCTCAAATGCTAAAGCACGACAAAAACAGTTCGACTATGATTTTGGCGAGTTGGCTATCAAGGGAAGAAATTCAGCCGGAAATGTAATTACAAAGTACCCTATTCGTAAAGTAGAACAACTATCCCTTGGAGAGTCGACCTTAGGGGGCGTTGATATTTGGATTGACAAAACTGTTGGTCGTTTAAATAAAGATGAGCGTGGAGATTATTTAGGTAATTTCAACACAGGTAATCAAATTTTAGCGATATATAAGTCCGGGGACTATGAGCTAAGCAATTTCGAATTGGCCAATAGGTATGATATGTCGAGTATTATAAACATCGTAAAATACAATGAAAATCAGATCGTATCATGTATTTATTTTGATGGAGATGCAAAAGATTACTATGCCAAACGTTTTCAAATTGAGACCAAAACGGAAGGACAAAAATTTCACTTTATTACCGAGCATAAACGGTCAAGTGTGTCCGTGGTCTCTTCAGCGGAAGAAGTTATAGTAAAATTTAATGTGCTGAAAGGAAAGAGTAAAGAAAAAATAGAAGAACAACTAGAATTACACAACTTTATAGATGTGAAAGGCTGGAAATCGCATGGGAATAAATTAAGTTCCCATCCCATTAACGGGAAAATAAAACTCCTTGAAATTAGGAAAGAGGAAGTTATTCAAAAGCTTGAAGAAAAGGACATAGAGACGAATACGAATGAGCCTGCACCTCCTCAGAAAGAGAAGAAAGTGGTCAAAGATATTCAAGCAGAAAATTCAAATGAGAAACAAAACGATAAATTTAAACCTGGAGATACTTTAGAATTTGATTTTTAGTCGTCAACAAAATCCGCCAATCTTTAAAATTATTAAGTATCTTGCTGAATGACTATTTTAGAATGGATAGGTATTTTAGCATTAGTTTACCTAGTTGTTTGCCTTCTATTTTACTACACCCAAGAGCTTTTTCTCTTCCATCCTGAAAAACTAGATATCGATTTTAAGTATCAATTTGAGTATCCCCATTACGAATTTTTTTTAGATACTGAAGATGGAGAAATTATCAATGGCTTGCATTTTCAACTCCCCAAAAGTAAGGGAGTTGTATTTTATTTTAAAGGGAACACCAGAAGCATTAAAGGCAGTAACAGAATTACTTGATGGAGAGACATTAGCAACAGTTAGTACCTATGCTGATGAAATAAGATCAAATCCGGCAATGGACGGATTCAAAATATGGCATTACGTAAATCTACCATTAGATAAAAAATATCAAGAAGTAGAACATACTCAGGATAACGTAGTAACAGCTATTGAAAAAAGAAATACTACTTTAGCACCAACAAAAGCGGTGGAATTAACGAACTCAAAAGGGTGCTCAACAAAATAATTATGGGAATAATAACAGATATAACGATACTAGATAAAATTGAAGCTGCTTTGCAAGAAATCAGACCATTCTTAGAGGCTGATGGTGGGGATATTAATTTTATTGAGCTTACTGATCAGTGGGTAGTGAAGGTGAGATTAGTAGGCGCTTGTAGTAGTTGCAATATTAGTATGATGACCTTAAAAAATGGAGTTGAAGTTGCAATTAAGCATGCTGTTCCTGAAGTTAAAGAGGTCGTTGAAATTTCTTCCTTATAAATCCTACATTATTTTCTTTTTTTACTAGATTAAAAAACCTTTATTTAGAATAAATATAAATTAATAGAATAGTTGATATTCGTTAGGTTTCTTTAAGTTGTAAAATATAAATTTGCAGCCTAAAATTGAAGATATATTTAACATGATTCGAATTAATAACTTTAAAAGCTGTATTTTACTACTTACAGTTTTACTCTCTTTCACTTTTCAAGTTTCTGCTCAATCTGATGGAGCTGCAATTTTCAAAGCTAATTGTACTGCTTGTCATATGATTGGCGGAGGTAGATTGGTAGGTCCTGATTTGCAGGGGATAACTGAAAAAAGAACAAAAGATTGGTTAAAAAAATGGATCAATAGCTCTTCAGAACTAATTGCTTCAGGCGATGCTGATGCAATAGCTATTTTTGAAGAGTACAATAAGGTAGCTATGACTAACTTCTATTTTTCTGATGAAGATTCTGAAGCTTTATATGCTTACTTGGAAAATCCACCTATTGAAGAAGTTGCTGTTTTAGCCGTTAATGAAATTGTTGTAGAAGAAGGAATGAAGGATTCAACAAAAATGATGATTTTTGCCTTAATTTTATTACTGTTGGTATTTATCTTGACTTCAGTGAAAAATAGCTTAAAAGAAAGTTTAGGACAAAAAACCGAAACAGTTTCTGAAACATTAATAACGCAAAAAAGCTTAATCTTTTCAAAAATTATAAATAAATTGTTTGTTGGTTTTTTCATTGTAATCGTTGTATTAAAGTTTGCTTTTGATGCTATGATGGGAGTTGGTGTAACTACCAACTACCAACCTGAACAACCGATTGCTTTTTCTCACAAAATTCATGCAGGTGAAAATAGTATTGATTGCAACTACTGCCATGCTTCAGCTCGTACATCAAAACACTCTGCAATTCCATCTGCTAATGTTTGTATGAATTGTCATGCTAATATTGTCTCAGGAACAACAACTGGTACTGCCGAGATTCAAAAAATATATGATGCTATCGGTTACGATCCTGATAGCAGAACGTATATTCCAGGTTATGAACAAAAGCCAATAGAGTGGGTGAGAATTCATAATTTACCTGACTTAGCTTATTTTAATCATTCACAACACGTTACTGTTGGTCAGTTAGAGTGTCAAGACTGCCATGGAGCTATTGAAGAAATGGACGTAGTAAAACAATCTTCACCATTAACTATGGGCTGGTGTATTGAGTGTCATAGAGAAACAGAAGTGAAGATGGAGGGTAATGAATATTACACTGAAATGCATGAGAAGATGAAGGAAAAGTATGCTGGAGAGAAAATTACTGTTGAAAAGATGGGTGGTTTGGAATGTGGTAAGTGCCATTATTAATAAAATATTTAGATTTTAATTTCTATATAAAATGACAAAAGCAAAAAAATACTGGAAAGGTTTAGCTCAGCTAAATGAAAATCCGTTAGTTGATAAATTAGAGCAGAATGAGTTTGTAGATGAAATTCCTGTTGATGAATTTTTAGGAGATAAGGAATTATCTACTGCTTCTACTTCTCGTAGAGATTTCTTAAAGTTTTTAGGATTTAGTACAGCTGCTGCAACTTTAGCAGCTTGTGAGGCACCTATCAATAGATCTATTCCATATGTAATCAAACCCGAAGAAATCACTCCTGGTATCTCCAACTACTATGCAACTACTATGTATGATGGTCACGATTTCGCTTCAGTTTTAGTAAAAACTAGAGAGGGGCGCCCTATAAAGATAGACTCAAATAAATCAGCAACTAACGCAAGAATTCAAGCGTCTGTTCTTTCATTATACGATTCTTCAAGATTGAATAATCCAATGAAAGGTGGATTAGATACAGATTGGAGTACTGCTGATTCTGAAATTATTACAAAGTTAAATGAGATAAAAAATACAGGCGGAAAGATTGCTATTTTATCTTCTACTGTTATTAGTCCTTCTACTAAAAAATTAATTGCTGATTTTTCTGATAATTATGGAAACGTTAAGCATGTGCAAATGGATGCAGTTTCATATAGTGGAATGTTAGATGCTAATGAAGCTTCATTTGGAGTAAGAGTATTGCCAACTTATAATTTTGATAAAGCTGAAGTTATTGTTTCATTTGGAGCAGACTTTTTAGGAAATTGGCTAAATGCTGATTATGCTAAACAATATGTTACTGCTAGAAATCCTAAGAATGGGAAAATGGCAAAGCATTACCAAATTGAATCTACTTTAAGTCTTACAGGCTCTAATGCTGATGATAGAATTCAGATTAAGCCATCAGAACAAGCTGGTTTATTATCTAACTTATATAGTGTGTTAAATGGAGGTACTGCTGATAGTAGAATTGCTAATATAGCAAATGATCTTGTTAATAATACAGGGAAATCTATTGTTGTTTGTAATAGTAATGATGCTGAGGTTCAAACTTTAGTTAATGCAATTAATAACAAGTTAGGAAATTACGAAAATACATTAAGCTTATCTACTCCTTCTTATTTAAAGCAAGGAAATGATGTTGAGGTTACTGCACTTGTTGCGGAAATGAATGCGGGTAATATTGCTGCGCTCATAACCTATAATGTAAACCCTAGCTATACTTTGCAGAATGCAGATGGGTATAATAGAGGACTTAAAAAAGTTGAATTAACGATTGCTACTTCACTTTATAATGATGAATCAGCTTCAAAAATGATGTATGCTTGTCCTGATAATCATTACTTAGAAAGTTGGGGGGATGCAAACCCTTCAAATGGGATTTATACATTAATGCAGCCTACAATTGCTCCATTATTTAAGGGTAGACAATTCCAAGAAAGTATAATGGCTTGGATGGGAAAATCAGATTACCATACTTATCTGCAAAATTTTTATTCATCTATTGATTGGAATAAATCATTACATAATGGTCATTTTAAACAAAACCAAGATGTTGAAAATGTAAGTTTATTCTCAGCTTCTGTTCCTTCTTTTGATTTAGTAAAATCTGAAAGTATTGAATTTGAAATGTATGAAAAGATTTCAATGGGAGATGGTTCTCAATCCAATAACCCCTGGTTGCAAGAATTACCTGATCCGCTTTCAAGAGCATGTTGGGATAATTACTTAACTATGTCGGCAGCTACTGCTCGTAAGTTAGGAATTACAAACTGGAATGTTTCAAATGGTGCTTTAAATGGTAATATGGTTAATATTACAGTTAATGGAACTACTATTAATAATGTTCCAGTTATGATTCAGCCTGGTCAAGCAGTAGGTACAATTGCTATGGCGGTTGGGTATGGTAGAATTGCTGCAGGAAAATGTGGTAATGATATTGGTTTTAATGCTTTTTCATTAGGAAACGGAATGGCTGATGTTGTTGTTGTTGGTGGGGAATATGAATTTGCAGCTACTCAATTGCATCATACTATGATGGGTAGAGAGATTGTTAAAGAAACTACTTTAGCTGATTTTATCAAAGATCCTTATTCAGGAAATCATAAGGAAACTTATGCCACTCATGATGGCCCTAAAATAGCATCAGAAGTAACACTTTGGGATGAATTTGATCATTCAACAGGTCATTTTTGGAATATGTCTATCGACTTAACTTCTTGTATTGGTTGTTCAGCTTGTGTAATTTCTTGTCATGCTGAAAATAATGTTCCTGTAGTTGGTAAAGAAGAGGTAAGAAAATCAAGAGATATGCATTGGTTGCGTATTGACCGTTACTTTTCATCTGATATGACAAAAGAATTATCAAAAGCTGAAAAAATTTCTGCTATTGATATGTATGCTGAAATGGAAGATCCTTCTGAAAATCCTGAAGTAGTATTTCAGCCTGTAATGTGTCAACATTGTAATCATGCTCCTTGTGAAACTGTATGTCCTGTTGCTGCAACTTCACATGGTTCTGAAGGGCAAAACCACATGGCTTATAATAGATGTGTGGGAACAAGATATTGTGCAAATAACTGTCCTTATAAA